>Ga0265295_1008071_pt1 | contig 11825 bp, 11 predicted proteins | sample Munlansysbiofilm_FD_192503 | JGI IMG/M metagenome (GOLD analysis project Ga0265295, IMG submission 192503) | Leachate microbial communities from a municipal landfill in Southern Ontario, Canada - Methane capture system biofilm | ecosystem: Engineered > Solid waste > Landfill > Unclassified ... | reverse complement strand
CGGGAGATCTTCTCGACACCAGTCACCAATGACTTGCGTGCCTCTTCACTGAACTGCAATTGTTTTGCCATACTAAATATCCTCACTTAAAGAATATGTGGTGCGATAACACATAGCAGACCCTTCTCGGGTCCACCGTGATGTAACATACAAATAAACTCGCCAAGAAGCAAGGGGAAAATGCAACTTAACCAACCAAGAGGCTCATGGACATGCCGAATACCGCGGCAATCACATTGCTCATAAAGTTCACCATGTCGTTGTCAATCCAACGGATACCCCGCTCGAGCGGAAGCGTGCGCCCATCCACCTCGGAGCGTTCAGTGATACGGTCATTGACCTCATCGTAGTAATGGGCCTGCAAGGTGGCTCCCAGCACACTGTCGATGAGACAACCGAAGAACGAGCTGAGGGCAACCACCGATGCATAGGCGGCACTTTTTGGCGTAATGGGAAGAAAACAACCCCAGAAACAGAGCCCGATAAGCACCGCTCCCAACAAGCCGGAGGCGAGTCCGAGCGGGCTGACAGCCCCACTCAGGCCGGGAGTCATTGGTCTTCCGGTGATGATGGAGACCGGTTTTGTCTTGGAGAGAATGCCTACCTCACTTGCAAACGTATCACTTGCTGCCTCACCGACAGCTGAGCCGAACATCACCAAGAATGGTATGGAGGGATTCAGTGCGTACAGAAGCCCTGCAAGCAGGGCCATAAACCCATTCGCATACACCTGAACAGCATCACGGGTCCCCCCCTTCTTTTGGATCTTCATGACATCAAAGGTGCCGATGCGCTTTGCAATCTTACCCAGGACACCAGCGGCGATGAAGAAGAGCAAAAGGGTTGCAAGTGCGCCAAAGCCCAGAACATAGGTTGGGATGAATCCAACCAGAAAAGCGGCAACAGCACCACCTAACGTCAGTTGTTTGCTGCGGTAGGATGCTCCTGACACCACAAGCATGATGAGAGCCAAGGCCCAGAATGCAAACGGCAGGGAGAAAAACACCTGATTGAAGAGCGAAGCGAGCGATCCGTTGGGCTCTACCAGGTTGGCATACCTGCTCATAGCAGTACCTCAAGGACCAGCAGGGCCAAGAACGGGACGGTGATGTTGTCCAAGCCGAAGGGTGTGACTGCTTCAGCTGCACTGCACAAGAGGCCGACCACCAGAGAAACCAGCACCACGGTGGGCAGGCCGACACTGGTGAACGCAACCAGGCCGATGAAGGTGACGATGAAACTCACCACAGCCATGACCAGGCTCCCCAGATAAGACTTGGATGCAAAGGAGAGGGGAAGTTTCCGCTTGCCCCATTTTGCTCCGATGAGTGCGGCAAGGCCGTCCCCGTAGCCCATGATCATGACCGAAATCGTACAGGAAAGCGAAGAGACAACGCCTTGGAACTGCAAGATCACCAAAATCAGCAAGGTGATGGGAAAATATATCAATCCATAATTGCGCTTCTTGTCATCCATTCCCAGACTTTTGCCCCACCCAAGAAAAGTAAAGAGGCTGTTGAGAATGATGAAGGCAATCGGTCCAAGCAGGGCATAGCCGAGAGAGGTGAAGTAGTTCACCTCAATGAACCACCAATTGGATACCCCTATATGGATGAATTTGCGCATCGATTCACTGGAAATCGAAAAGAGACGCTTGAGCAAAATTCCTACTGCTATTACCACTGCCAAAAAGGGAAACGAAATGACTAATCCGAGTATGTTGCTGTTCATGTTCGACATCATGCAAAGAATGTTTAAGAAATGCAAGAGTAAAAGCCCCTGCCTAGAGGCAAGAAAAACCACCAGCTTTTAGGCAGGGCGGAGAATTGACAGCCCATTGGGCGCGTGCTACCGTTCAAGTGCTTTCGATTTTGTGTTGCAGCTGGTACGTAATTCCTAAATGTTCGCACGCGTGCGTTACTGAATCGCTCCCGCAGACAGGTAAGAGTTCAAGACTGCGCCACATGAAGCAATATTGCAATACAGGCTGAGCCTGTGAAGGATGCTTTGAATGGCAAAGAAAATTTATGTTGGAAACATGAGTTACAACACTTCCGAAGAAGAACTTCGGGACCTGTTCGCACAGTACGGCACCGTTTTGAGTGCCAATATCATCATTGACCGCGAAACACGCCGCCCCAAGGGGTTTGCATTCGTGGAAATGGAGGAGGATGCAGCAGCCGACGCCGCAATTTCCCAGCTTGATGGCAAGGATTTCGGTGGGCGCAATCTTCGTGTGAACGAAGCGATTGCAAAGCCCCGGCCGATGCACGGAAACTATCGCAACTAACCATACAACCCATGATTCAGTAACGGGAACGGAGCCTTTCGGCTCCGTTTTTCTGTATCACTGGACGTGTTCGGAAAGAAACCGGAAGCGTGGGACTCTCTTGCCTTCCTGCTCAACTTCCTCGAAGAACATGGCGTAAGGACGAACCCAGAGCGTGGGCGAACCTACCGGTCGGTAGAGGACCATCGACTCAAGGCTCTCACTGTTGACCACGCACTCAAGAACCTCATACAGGCCTCCCTTGAAGTGCTGGTAGAGCCCGGCCTTGATGCTTTGTGCTGTTACCATGCACCACCGCCGCCACCGCCGAAGCCACCTCCACTGAAACCACTGGAACCAAATGAAGAGCCTATTGGTGAACGAGAGCCGCTCTTTGCCTGGGTATAGACCGCCTTCTCAACCACAGCCGATCCGAGGCGATGGGAGAGCGCACTGTAAAAGAGTGCATCCCGGACAGGACGGCTGCCCACATACCAACTCGGCTCGGCAAAACTTATCTTGGAGAATTTCTTCGCCCACACATCCTCCAGTCCAAGAACAATTGCATACCCCAAGACATGGTAGAAAAGCTGGGGATCGCTATCGATCATCAATTTCAGCTTGTCAATTTCCACTTTGCTGATGAAATCCCGATAGCCGACAATCTCTTCCAACCTCTTCTGTGCATAGGCACTGCGCTTCCCGGTGACAATGGCCAAGAAGCCGAGATAGACCGGAATCAGAACCAAGGCAAGGGAGATGACGAGGGAAAAGAACATCCCATGCTCCAGAACATATGCTTCAAAGAAGAAGGCAATGAGGGTCATCACCAAGGCATACAGGGCCAGACCAAAGAACTTGAAACCCTTTTTGATTGCTGAGCTCATCTCCCATACGGCAACCAGACGGCTTGCAGCCAAGGCTGAAAACCCTACACTGAAGATACCGATGATCATCAGCACCATCGCCTCCCCCTCAATCAGGGTGATGCTGGAACCGATGGCAAGCAGAACCGAGGCCAGGGCACCGTAGAGAATACCCACCGCTCGCATCTTCTCTGCCTTGCTGTCCTGCAGCTTGCGTTCTCCCTTGAAGTAGGCAACCACCTCGGTGCGGGCTTTGCCCAGGGCATCACCAAACTTTCCGCTTTCCAGCTGCTTGAGGGTGACCTGATTTCCATCTCCGCAGGCAAAGAAGCCATTGAACAAGTTCTTCTCATGCTTCTTGGAGGTAGGACACTCCAAAAGCTTGGTAAATACAAAGTCCTTGCGACCCTTCTCCTCAATGGAGATGAGGCCCTTGTCCGCCCAGTAGAAGAGCATGCTCGTCATATCCTTGTTGTCCACCGACCCATCGGCGAGATAGCCGACTTCCAAGGGGGAAAGATTCTCAGGCGGCTCAAAGCGAACAACAGGCACAAAGACATCATCGCGTCCATACTTGCGGAAAATCATGGTTGCATGCACCGATGCTGCCAAGGCAATCAGCAGAGCAAGCACGGAGGCCGGGATTGTGTAATCCACAAACGGCTTCACTTCAGAGAAGTATCCGCTTTCCATCTGTACCCTGAGCGTCAGGGCTTCACCAACCTGCATGTCGGTGGCCTTTCCGCTGACGGTCCTCCCGTCAGAGCTGACCGTGAAGCTCCCCCGTTGGGCTGTTGAACCGTAGATTCCTCCGGTAAGGAAGACCATCGAGGGGTCGATCGGCTTGGGAAACGTTACGCGGAAGGTGAACTCCTTGATCGGAGCCTGCCAACCGGGACCAAGCAGATTGTAGTAAAACTCATCGTACTCATCGTTTCGATCGTCACCGATGGCATAGGTGTAGGAAATCTGATACTCCTTCAGGCCGGTTACCGTCCGGTTCTCAGAACCAAGACGGAAGGTGACGTAGTCCGAGGACACTGAGTCCTCCTTGATCGGTTCGTTCGCCTTCAGGTCCCTGATTTTCACCTTCTGCCTGCCGAAGCGGATTGGTATCTCACGAAAGATACCGTGCCTCGGTGTGGAGAAGTTGGCTACAATCGTCTCTCCAACCACATAGCTGTTCTCAAGATTCGCTTCCATTTCTAGGTGATAGGACTCAAACACATAGTCCTCTGCACCAAGAGATGCAAGCAAGATGACAAGCAGGATGACAAGCAGGGCTGATTTTTTCATCAAAACTTAACCTCGACACGGGCACGGGCTTCTTCTTCGATGGAAAGATAGGGCTTCTTGGAAAAGTGCACCATCGCAGCAACCAGGGATGAGGGGAAGACCTCACAGATGGTGTTCAGTTGCTTGATGATCGCATTGTAGTACTTGCGGGCATTGAGCAGCTGTTCCTCAAGCTTCTGCAGCTGGGCCTGAAGGTCCAGAAAGCCTTGGTTCGCCTTGAGATCGGGATATGCTTCGCTGAGTGCGAACAGCGATTTGAGCGTGGAGCTGAAGGCTTTGTCGGCATTGTCCTTGTCCACCATGGTGGTAGCGCCCATCGCCTTGTTGCGTGCCTCAATGACACTGGTGAACGTCTTTTCCTCATGCTTGGCGTACCCTTTGACGGTCTCCACCAGGTTGGGCACCAGGTCGTAGCGTTGCTTCAGATGTGCGTCAATGGCGCTTTCCGCTTCCTCACTCTGGTTTCGCAGACGGACATACCTGTTGTAGACACTCACCACATAGAGGCCGAGCAGCACCACTAGAGCCAAAAGAATATACACGATTGTCATAGGAACCTCCTCCAATACCGATCATGCTGTAGTCTGCTACAAGGGAGGCCTGAGGTCAAGAGTTGGACAAATATCTAGCCTTGAAGCTTGCAATGGTTTCGATAGTACTGTATCTTTATTCGTGTAAATCGCATAAATATTCCATTCCAGGAGAATCCAAACCATGAGGGAACGACACAACCGGTTGGCGGTGGTCAAGGAATTAATCAAGAACAACAGAATCGACAACCAGGACACCCTGCTTGAGATGCTCAGAAACGAAGGATACTCGGTCACCCAGGCCACGCTTTCGAGAGATCTGAAGATGCTCAAGGTGGGCAAGATCTCCGATGGTTGGTCGGGATACTACTACAGTCTCCCTGAGAACGACCTCATCAGCGAGTCGGAGAAGAGCTATATCCAGGACGTCCGAAGAGGTATCCTCTCCATCGAGTTTTCCGGCAACTTCGGCGTCATCAAGACCCGACCTGGACATGCAAACTCAGTCGGTATTGCCTTGGATGTGCTGGCCATTCCGGAAATCCTCGGAACACTCGCAGGTGATGACACCATCTTTGTCATCCTCCGCGAGGGTATGAGCAAGGAAGACCTGCAAGAGAGTTTCAAGACCCGCATCCCCGACATCGAGGAGTAACACTGCTTGCACACCAACGCCCCTCCGCCTACAATGGGGGGGCTTTTGTGTACCCTGAGGAGAAGAATCATGACATACAAGAATCTCGACCAATGCACAGCGTTTGCCAAACTCAGCCAGTGTGATCCAGTACAGATCCAGCAGGTGCTGGATGCGAAGCGAATCAAATCCTTCCTGGTTTCTGCAGGAGGAGGGCTCGCCTATCAGTATGCTGCCATGCCAATCGGAAAGGATCATCTGGATCTGATGCAAGAGCTCAGCGATGAGTTGGGCCTGATCGAAAAATATCATGCCGTCGTCAATGGCGAGGTGATGAACACCGGTGAAAAGCGCCTTGTGCTGCACCACCTCACCCGAGGCAAGGTCGGTAAGGATGTGGTTGCAGATGGGGAAGACAAATTCTCCTTCTACCAACAGCAGCTGGAAAAGATCAAAAGATTCTCAGATGACGTACGAAACGGAGCTATCCTCGGCTCCACCGGCAAACGCTTCAATACCGTGGTGCAGATAGGCATCGGTGGCAGCGACCTCGGCCCGAGAGCCTTGTATCTTGCCCTGAAAGGTTGGTGCGAGGAACAGCAGGTTGAAACCCTTGATGCACAGTTCATCAGCAACGTCGATCCCGACGATGCCCAGGCAGTCATCAGTCGACTTGACCTGGAGAGAACACTCTTCATCCTTGTCTCCAAGAGCGGAACAACATTGGAAACCCTCACCAACCGTGATCTGGTCTTGGAAGCCATCAAGGCTAGCAACATCAGTGGCATCGATGCTGACAAGCACATGGTAGCGGTCACCAGCAAAACCAGCCCTCTCGCTTCATCTTCCTCGATGCTCGATGCGTTTTTCATCGACGACTACATCGGCGGCCGTTACAGCAGCACCAGTGCTGTCGGTGGGGTAATTCTCTCGCTCGCCTTCGGCTTTGAGGTCTTCAACGATTTGCTTGCAGGAGCTCACGAGGCTGATCTGCTCGCTCTCAATACGAAGGTGACAGAAAATGCCGCTCTGCTTGATGCCCTCATCGGGGTATATCTGCGCAATGTCCTCTCATGTCCCACCACCGCCATCCTTCCCTACTCCCAGGCACTGAGCCGGTTCCCGGCCCATTTGCAGCAGTTGGACATGGAGAGCAACGGCAAGCAGGTGAACCGAGATGGGCAGGCTCTCTCCTACCCAACCGGACCGGTCATCTTCGGCGAGCCCGGCACCAACGGCCAACACTCCTTCTACCAGCTTCTGCACCAGGGGACGGACATCATCCCCCTGCAGTTCATCGGCTTTTCGGAGTCACAATACCTGAAAGATGTGGTTGTCGAAGACTCGACCAGCCAGACCAAGCTCAATGCGAACCTTGTTGCCCAAATCGTCGCATTCGCTCAAGGAAAAGATGACTCAAACCCGAACAAGCGCTTTCCCGGGGGCAGGCCCTCCAGCTTGCTCTTTGCCAAGCGCTTGGATGCAAGAACGCTTGGGGCACTGCTCTCTCACTATGAGAACAAGGTGATGTTCCAAGGTTTTGTCTGGAACCTGAACAGCTTCGACCAAGAGGGAGTCCAACTGGGCAAGGTCTTGGCGACCAAGGTACTCAACGGCTGTGAGGGCGATGAGGTGCTCAAAGCCTACTCCCAGCTCTTCTAGTGCAAAGGGGCCCCATTCGGGGCCCAATGTCATTTTGCTAACTTAATGACATTGATTCGGGGCCTCTGCTTTTCTTCACATTTCTTCTTTGATGGGGAGTTGCCTTCATCGTGTATTTTCAGTATTATCGTTAGCAACCTAACAATTGGAAACACATACATGGATGATACACCCCGCATTGGATTGACGATAAAAACCCTCTCACACCTTCTCTCTCGGGCCCTTGCCAGACAGCTTCGGGATGAGCAAAGCTGTGCTGCAACAGCGGTGCGCAGCCATCTTTTAGGCTATTTTGCCCACCACAACGTCCAGGAAGTACAACAGGCAGTACTGCAGCAGCATCTGGGCATCAGGCGCTCCACCATGACCAACATCTTGTCAGGGATGGAGAGTGAGGGCTTGGTGAAACGGGTCGAAGATCCCCAGGACAAGCGACAGAAACGGGTGATTCTCACCGATGCTGCAAAGGCTCTCTGCAACGAGCATCTGATGCTGGTCAACTCCTTCGAGGCGACCCTCAGGAAAGCCCTTTCCGACGAGGAGCTTGAGCAGTTCTTCGCCATCACCGAGAAACTGAAAACCACTTTGGAAACCTACAGATGCTGAAACACTTACGAAAGCAAGTCGGGGAACATAAGCGCCCCACCTTCCTTACCATCCTCTTTGTTGTGCTTGAGGTCGTCATGGATGTCACCATCCCCTTCCTCATGGCTTTTCTGCTCGATCGCGGCATCGATGCAGGAAATCTTTCCGAAATCATAAAGTGGGGAGCTCTTTTGTTGCTCTGCGCCTCGATCGCCCTGCTCTTTGGGGTATTGGCCGGTCACTTTGCGGCAAAAGCCTCCACCGGCTTTGCCAAGAATGTCCGTAGGGGCTTGTACTATGCTGTACAAGACTTCTCCTTCGCCAACATCGACCGCTTCTCCACATCCTCATTGGTAACCAGACTCACCACCGATGTGACGAACGTCCAGCATGCTTATCAGATGCTCACCCGCATCGCAGTCAGAAGTCCGGTCATGCTGGTTTTCAGCTTCTTCATGGCCTTCACCATCAACAACACCCTCAGCCTTGTTTATCTGGTGGCCATCCCCTTGCTCGCTGTCGGGCTCTTCTTCCTCATCAGGGCTGCCTACCCCATCTTTACCCGGGTGTTCAAGACCTATGACAAGCTCAACACGGTAGTGCAGGAGAACATCCGTGCCGTAAGGGTGGTGAAATCCTTTGTGCGGGAACAGCATGAGATCAAGAAGTTCGGCTCAGTCTCACAAGAGATTTTCCAAGACTTCAGCAAGGCAGAGAAAATTGTTGCTTTCAACAGCCCCCTGATGCAGGGTACGATGTACCTTTGCATTCTCGCCATCAGCTACATCGGAGCCCGCCTGATCGTCTCCTCCTCCATGACCACCGGCCAGCTCATGAGCTTCATCACCTACACCTCCCAGATCCTGATGAGCCTGATGATGCTTTCCATGGTCTTCGTCATGCTCACCATCAGCAAGGCCAGCGCCCAGAGGATTGAGGAAGTCCTTGGTGAAAAACTCGACCTGGTGGAGCAAGCATCACCGAAGACCGTCGTGAAGGACGGGTCGGTCAGCTTCGATCACGTCGATTTCAGCTACACCAAGACAGAGGACAAGCGCTGTCTCTTCGATGTAAACCTGAACATACCCAGCGGGTATACGGTGGGTATCCTCGGTCCTACCGGCAGTGCAAAAACATCTCTCGTCCAGCTCATTCCCCGCCTCTATGATGTGGACAACGGTTCGGTCAAGGTCGGTGGGGAAGATGTCCGTTCCTACTCCCTCGAAAGCCTGAGAAAAGAGGTGGGAATGGTCCTGCAGAAAAATGTCCTGTTCAGCGGCACGATCGAGGAGAACCTCCGATGGGGCAATGAGGACGCAAGTGAAGAGGAGTTGAGATGGGCATGTCGCATTGCCCAGGCAGAGAGCTTCATCGAAAGCTTCCCCCTCGGGTACAAAACGTACCTTGAGCAGGATGGCTCAAATCTTTCGGGAGGACAGAAACAGCGTCTCTGCATAGCCCGGGCTCTCTTGAAAAAGCCGAAGGTACTCATCCTTGACGACTCAACCAGTGCCGTCGATACCAAAACGGATTCCAAGATCCGTGAAGGGCTCAAAAAGGAGTTGCAACAGACAACCAAGATCATCATTGCCCAACGGATAAGCTCAGTGATGGACAGCGACCTGATCATCATGCTTGACGATGGGAAGATCCAGGCGATGGGAACGCATGAAGAGCTGCTCGCCACCTGCCCCCGGTACGGGCACATGTTTGAGCGACAGTTGCGCAAGGAGGAACAGGCATGAAAAAAGGTACTGCAAAGAAACCCAAGCTTGACCTCTCCACCCTCAAGCGTCTCTTCTCCTACATCCTTGGACCGTACAAGGTGAGACTGCTTGTCGTCTTTGTGTGCATCCTCTTCAGTGCGCTGGCATCAGTGGCGGGATCTCTCTTTTTACGGATTCTCATCGACTCCTACATCACTCCCCTGGCCTCGAAGACAGGAGCTGTCTCCTTTGCACCGCTGCTTGGAGCCCTGTTTATCATGCTGCTCATCTATGCAAGCGGTGTCATTGCAACCTATCTCTCCAACCGCCTGATGATCACCATCGCCCAAGGAACCCTGAAGACCATTCGCAATGCGATGTTCAGCCACATGCAGAGCCTTCCGATCAAATACTTCGATACCCGATCCCATGGCGATCTGATGAGTCTGTACACCAACGATGCGGACACCCTCAGGCAGATGGTCACCCAGTCGATACCCAACTTTCTCAGTTCCATCGTCACTGTCATTGCCATCTTCTTGGCCATGCTGACAACCAGCTGGCAGCTGACGATTGTGGTACTGGTATCGTTGACGGCAATGCTCAGCATCTCCTCCCGTGTTGCTCGAAAGAGCGGTTCCTACTTCATCGCCCAACAAAAGACGTTGGGCAAGACCAACGGCTACATCGAGGAGATGATCAACGGACAGAAGGTCATCAAGGTGTTTACCCACGAGCAGAAAGCAAAGCAGCAGTTCGACGTGCTCAATGAGGAGCTGGCCGGCGATGCCTTCAATGCACACCGCTTTGCCAACATCCTCATGCCCATCATGGGCAACATCAGCTACATCCAGTATGTGGTGGTAGCCATCGTCGGCGGGTTCTTTGCACTCTCAGGAATCGGAGCCCTGACGTTGGGTGCCATAGCATCCTTTTTGCAGCTCAGCAGAACGATCAACATGCCGATCAACCAGATGGCCAGCCAGCTCAACTCGGTTGCGATGGCACTGGCAGGAACCAAGCGCATCTTCGCCCTGCTCGATGAGCAGAAGGAGGTTGATGAAGGGAGTGCCACCTTGGTCAATGTCACCGAAGCGGGGCAAGAAACAGAAGAGCGTACTGAACGCTGGGCATGGAAGGATGGAAGAACCGGCAAGCTCACCCCTCTCGAGGGGCATGTTGCCCTGCACGAGGTCGACTTCGGGTATGTTCCGGATACGTTGGTGCTCAAGAACATCTCCATCGAAGCACAACCTGGGCAGAAAATCGCCCTCGTTGGAGCCACTGGGGCTGGCAAGACAACCATCACCAATCTCATCAACCGCTTCTATGATCTGGCTGACGGAAAGATCCGCTATGATGGCATCAATATCAACCGGATACGGAAGGACGATCTACGGCGTTCGCTTGGGGTGGTGCTTCAAGATGTGCATCTCTTCAGTGCAACAGTACTGGAGAACATCCGCTACGGACGCCTCGATGCCACTGACGAGGAGGTATTCGAAGCTGCCAGGCTCTCGAATGCTGACACCTTCATCTCCCACCTCCCGCAAGGGTACCTGACCGATCTCAGCAGTGATGGGGCTTCACTCTCCCAGGGTCAGCGTCAGCTCATCTCCATTGCCCGTGCCCTGGTTGCAGATCCTCCGGTTCTCATCCTCGATGAGGCAACCAGCAGCATCGACACGCACACTGAGGAAGTAGTCCAGAAAGGGATGGACGCCCTGATGGAAGGAAGAACGGTCTTTGTGATAGCACACCGCCTCTCTACCATCAGGAATGCTGATGTGATCATGGTGCTTGAGGATGGAAGAATCATAGAACGAGGCACACACAAGGCCTTGATGGAGGAAAAGGGACAGTACTGGCGACTCTACACCGGCTCCTTCGAGCTGGAGTAAGTGACCAGTACGATGCCCAGGACAACCACGGGAAGGGCGATCAGATACTGCAGGCGCAGAATCGATTCGCCCAGAACCAAGGCACTGAGCAGGGTCCCCACCACGGGAATCAGGAAGTTGAATACCGTGATCGAGCTGACCTTGTTGTGCTTCAGCAGTGCAGTCCAGAGGGTGAAAGCGGTGGCACTGAGCGCTGCCATATAGAGCAGCAAGCCATATCCCCAGAAATTGCTTCTGGGCATCGAGGCACCCATGCCCAAGGCAATCATCAGCAGGATGAATCCGCCTGAGAAGAGCTGGAAAGCAGTGAGCAGCACAGGATCCACCTGTTTACTGATGCGTTTGCTGTAGAGTGCACACAGGCTGGTCAAAAAGG
>Ga0265295_1008070_pt1 | contig 11827 bp, 11 predicted proteins | sample Munlansysbiofilm_FD_192503 | JGI IMG/M metagenome (GOLD analysis project Ga0265295, IMG submission 192503) | Leachate microbial communities from a municipal landfill in Southern Ontario, Canada - Methane capture system biofilm | ecosystem: Engineered > Solid waste > Landfill > Unclassified ... | reverse complement strand
TTTATCAGGGGTTTTCTGGCCATGAACCAGGGAGATTTTCATGGGGCGTCAACCTTCTTCAAAACAGCCCTTGAAGAAAATGACAACCAGACAAGCTATATTCACCTTGAGCTTGCCACCTGCCTTGTAAACCTCAACGATGGAGCTGGCGCAAAGGATCTTGCCATTAAGTTCCTCGACACCTTTTCCACCTCCTTCCGGGGATGGCAGATCCTTGGAGAGGCCCTGTGGAGTCTTGAACAGTTTGATGAGGCTCTGGATCGTTTTGCCTCCTCTCCTGCCTCCCTAACCAGGAAGACTCCCATGGAGATCCTAAGGGGAGAAACCCTTGTCTTGTCCGGACGTGTTGACGAAGCCCGGGCCCTTTACCAGGGGCTTGTAAATGCCGGTAACCGGGATGAGGCTGTTTTAAGACACCTTGCCATGGCCTGTGAACGTCTTGGGGAGAATAACGCTGCAAACCAAATTTACCTTGAACTCATCAATCATTGTTCAAGCTGCGGGGCAAGACCGGATGACACCCTGAAGCTCAGGTTTGCCGAGACATCAATGGCCCTTGGACAGATTTCACACAAGCTCCTTGATATCTACCTTGACCTTGCCGTGAAAGACGCCGATAATAAGGCCGTTTATTTTAAGCGGGTGAGTGAAATATATGCATCGCTTGGGGATGAAAATCAGGCCAGACGTTTCAGCGAATTTTCCCTGGAAAAGGAAGTAGAAAATTAAACAACCAATGGATCCTTCCATCGTAAAGAGGTAAAAATCCTTTCCTTTTGGGCGATTGGGTCCATGAACCTTACTTCTCTGGACAAAAGCATCAGGGGGTGTTTCCAGTCGTCCGGCTGTTTGGGCAGAAGATCGGGGTAGTATCGATCATTTTCCAGGGGGCAGCCAAGGGAGGCAAGGTGAATACGAAGCTGGTGCTTTTTCCCAGTCAGGGGAAAGAGCCTGAAAAAGGCCCTGTTGTTCTTAATTCCGAGAAGCTTGAGCCGGGTTTCGGCGTTGGGTTTACCCGGCACTATAGTATTCCTGAACCAGGGTTCTCCCCTTTCAATACGATTGATAATCCTATCCGGTAAAGAAGTCGAACTTCCCGGCCAATGGGTAACTGCCTCGTACACCTTTGTCACCTTTTTTTCCATAAACAGCCGCTGAAAGGCTCCCCTGGTAGTTGGATCGACCGAGAAGAGCACCACACCTGCCGTTTCTCTGTCGATGCGGTGGATGGGAACAAGGTCGGGGTTGGAAAACTTTGTTTTAAGGCGGTTTAACAGGGTCTCGTTCACATGGGGACCCGCTGGAACCACCGGCAGGAAGTGGGGTTTGCACGCTGCGATCAGGTGGTCGTTCTGGAAAATGATTTTTTCCTTAAAGGGAAGTATTGGCTCCGCATCAACCTCTCGATAATAGAGCACCTTTGTCCCGGCCTTAAGTGCGGCAACAAGGGTAAAAGGGGTTCTATCCTCCCGGAGAACCAGGTTACGATGGATTCTCCTTGTCCACTCATGTCTGCCTATCCAGGGAAACCTGGTATCAAGGAAATCCAGGAGAAGGAGTGAGCCCCCCGGGATTTCCCAGGGAACCCTTACCGTGGATGGAGATACGGAAACAACCATTAGAGGAACCGATCAGGCAACTATGTTGGGCCAGCTGGGGGTTTCATCATCCTCCCACAGGTAGCTCCACTGAACTCCGTCAAGCAGGCCGTCTGTGAACATGAAGTTGCACTCAAGTGCGCCCACATTGATGACCATCATGGAAGAATCAAACTCGTCCTCCTCCTCCAGGTAGAAGTAGGATTTTCTTTTCAAGTACTGCTTGATCTCATCCAGGGTTTTCCCAATGATTTTTTCCTTATCCAGGGTTGCGTCGGGGTGGGAGAGAATTATTGTCCCGAGCTTAAAATCCTCGGAACCCTCAAAGCTCAGGGCAATGTCGCCCTCGCCATAATACCAGGTTATATACTCCTCCTCTTCAAACTCTTCCCTAAGCTCCTCGGCTGGCTCGCCAAAATAATTCCTGCACTCATCCATGGTGGCACCAAAGTGAATTGAGCCAAGGCCTATTCCGGGTTTTATCGTACAAACATCCTGCATTTTATCTCCTCATTATTTTTCAAACAATGGCTCAAACAAACAGCAAAGCCACGGGGAAAATCCCATGGTCATAATCGCTGACTATTACCACGTTTCCTGCCCGATGCCAATTTATTTAATCTGCATCAGCTATTCTCATTTTGATTTTCTACACTCCCAAAAAACAGGGCCGTGTCATCGGCCGGGTCTTGTCCCCCGGGTGGCAGGAGCGCTTTGGGGATCATCCGGCCAGAAATGCTTGGGATAACGCCCCTTGAGCTCTCGTTTGACCTCGCTGTAGGTGGATTTCCAGAAGCTCTCAAGGTCCTGGGTGACCTGTACGGGCCTTTGGGCGGGAGAGAGAAGGTGAACGGTCACCGGCACCCGCCCCATTGCAACCCTCGGGGTTCTTGTGCAGGAAAACATCTCCTGGATGCGCACCTTCAGAACCGGAGAATCATACACCCGTCCATCTGATGATCCATACTCAAGGGCAATGTTTGAGCCGCTCGGTACAGATATGTGGGTTGGGGCATGCTGCTCAACAAACCTGAATCCCTTATGGGTCAAAAGGGAAACAAGGGGGGGCTTAAGGTCCATCTTCTTGAGGCGGGACATTGAAAGAATCGATCCCATGAATGGCAAAAGCCAGTTTTCAAGGGTCTCCTCCAGGAATTGGTCAGACAGATCCGGGAATATTCCATCACCCGGCTGACCCTCTGATTGATTAGCCGACTGCCCATTCGGCGGATCACCCAGGAACTTGCCAAGAAACACGGCCCTTGTCTGAAGACTCCTCAGGAAGGGAGTCCAGGCAAGTATCCCCACCCCCTGGTTGCGGATTCCCTGGAGCAGGGCCGATCTAATCAATTCCTCATCGGGCTTGTTCAGGGGTTTAGTTGACAGAACAAGTCCCAGGTAGCAGCGGTTGGTGACGGCCTTCACGCTTTTGGATGCTTGATCCCAATAGACCTGGTCAACACTCTGGATAAGATGGCCAAAGTTCTGCTCAACAATCTCCTGGTCCAAGGGTGCTGCCAGAAAAATTCTGGCATTGACATTTTTTCCATCCACATGGGCCGCAACTATCATTTTCTCCCAGGCAAGGGCGTCGCCCACGGGAATAAAGCCCCCCTGGCCCGATGCCAGGAGAAATCGACCGTCCCCGGTGTTCCGGTTCATGGCAACTCTTTCGGGATAGGCCAGGGCCAGAACTATGCCTGCCATTGCGGGATCGATATGCCCATCCCCCAGGGCGAGTTTCTGCCCCAGTCTCCGGGCAATTTTTTTTACCCTTGCGAGGGTGCCGCCTTTGATATCCCTGGAACCTGTTGATGCAGCACCAGACAGAAGAAGTTCCAGACGAAGTCCCAGGTCTGCATCCCCTGGGCTGTTTTTTGCCACAATAAAATCCGGCTCCTGGACAATGGCCGCCACAAGGCAGGCAAGGCTTCCCAATCCCATGACCTTTGCCCGGACCAGCATGTGTCCAAGCCTTGGGTGCACCCCGAGGTCGGCAATCCTTCGTCCATGGGCCGTGATCCGGTTTTCCCCATCCAGGATTTTTAACTGCTTCAATAACGTTCGAGCCTGGTCCATTGGGGCACTTGGCGGAGGATCAAGCCAGGCGAGCTCATCTGGGTCACGAACCCCCCAGAGTGCAAGTTCCAGGGCAAATCCTGCAAGATCAGAGTTGAAAATTTCAGGTCTGACATTGTCTGGTCTATCCCCATGGTTCTGCCTTGACCAGAGGCGGTAACAGACTCCGGGGCCTGTCCTGCCCGCCCTGCCCCGCCGCTGATCAACCGATGCCCTGGATGCCTCAAAGGTTTCAAGGGCCGACATGCCGGTCCTTGGAGAAAACCTGGGTTCACGCACCAGGCCCGAGTCGATCACAACATGAACCCCTTCAATGGTCAGGGAAGTTTCGGCAATGGATGTTGCAAGGACCACCTTTCTCTGTCCCGCAATCGAGGCTGAAATGGCCCTGTCCTGATCCTCCTGGGAGAGGTTGCCGTAGAGGGGTAAAACCCTTACACCCCCTGGAAGTGTGCTTTTGTTTAAAAGTGCTGCGGTGCGGCCGATTTCCCCCATACCGGGAAGAAAGGCAAGTATATCTCCCCTGTCCCTGGAAAGGGAGGCAAGTATAGTCCGGGACACCTCCTTCTCAAGGGGTTCGTGGTGTCTTGTGCGATGGCCGGGGTCAAGGTAACTGGTCTCAACTGGAAAAACCTTTCCCCCGGACTCAACGGCTGCGGCTTTACCCATGAGTGCACACAGGGGAGCCACCTCCAGGGTGGCGGACATGACAATCACCTTGAGATCCTCACAAAGGGCATCCATTGCATCAAGGCACAGGGCAAGCCCGAGATCTGAATTTAAATTGCGCTCGTGGAACTCGTCAAAGATCACAAGACCTATCCCGGAAAGTCCTGGATCACTCTGTATTCTGCGGGTCAATATTCCCTCGGTGATCACCTCTAGGCGGGTCGTCGGCGATACCTTCCGATCCATGCTGATGTGATAGCCGACAGTCCGGCCCAGGGGTTCATTGAGCATACCTGCCATGCGGCCGGCCGCAGCCCTTGCGGCAATGCGCCTTGGCTCAAGCAAAAGGATTTTCCCAAGGCCAAGCCAGGGTTCGTCGAGGAGGGCCAGGGGCACCCGGGTGGTCTTGCCGGCACCCGGGGGAGCCTTTATAACAACCCGGTTACTGGCCCTAAGGGCCTTTTTAATTTCCGGTATCACCCGGTCAATGGGTAGAGCATTTTCCATGGAAGCTTCCAATATGGTTAAGGGGAAAGTGCGGCATCCCGGGGGAAAGTTTAATTATTAACATTATTGCTCCTCAAACCTCAATCAAATTTAACCCCGTTCAGCAATTCTCATTTTAATTTTACACTAGAGGCAACAGTCGGTATCCCCTTGCTGAACCAAAAAAGTCGGGGGATTTTCGGCCAGGGCTAACCCAACCGCAAAAACTCGGTCGTGCCTCCCTCAGACAATTTGCGGTTAAGTGGGTTTGCCCTGTCCGAAAATCTGATCTCCTTTGTTTTTTATGTTCAGCAAGGGGATACCGACTGTCGCCCCACTCTGATATTTATAATTAGAATTGCTGATCCCCGTCTTGAAAAAACAAATCCAGGTATTATTATTACTAAACGTTTGATCCAAAAGTTTCATGAGAAGATGTTCCATAGAAACAACGCGGTTATTTCAAATATTTTAATATAAAGGAGATATACCATGGCCAAGACACAGTTAGCAGGAAACAGCGTATCCCTTACGGGCGTTTTCCCAGAAAGGGATCTCCATGCAAAAAACTTTACAGCCGTTCTCCCGGATCTCTCAGAAATCACCCTTGACTCTTTAAAGGGTAAGAAGGTGGTGCTGAATATTTTTCCAAGTATTGACACGGATGTCTGTGCAACAAGCGTTCGAACCTTTAATAAAAAAGCCACTGAAGTAGACAACACCAAAGTCATCGGTCTGTCGTTTGACCTTCCCTTTGCCCTTAAGCGATTCTGCGGCGCTGAGGGTATCGAAAATGTCGTGACAGCATCTCTTTTTCGGAACCCGGAATTTGCAACCGATTACGGGGTGCTCATCGCAGACGGCCCATTGAAAGGGCTTACTGCAAGGGCAGTTATTGTACTTGATGAGGCAGGCAAGATTATCCATACACAGCTTGTGGATGATATCAAAAACGAGCCAGATTACGATGCTGCTCTTGCCGCTTTAAAAGCCTAACAGAAAACAAGATAGAGGTTATTAAATGAAATTCACAATCGATCATTTCAATATAAATGTTTTCGACCTCGACAGGAGTCTTGCCTTTTACGACAAGGCCCTTGGTCTGAAAGAAGAAAGACGGAAAAAAGCCGAAGATGGCTCGTATATCATTGTCTTTCTGGGGGATGGAACAACGGCAAACAAGCTTGAACTCACCTGGTTGAAAGACCGGGACACACCCTACAACCTGGGGGACGAGGAGTTTCATATAGCCTTTAAAACCCCAGACTTTGACAAGGCCCATGCCCTTCACAGGGAGATGGGCTGTATCTGCCTTGAGAACAAAGAGATGGGCATCTACTTCATCAATGACCCCGACGGATACTGGCTTGAGGTAGTTCCGGTGCGTTAGCTATTAACTATTAGCTGTTAGCTGTTAGCCCTCAGCTGATAGCTAATAGTTTTTTAGCTACCACCGACTACCCACTACCCACCCGATACTTCTTTACAAAATCATGGGGCTGATAACTCATTTTAGCCTTTCTAAGCCCCTCGTTTCCCAGGTCCTGCTCCCGGTTCACCGTTGTATAATATTCGGTCAGGATCGAGGCAAATGCCTGATTTACAAATTGCCAGAGCCCCTTGTAACCAGGCACGGCCTTTTCAAAATGAACCACAAAGCTTGTACCCCCGGCATTTTCTTCTCCAAGGGAATAGGCCACGGGCCGACCCTCCACATAATAGATCCCTCCGCACAGCTGGAGGGGGCTGCACAGCTCAAGGGCCTCTTTTGCGGGCAGATAATCAGCATCGTCATCCCGGTTTTCCCGCCATTGTTCTAGTACCTCAAGGGCGTGGGGGATATATTCGTCGAGCAAGGGTCTCCCCTCATACTCATAATCCCGCACAAAGGCCTTGATCAAGTTTCGCTTCTTGTGATATTTGCGGCCGCCAAGGTTGGCAAGGTTTTCCTGGAGGTAGAGATAATCAAAATTATCCCTGTCTTCCATGACAGTATATCCGCCACGAACAAAATAATCTGCCTGAACCGTTGAAACACACTTCAGCTGCCTGTGATTTTCAAACAAAAGATCAAGCGTCTCTTTTTCCGGGATGGCAAAGGGGAGCATGAAAAATGGCTTCCCCCAATCCTCTCCGGTAATGATTATGGACGGTTCATCGCCCTGCCCCACGTATGATCCAACCCTTGAAACCTTGTATCCATGGCGATCCCTGAAAAGATAGAGATTTGCAAAGGTAAATTCTGAAATCCCGTGGGAGAGCTTTTTCAACAACGGATGAAGCACAGGCCTTAAACCAAGGTGAACCGCTATTGAGTCCGGGTATTGGGGTATGGTCTTCATTAAAATGGCCAGAAATTGTTGTCTTCCCACACGGAATCGTGCAAGTCCTGGTCTATGGCCATGAGATTCTTCAAATGCCCCCGCTCAAAGTCTGCAAGCCAGGCGTACATTTTTTTCTCTTCAATGTCCTGTGCCTCTTTTGCCTGTTTTGAATATAGATCAACGGCCCGCTTTTCCATGGAAATGGCCGCAGTGATGGCCGAGGCTTCAAAACTTGCAGCAGCTATTTTGTTTTTTATCTCCTGGTCGAGAACCTCTTTACATATTTTGCAATCTTCCTGATCTTCAAAGAGATTAACGTCAAAGTGGCCATTTTTGTTGAACGCCTTGAACTGGGCTGACAGGATTTTGATGTGGGCCAACTCTTCCTGTGCAAGATCGTTAAAAAAGGCTTGCACCTGGGGATTTTCAGCCTGGTCCGCAACCTTCTTATAAAACTCATACCCACGCCGCTCAAGTAAAATGGCCTGCTTTAAGATATTCAGGCTTTGTTGCGTCACAGCTTGACTGGTCATACACTCTCCTTTTTTTTATTGGTTTTTCCAACTGGAGCCAGATATATGGCAAATTCATTTTCACCGTCAAGGCCCAGAAGTTCGTCCAGCTCCTCCTGGTTATAGGCTGCAATGGCGCAGGTGCCGGCGTCGATTGCTTCACAGGCAAGGTAAAGGTTCTGGCAAACATGACCTGCATCCAGCAAAATAACCTTGTGGGCGGCAAGACCATAGCGCCACTCCATTCGATAGGGAACTGCCGCCCAGATAAAGGTTACCGCAGCCTTGCCCGGATAGGGTTGATTAAAGCAGGCCTCGACTATTCTCAGGGAAAGATCCTCCTTTGAAGATTCAAAGACCAACCCGTGGGTCAGGGGAAGATAGCGGTAGATACCAGGCTTTAAGCCTTCAACATTAAGCACTGCCAGATAGGTTTCAAGGGCGTGGCGGCATCCTGCAGAAGGAACAGTCCGATAGGCGTGGCCCTGGTCAGGCTTTTTCCTGACACCCTGGGTGCACCACAAAAGATAGGCAAGTTCTTCAAGGGACAGGGATTCATGGCCATAGGCTCGACGGCTTTTACGTCTTTTAATCGCAAGGGAAAGATCCATTGCAGGAATTTTCTTCCAGGTTCCGGCTGGGGATGTTGAATCTGCAAAGGTATCAGGTCGGGGCAGTTCAATAGTTACGGCATCTAACTGAACTTCTTTTTGAACTGGAGGGACCGGAACCTTCTGGTTTTGATCGGTGAGTGCAAAATTAATTTTTTTTCTGATGGTATCCTTTAAGAAATATCTGTACAGATCTCTATCCTTGTCGATCATGATGCACCTCCTCCCTGTGTTGGTACTATGTTTATCTGATTTCCCATCAATTGGCAAGGAGGCAGGAAATTCCACAGCAGTTTTAAGAGATCTTTTTAATAACCCACATATCCTTGTTGACACGATTCTTTTTCACATAAAAATCGCCTTGATCTCACCCAGGATCGGATCGCAATATTTTTTATTTTTAATTCCTTATGCATTTCAATATTTTATCGCCTTCAATATCGGATTTTTGTGTACACGACTCATTTCTGTGACCCTGAATTGTGCAATTTTAAAAAAATATGTGTCATACTCTTCCAAAGCTGAAGGTCGCAACATGAATTTTCCATTTGGCATTTCAGTCAAAATTTCTTTTTTTAGGATACTTTCAATAACCTCATTCGCTTTATCAACCATTACCCCAGCAATCTTATAGTTAATAATAACATCAGCAATGGCGTCTTTTTCAATTATTGACAACTGTTTAAACGCCTGATGAAACTCAACCGATCCCCTTGGTACTCGTCCGAAAAGCGATTTTGCCACAAATATTTCTTGTGGCACTCCCTCATGGATTAACTGAGGATGATTTTTAAAACCAAACCGATCAAAATATGTAGGTAACCCTATAAGTACACAGCCTTTACTGTCAAAAGATTTCAGTAAACCTAATCCTTTGTTAACCATTGCCGTACCTATTCTGCAACCCTGAAACTCTGGCAATACAGATACAGGGCCAAGGCCATACCAGTTTGTCGTTCCATCGGAAATTGTGACTGACGAAAATGCAATGTGTGCAACAACCCGCCCATAAATTTCAGTCACAAGAGAAATAGTCAGAGCGTCAGCGTCACGCAGATCACTGATGGTAAAATGTCCCGTTTGTTGACTCAAGGGATGACTCTTGAATGCCGCCTTTATTACTTCGGTGATCATCTCAATGTCTGACGGTTTTTCATGTCTGATAATCATTTCGTTTAATTTTTTCCATGTAATGGGCTTTCATATCGGCTTCAAACTCCTGGTTTGATCCATAGACACGACCAAAGACATCCTGCCACAGGGAGTTGTTCTCCATGCACATGTAAAAAAAAACCTCCTGTTTCCAATTCTGGGGGAAACGGTCGTAAACCCAGGAAAAAAGTCTCTGTTTCAGCTCAAGGGGATAGGATAATTTTCCCCCGGCATCTTCAAGGGGCATCTGGAGGATTTTACTTTTTAATTTCCTTTTGCGCAGTAACTTTATAACCGGCTTGATAAAGGTCAGGGTGCCCAGAGAGACAAGGGCCACCTCTTCCGGGCGAAAGGTAGAAAGGATAAGGTCGACCACCTGGTGATAGCCATCCTCCCACCCCTTGTACTCTACGATGGGGTGAAGATGAAATCCCACAAGTATTCCCTGGTCTGCAACGGCCCTTGCGGCTGAGACTCTCTGGTGAAGTGAGGCTGTGTGATGTTCCTCGGCTGTGATAATCTCGTCTGTATTGAGGGACCAGGTGACAATGACATTTGCAGGGACAGGGCTGGTGCGAAAGTATGCGATGGCATTGGATTTTGTCTTGAGCTCAAGTATGACGTTTTTATTTTTTGACGCAAAATAAAAAAGATCGTCAAAGAGCCCATTTCGATTCCCCCACATGAGGGAATCAGAGGACTGGCCTGTCCCGATATGGTGGATTTCATCGGGGTCAAGACAGAGCCTGTCAAGCTTTGACCTTAAATTATCGTGGAGAAAAATCTTTCCCTCTGTATAAAAGGGCTGAATTGAACAATAGCTGCACCCAAAACCGCAGTTTTTCACCGCATCCAACGTGAGAAGATTGCAGCATCGGGTCTTTTCGCTGGCCACGGGACAACGGCCAAGGATGATAGAGTCATCGGTCTGATGGATAAATTCGAGCTTTGGCCCAGGAAGCTTTGCAGGTGTAAAGCGGCTGTAATCATTGATAGTATTTTTCAGGTACTCCCACTGCTCAACAGCCCTTCGGATCAGCCTCTGCCTCAGATTTTTCCCCTTGAGTTTTTCGGTATCTGCCTCATTCCATATGGACGAAAGTGCCCCCTCCTGCCACATTTCAAGGTCCGCCGCCATATCAATGAGCTGCTTGATCTCCTGGAACGAAAAACCAAATATTATGGATTTGTCTTTGATAAAGGTTCGGTTGCATGAACCTAGAGAGGCGTATACGGGATCCTCCAGGAATTGATCGATCTTCTGCTCTGGTTGTCTGGTCAAAAAAATTTACTCCAATTGAATGCACAGCCTAAAAAATTATGCTGCTTGATTATCGATAAAAAAGAGCCGCGGGTTTCATTTTCATCACCTTGAAGGTTGCGGCAAAGGCTGTAGCCATGCAGATTACAGTTGTCAGCAAGAGGATAATCCCTGCACCTGAAAGGTCAAAGGCCCACAGGCTGTCAAAGAAATACCAGGCCACAAGCCTTGAAAACCCAAAGCTCAAAGCAATGGCAAAAAGGGCTGCGGTAAATCCCATAAATCCAAATTCGATGAGGGTTATTTCCTGAATTAGACCAAAACCTCCCCCCAGAACCTTTAGCAGATTGATGTTCTGGCGGTTTGTCCATGCCTCGTGGCGGGCAATTGAAAAGATCGAGACAAGGCCCGTTGCAATGGCAATCCAGGCCATGAATCCAATGGAAAGGGAGAGCTTATCCGTTATGCCCAGCATGGCGGCGGCCATCTGGCTCACATCGATCACCGAGACGTTTGGAAAGGCTGTTACGATATTTGCTTTCAACTCCTGGCGCTGTTCCGGTGCCACCTGGGCGATGGCTGCAAGAAAAGTCTTGGGGGCATGGGTCAACACCCCATTCTGGAAGAGAAGAAAGAAGTTGGGCTGAAAGCTGTTCCACCGGACCTTTCGAATGTTTACCACCCTGCCCTCGAGGGTTATGCCCTGGATGTCAAACCCGATGATATCATCCATTTGAAGCCCATACTGCTCGGCAAATCCATTTTCAACTGAGATCTCAAAGGGGCTCCCGGCGCCAAAGGCCCAGGCTGTTTCTGCAAGGGGCCTTCCCTTGACAATGGTTTCCGACACATCGAGCTTTTCTCGATGGGAGAAGTTAAACTCAAGTCTCCGCCCCCGGCCCGATCCCCTGGCCAATGATCTTTCGCCTGATCTCCCGCCTGAATTATCCCTTGATTCAAGGTTGCTTTCGTCCCCGGACCGGTCTATCTCTCCATAAAAGGGGCGCCCGTTCACCGTCAAGATCCTACCCCTGACCATGGGGGAAAGGTTCGTCAATCTGCCCTGGTGCCCTTCCATGAACTCGACAAGGGCCAGCCGCTGCTCCTCCTGGATATCCACCAGAAAAAAAACCGG
>Ga0265295_1008068_pt1 | contig 11827 bp, 13 predicted proteins | sample Munlansysbiofilm_FD_192503 | JGI IMG/M metagenome (GOLD analysis project Ga0265295, IMG submission 192503) | Leachate microbial communities from a municipal landfill in Southern Ontario, Canada - Methane capture system biofilm | ecosystem: Engineered > Solid waste > Landfill > Unclassified ... | reverse complement strand
TAATTCTGTAAATACTAATTTCTAAATCTGGATAATATCTTTTTTCTCCATTACGAATATCAAAGATGATTTTCAAATTCGAATATTCAGCGAACTGATTTAAAAAAGTTGATACAGCTCTTTTTAGTCCATAGTTTGATAAAATATGCGGACTAAGTTGATTTGATATCTCCTTTAATGCAGTGATAGCTTCATTAATAACATAATCACCTCTTTCAATTGCCTTGCGATTTTCATTATCCATTCTATCCAAATCAGTAGAACTCAATATCATTTTCACCGAAGAGAGTAAAGGAGCAATTCCGTCGTGCAAATCAATGGCTATTGATTCACGAACCTTCTCCTCTCCTTTGATTACTGCTGAAAGGGTTCTGTTTTCAGATTCAGTTCTTACTTTATCAACAATATCCTGTAAATTGAATATTCTTCGAATGAAAAATAGACTGAAGAACATAAGGACAGATACCAGGACACCTATCCAAACATTCACCTCAGTAAAAACAAGATAATCTTTATCCCATATTAACGAAGCTAACTCAGCAAAGCGGCTGAAAGACATAAGAACAAAACCAACAGATATAAGAATCCAGGAAGCATTAAATTTTGTTCTTTTAATCATACTCACTGCAATAATTGCAGTACCCAGCTGAATTATAACTGAGAGCAAAAGAGCAATTTTTAAAACCATTTATGTAAAATTATCGATAATCAAATCTAAAAATATATGTCTCTCTCTCCTTTTACAATTCTCTCAATTCTGTTTGACACCTTTGAGGCGAGCTCCTGATTCTCCATATTAGCCTTTGTCTTTTCAATCACTTTCCAACCTTTCTCTTTAACTCTGTCTGAGGCATAATCGGTCAAAAACTCAGTAAGGGTAAGCATAGCATTAGGAGTGCAATAATTATGGATGAACCCCGGCACAGATATCTCCATAAAGTGCTCACCTGTACGGCCTAATCGGTAGCAAGCTGTACAGAAGGAGGGAAGAAATCCTTCATCCAGCAGCTCCTCAATAATTTCATCTAGTGAGCGTGAATCTCCTATAAAAAACTGCTCTCTGTTAAGATTCTGTTTTTCATTAATACTTTGGGAATAAGCACCAAGTTCCAATTTTGTTCCACCATCAATTTGTGAAACGCCATAGTGCATTACCTCTTTTCTAATTGTTGGTGATTCACGAGCTGTCAAAATCATTCCGGTATATGGTACAGCAAGTCTTATAATTGCCACTAATCTGCTGAACTCTTTATCACTAACTATATATTTGCGTGAGATATTTAAATTGGCAGCATCTTTAATTCTTGGAAATGAGATTGTATGTGGTCCAACATTGTAACAAGCCTCTAAATGGTTAGTATGTCGAATAAGTCCCATTACTTCAAACCTCCAGTCATATAAGCCAAATAGAGCACCTATTCCCACGTCATCTATTCCAGCCTCCTGTGCTCTGTCTAATGAAACCAACCTGTTTACGTAATCCCTTTTTTTGCCGGAAAGGTGGTAGTCCAGGTATACTTCAGGATGGTATGTCTCTTGGAAAACCTGGTAGGTACCTATCCCGGCTGCCTTTACTTTTCTGAACCCCTCTATATCAAGGGGTGCAGCATTAATATTTACTCTCCTTATTTCGCCCTTTCCTTTCTTTGTGGCATATACCGTTCTTACTGTCTCTGCAATAAAGTCAGCAGAATACTCCGGATGCTCTCCGTATACCAGAATAAGTCTTTTATGTCCATTATCTTCAAGTGCGTGGACCTCCCTCTCGATCTCATCAACTGAGAGGGTTTTTCTCTCGGAATCTTTATTGGAAGTGCGAAAACCACAATAAAGGCAATTGTTTACGCATTTATTACCGATATATAGAGGAGCAAAAAGAACAATTCGATTGCCGTATACGCTCTCTTTCAATTTTAGAGCTCCCTTTTTAATCATTGCAATTGATTCTGGATCATCAGCATTAATTAGAATAGCAGTCTCTTCAAGAGTAAGTCTGTTTTTCCCAAGAGACTTATCAATAATCTCTTTTACTCTTGTACCGCTAGCTTTTGAGTTGTTCAGATAGCCCCAGATTTCAGCCGGATCTATAAAGGGCTGCATTGGTACATCAGGAATGATGTATTTTTCAGGTGAGAATTTCATAACAAAATAGATTTATCACAAATATAATGAACATTTGTTCACTATTGCTTTACTTCTGAGGCAAATTCCAGGTCACCCTCTTCGTATCTATTATGGCCCGGAAGTGACTTTTTATATTTCCAGCATCTTAGAGCATCTTCGCGTGTTGAATTAGGATTAGCTTTGAAAAAATCTCTAAAATATTGATTGAACTCAAATTGGGGTGAGATTTCTGATTTAACACCATTCCTCTTCTCTTTATATATCCTTTTCCATTCTAAAACTGCTTCGCTATATGTTTTGCCGGCATTTGCCTTCATCCAGTTCATAAAAGGGACATTGAATTTGAAGTACTCTCCAATCTCGGCCTTAAAAAAGGCTCTATGCCTCTCATCGTTTCTATAACCGGCTGGAATTATTGATTCGAGAGTAATTGATTCAACAATTTTTGAAGATATAGGATTGGCTATCTTCTGATGATTGGCTATCTTATGATTATTAATTATTCTCCCGGTTTTAAGGAATTCATAAATGCGATTAGTAAGATCACCCTTAGAGCCAGATCTTGGGAGGTTATAAAGATTACAAAATTCATCTAACTCCTCCTTTAACCAGTAAAAATTTATAAACTCTTCAGGATCTGTATTTAAGTTTAGTTTAGGCCTCATAAATAAAATTTTCTCAAAGGTATTCACCTTTCAGTAAACTAAACACCATAATATCAGTGAAAGCGTCACCTGTTAGCAGCTCCCCGTCCCTCTCTGTCCCTTCCAGCTTAAAGCCCAGCCTTACAGGAATAGCAATGCTGGCTGAGTTTCCTACAGCGCATTTAATCTGAATTCTATTCATATTAAGCTCGTTGAATGCAAATTCACAAAGCCTCCTGACCGATTTTGTCATTACTCCCCGGCCCTGAAACTCCTCTGAAAGCCAATAACCTATCTCTGTTTTCCTGTTAGCCCTGTCAGTATCCTTAAAGCCGATTATTCCTGCAAATCGGCCATCAATTTGAATAGTAAAGGAGTAATTAAATTTCTCCTCCGGTGCTTCAATAACTGAATCTATAAATGCCAGCGGATCATCAACCGATTTTGTATGCTCAACAAAAGGCAACCATTTCCCAAGATACTCCCTTTGGGAATCAATAGTTTTAAAGATGTCTGAGGCATCTTCTCGTGTAAGCTGCCTTAATGTGATTTGATTGTCTACTATTAACTCCATAATTTAATTTTAACTCTGATGCGGGACTTAGCCTGCTCACGTTCAACCGAAAATGTTTTGCTTTGATCATCACAAAGTTCGTATAGTTGAAGTGCTTTTTCAAGGTATTTTTGTGAGCCACCTGATTTTCTTACGGAAGCTATTTGAGTGAGGCAAATGGCAAGAGCCTCAATGTTTTCGACATTGAATCCTTTATGAATATGCAAGTATTTTTCAGATTCCTCTTTGTCTAACTCCAGAAATTTGTCAAGATCAAAATTCATTTCACTCAATAACATTCCTTTAGCCTCTTCAATTTGACTATCAAGGGTAATTGCTAATAGGTCTGAACCACCAAAAAGTAACTGACGAATTGCATTAATTATCTGCCCTATTTTGCTGATTTCTCTTAGGATATAGTCTTTTTGTTCCATAAGTATACCTACTTTTTCCTTATCACCTTAAACAACGCTGGATTATTTTTCTGATCAACAAACGACATCTCATCATCTTTAAGTATTCTGCCACTGATGGCAGTTGCTTTGAGAATGCTCTTTGTTTGGTCTGATGGGATAAGGGTAGCGATAGGATGGGAGTATGTGTATTCGTAAGTATCAGTGTGTTTTTTGCCCGTGGAAGTTTCAGTATAGTTAAAAAGGCAGGTGGTTCTGTCGAAAACAATCTCTAGCTCAAACGATGTGTTGCTTCCGTTCCATTGAGTCATATAGAGCCCATATGTTTCTATTGGAAAGAGCATGTTGTACTTTGGACTTGTACCGCCGAGCAGGTTATCATCATTGCATCCGGTAAGAATTAGAACTCCAATTATCAGGCTTAGAGCTATTAATAAAAATGGTTTTCCTTTTATCATGATATTCAATTAAATACAAAAAACTATGGCAAGGTATACTCTCGCGCCTCTTTTGTCAACGGAATTACATCTGACTGGTGGATGTACTTTAGGCTGAATTTGCGGTTGAGTGCCATAAGGAGTTGCATTCCGAATGAGAGCCTGGTCAGGTAGGAGTAGAGTCCGATGGCGCCGTAGGAGATTGGTTTGTCGGTGCCACTGTCGTTCCCGTTGTTGTATATGCTTTTTATATACTTGGCATCTTTGAAAATAGTGTCGGCGGTCTCTCCAAAGGCTTTGTAGGAGGCGGGAGTGGTATCCTTTTCGATTAATTCGCCTACGTTCTTTCCTGTAACTGCTGCGGCCATTGCTGCTCGGCCTATTCCAACTAATTTAATATTTGGAGCTCCAAGCGCCAATGCTTTAAACATAGTGTCCTCCATTGCGATACCTCCGGCAATTGCTATTTCTGGAATCCACAAATTCTCCTCTTTCAACTCTTCAATTAGAGTATTGACGATTTTAATCAGATCAATTGTAGGATGACTCCATTCATTCATCATTTTATTAGGGCTGTTACCGGTACCGCCTCCTGCTCCGTCAAATGTAATTAGGTCAACGTTGTTGGCTGAGGCAATTCGCAGAACTCTTCTGATATCGCTAACATCATAGCCAGCCATTTTGAAAAAAATGTTTTTTGCACCGTTGGCCCTAAACCTGGTAATAATCTCCTCAAGAGAAGACTCATTCCACATCGGTAATCGGCCACACTGCAAAAAATGGAAACCGTTGCCCCTGTAGAACTCCTCTTTAGCCGACTCATCCATCGGATTAGGAAAAACCAGATAGCCGTTCTTTTTCAGAGAAACTGCCTCCTCATATGAATAGACAGGTGCCACGTGTTGTATCCCCTTTGCTGCCTGTCCAAATTTGATCTCAATCGTCTTCAAATCAAAGTTTTTCAAAGCATATTCAGCCGTCCCCACAACAATATCATCGGCATTAACCTGAAGAATAATATCCCCGTACCCCCTATCGTACCGCCTGAAATAATCAATCATTTGTCCAAGAAATGGAGCATTTGAAACCTTACCATTATTGTCGTGTTGCAAATCCTTATCCATTTTAACGGCATTTTCCCCAATCACAACCATTACACCCGCCATTGCTGCTCCCGAGTAGTAGTCCTGCCAGTTTAGCTTTGCCATTGCGGGCAGGATGATGGGAGCTTTGAGTTTTATCTTCCGTTCATACCCAAATTCGTAAGATATATCAACAGAGTGAACGTTGGTTGTTTCAGAGTCTTCAGCCGCACCCATCGCTCCAAATACACGACCATTAATGTTAAAATGAGAGAAATCAAAAGGGTAAGTCTTTTCCGATGCAAATTGGTTATTTGCTGTGCCGAATGGATAAGCCGCCTCAATTCCCCTTACCGCAGAGAGCCCAATCTCGCATAAGCCGGGGCACTTGTCTGAACATACAGAGCACATCCCGGATAAATCAGATATATCATTGGGTGTTCTCAGTTTTGTGTTGTTAAACAACGATGATAATTTTGGACTATGTGACATAGTATTAAATATTTAACAATTATATTTTTGTAACCGATTTTATGCAAGCAAGTTACAAAAAACTGTGGCAAGGTCAACTAGATTACGATTTTTATTACATCGGCTTCAAATTCTTGTTTAGCCTGTCAATGATTTTTTCTAACCGAGTAAGGCGCGTTTTATCTGATTTAGCGTCAAGATAAAAACCTGTATATGCACGTTGAACCGAATGAGACATAGCAGATAAGTTGATATAAGCTGTTTCATGCGAACTAATTGTTTGCTTAAACATTCGGATTTGCTCGTCATCAATTATTACCTGTTTAGCATTTTCCCAGAAGCCATTTTTCTTTGCACTTTTGATTGCTTCTAAGCCTTGAGAGGTCATTATACCCTTATCAATTAATTTCAAAGCAAGCCCTTTGTTTTTGACAGACCACTTACTTTTAGGTAAACGAGGTGAAAAGTATTTTTTGTATGAATTATCATCAATTGACCGAATTTGGCCATCTATCCACCCGTAACAAAGAGCAACTTCGAGAGCATCATTGGATGATAAAGTAACGACTTTTTCATTTTTTCCGAATAGTAGCCAAATGCCATCGCTTTTTGTCCCATTTTTACTAAGCCATTCTCGAAAAGCCTTTCTATCAGGAAATGTGAAAAATTTATCCATGAGAATATTCAATTAGTTTGTAAATGAAATTATACAATACTAGGATTGGTCCATGACCAGTGGCTATGGATAATTTTCCACTCATTATTATCTTCCAATCGATACACTTCTGTACAGTTTTCTTCCCATAACGACTCTCCAGCATAAGAGTGTAGATTATAAGTTAAAACAGCCATATTCCCTTTGGTTTGAACAATAGGATTTATAATTTCAAACCTGTCCATTTTGACTTTTCCTCTCATACTTTCGTATAACTCTTTTATTTTGTCCCATCCATCAATTCGCCTATCATGTGCGGAATCAAAATATGTGAAATCTTCAGTATAAAGTTCTAAATAGAGTGTGGGATTCCCATTGTGCCATGCTTCAAGAGCCTCTGTTTCTAATGCAATGATTTTTTTTGTAATTGATGAATTATTCATGATGTATTATTTATTTAATTTGTCTCTTTTAACAATATCGCGCTTAGGCTATTTCTGATTGGTCTACTTTCTCTTTTTATGAATCCCTCATTGATAGCAAGATTGAGAGATCGTTGAAATTCATACTCTTTAACATGACCTTCTGGTTCTACAAAATATACAATTCCATTATTTTTCAACATGGAAAAAATGTTCTTAAATAATTCTGACTTATCTGAGACTTCATGCACAACTGCGAAAAGTAAAACAAAATCCAACTTGTTAAATAATTTCTCGGGATTATAGTTAAAACCAACTTCAAGTAGAACAACATTATCAGAGACATTATGTCTGTAAGCTCTCTTCTGAAGTTTCTGAAGCATTTTGAATTGAATATCAGCGCAATAAACAATTCCATTTTTTCCGACCATTTTAGCCATTGGAATACTGAAATAACCCATAGCACATCCATAATCAAGTATTGCCATCCCATCTTTAATATAGGGTGAAAGTAGTTTGAAAGGATCATTAAATAATTTTCTGGTTGGTAGCAGCAGCGTATACCCCATCCACCACGGACAAATTTTTATTCTTTTATTTGGCATTTGTTCCTTTTTAAAAATTAAAGAAAAAGACTCTTTGAAATTATTTAGATGTAAATCGAAATAATCTCAAAGAGTGCTAACCTACTTTTTATAACTAAAAAAAACTTAAAAGCACATAAAACCAAATTTTGTTTTAAATACTTCAATGCAAAGGTTATTATTATATAATTGTTGTTGAAGTAAATTTCTGCGATTAAATGTTAATTGCATTTTAGTGTGTCTTTTAATGGTTTTATTGAGTTATTGATGTTTTCACAAACAGTCTAACAATTGTTAAGAATTGAGCCACTTTTTAAATGCAGAAGTATTGTACATACTGACAATTGTATCATCAGTTTCATCGGGAAGACCAACAAGGTGTATCTTCACTCTGTTTCTGGACCAGCTCTTCATACTTCTGATTGCATTACAATTAATTATATATTTTCTGTTTATTCTGAAGAATTTTTCTGGGTTTAACATTGCTTCAAGATTATTTAAGGATAATTCCAGAGGGTAGCACTCCCCATTAAATGTTTTGAAGAACACGTTGTTGTCTAATATATAGAAAAATGCAATATCATCTGTCTCCACTGTTACAAGTTTATCTGCATATTGAATGAGAAATCTTTTACGGTATTTTGTATCCTCTTGTTTAAGCGATGTGAGAAAATTTACTATGTCAACATTGTAGAAGGATCTGAGAGAATCTAGTTTTGCTAGATAATATTCAATATTCTCTTTACTTACAGGCTTTAACAGATAAGCTATGCTGTTAAATTCAAATGCTTTGATAGCAAATTTGTTGTAAGCTGTCGTGAATATTATTGGAGTGGTGATTTTAGTCTCTTCAAAAATATTAAAGCATAGACCGTCCGAGAGTTCAACGTCCATAAATATTAAGTCAGCTTTATTTCCTTCAAGCCATTTAACAGTCTCTTTAATTGATGGGAGTATCCCTAAAATTATATTTTCCGGATCAATATTAATCAGTATGTCTGACAAAAATTGTGCAGAAGAGTTCTCATCCTCAACTATTAGAATTTTATACATTTTCCATTAATTTGTTTTAGCAAAAGCTGTTAGTTCAAAATCAGGATTAAGAACAGGGATCATCCCGATATAATAATTTTCGTATTCCATAAAAACCGGAGATCTTTTACAGATTAGTTCATACCTGCTTATAAGGTTTTTTTGCCCTATATGAGTAGAGTTAACTGATGACATTTTTGGTTGAATATTATTCTTAACATAAATGTCTGTTTGGATATTATAAATATGGATGGTAAGCGGTGACTCATTGTCAATAGTATTGTGCTTTATAGCATTTTCAATAATTACTTGAAGCGACATGGGCGGCAGTACATATTTTTCCAAATCTATTTCAATGTGTTTAGAAACAATTAATGATGGACCGAATCTTTGTTGCTGGAGATAAATATATGATTCAACAAATTTTATTTCATCAGAGAGTTTTGTAACAGGTACCTCAAGTGATTCAATAATATATCTATACATAGATGTATATTCTTTAATAAATTTCTGTGCAACTTCAGGATCGTGGTTAATCAATCCTGAAAGAACACTCATGCTATTGAAAAGGAAATGCGGTTTTATCTGATTCTTAAGCATCTCATAGTTCATTTTTAGAAGTCTATCTTTCAATAATTTTGATTCCAACTGTGCTATTCTATTTGAATCATAAAACATCCAAGCCTCTAGCACAATTACGAGTATTATATTAGAGACAGTGTAAATCATCAAGTCATTAGATATTAATGTAATATCTAGTTTATATGCTGGGTAAAATGTTTCAACAAGTTGGTTTGATCCTAATGATACTATGATTGTGAATATTATTATTGAAAATAACTGTAAGATTATACGTTTAAATATTGACTTACTCCAGGGGAATTGTCTGTTAAAATAGTTTATTAAGAAAACAAAAGGGTACGCAACAATAATACTGGATAAAAAACCAACAATTAATCTTGTCGAGAAAATAATAATAAAGTGCTCACTACTCTCAAAAGTGACATGCTGTCTAAAATAACTAAATGCAATTATAATACCCTGTATGAATATTGATAATACTATCAAGAGTATAATTAAATTTCTATGAAAAGAGACCCTACTTAATCTATTAGAATTATTTGTCATAACTTACGTTTTCAACAAATTCACATAATAATAAAGCAAAGTAAATGTATTTAATTTCTTTAAAAAAATCTATTTTTTATATAAAATAGTGTAAATTCATTCTATCCCAATTTTGCATCATTCATAGGTCATTATTATGCATTCAAGTTAAATAATTTTTTTTGAGAGACGCGAGTCAATAGTATTGATAAAAATTTCTATGAAAAAAAATATAGTAAGTATCATAGATACTTTTTATGGTAATATCTCAGGTAAATCTAATAAAGAACGAAATTGGACACTTATTAGGTCTCTTTTCTGTGACAATGCACAGTTAGTTTCTCTGAATAAAAGTTTCGTTCAAAATCCTGATGTTATCCGGGCCGATATTGAATCCTATTTAATCAAGTTAAAGTTCTATCTCCAAGCTGATGATTTTTACGAATATTCTGTGGAAAATAATGTTAAAATATTTGGTGATGTAGCATTAATATTCAATGTATACGAAGCTAAAAGATCTCTAACTGATAAAGCAATATTTAAAAAAGGAGTTAACATGATTCATTTGCTGAAAACTGATGACGATTGGAAAATACTTAGTATGATCTGGCATGACATATCTTTTTAAATTACTTATAATAATAAATTAAGAAAACATTATGAAAAAAATTGTTTTTGTACTTTTATTGTTTGTCTCTTGTTTTTGCTTTGGACAGATGAAGCAGGAGATATATCTGATTGGAAGTATCCACTCTTTTCATCTTGATGAAAAATATAACTACTCTCTAAAGGATTTACTTACACAAATATCTAGTATAAATCCTGATATTGTTTGCGGGGAGATAACACCTGAGGCTTATAATTCTGTTTTAGAGGGCTATTTTCCACCTGAGGCGGCAATGCTGGCTGAGATAGCCCCAAAAATGGGTTATAAATTTCTTCCTGTTGACTGGAGATGTGATTTCTTCATTCAACAAAAAGCAAGTGAAGACTATCCACAAAATATTAAAGATTCTATTTCAGAAATTGAACCACCAATTTTTACATACAGTAATTCTGGGAGTGCATCTCTTTATAATCATTTACATAGTATGATAGCTCTGGAAACAAATGATCTTCTTTATGATATTATTGAAAATGACTCTATTGCCAATATTTCTCATGGTTTTTGGAGAGAAAGAAACAGTGAGATTGTTAAAAACGGTCTTAGTAAATCAAAAGGAGCTCATAAAGTCGTTTTTGTTCTTGGAGCAGATCACATTTCTAGAGTTAAAAAGGAGCTCGATAAATATGATACTAAAGTGATAATATTAGAAACTTTAGTTGACTCAGAATATTCAGTTGAAATCTCAAACGATGTTATTCACAGATGGGAGAAAAATCTGGACAATCTTAAACAAATTTCAAATAAACAAATACAAATTAACGATAATTATTATCACAAGATTATAAATAGTAAAAGAATTTCTGAATTAGAACGGTTTATCAGTTATTATAAAAATAATTAAATAGTATTTATGGATATTAAATCATTAGGAGGGGTTCATTTTGACTGTATATATAATGCATTTAGCCTTGCATTTAAAGACTATGACGTGCAATTGAATAAATCCCAATTAATTAAAATGCTTAAAAGGAGAGGCTTTGACCCAAACCTCTCCTTCGCTTATTTTGACAATGGAGAAATAATTTCATTCATCCTGAATGGTATTGGGAATTTCAACGGACGCCCCACTGCCTATGATACCGGAACTGGTACCATAGAGGAGTATCGAGGGCAAGGACTTGCATCAAAACTCTTTGAACATTCAATACCTTTTCTAAAAAAGGAAAATATTAAACAGTATTTACTTGAAGTAATTCAGCATAATACGAATGCTGTTTCTCTTTATAAAAACATGGGATTTAACATAACAAGGGAATTATTTTACTATATACTTAAAAAAGATTTTTTTTCAGATAACAAATGTCAATGTGAATATAATTTGATTAATCGGATTGATTTTTCTCAACTCAAAGACCATATTTCATTTTGGGATTTTCAACCATCTTGGCAAAATGGGATTGAATCGGTTATCAGAGACCAAGATGCTTTTGAAACAATAGTTGTGCTTGACAATGGTTCAATTATTGGGTACTGTATATACGAACCGGAGACTGGAGATATCGCTCAACTTGCTGTAAAAAATGAGTACAGAAACAGAGGAATTGCGACATCTCTACTTAAAGAAGCTGTATCTAATATATTAATCAATACGGTGAAAATTATTAATACAGAATCTAACTGCAAATCGATTAATGAA
>Ga0265295_1008067_pt1 | contig 11827 bp, 11 predicted proteins | sample Munlansysbiofilm_FD_192503 | JGI IMG/M metagenome (GOLD analysis project Ga0265295, IMG submission 192503) | Leachate microbial communities from a municipal landfill in Southern Ontario, Canada - Methane capture system biofilm | ecosystem: Engineered > Solid waste > Landfill > Unclassified ... | reverse complement strand
CATCTGGTATTGGTCATGCTTTAGCAACATTACTAGATAAAAATGGTTATCAAGTTTTTGGTATATCTTATCCTGCATTTAGTGAAGATAGTAATATCGTTCATTATGAAGGTGATATTCGCGACGAAAAAAGAATTAATGAAGTTGTTGGGGAGATATATAAAAAAGCGGGACAAATTGATATATTGGTTAATAATGCTGGAATGGGAATTTCAGGAAGTATTGAAGGGACAAAACTTGATGCTGCAAAGATGATGTTTGATATTAACTTTATGGGAACGTTTATTGTTACTAAAGCTGTCTTACCTTATATGCGTGAAAGAAAGTCTGGTAAAATCGTTAATTTAAGTTCGGTAGCAAGTGAATTTTCTATTCCTTTTCAAGCGTTTTATAGCAGCTCAAAAGCAGCAATCAAAACATTTACTGAAGCCCTTAATAATGAAGTTAGTCCATATGGAATTAGAGCGTGTGCAATTTTACCAGGCGATATTAAATCTAATTTTACAAAAAATAGAGTTAAGAATATTAAAGAAGATGCAGTGTATTTAAATCGCGTTAAAAAGTCCGTTAATCTAATGGAAAAAGATGAACAAAATGGCATGACAGTTGAATACGCTAGTAAAGTTATTTTTAAAGTGTTAAAGAAAAAGAAAATGCCAATTCAAAAAATAATTGGTAAAAAGTACAAAGTGTTTGTGTTTGTTAAACGCTTTATCGGCTCTAAAACAATCAATAAGTTAGTTGGAAAGATATACGGATTCAAGAAAGATTAAAGTAGTAAAAGGTTAGGTGATATTATGCGTTATTTGCTTTTATATAATCCCGTAAGTGGTAAAGGAAAATTTCGTAAAAAAATACCGTTGATAGAGTCATACTTTGCTGATAAACAGTTAAAGCTTGATATCTACGAATCTAAGTCAATGGGCGATCTTGAAAAAAAGGCGGAAGAATTAGCTAGTAAGTATGATGTTTATTTAGCATCGGGTGGTGATGGTAGCATCAACGAAGTTGTTAATGGTATCATGAAAAGTAGTTTTCGACCACATTTAGCGGTATTGCCAAGTGGAACTGCGAATGATATTGCTGCAATTTTAGGAATAACTAAAAATGTAAAAAAGACCCTCGACCTAGTTACAACAACTACCCCAGTTGGGATGGATGTTAATCTTTTAAATAATCGTTATTTTATTTACACAACCGCAGCTGGTATCTTAACGAAGATTAGTTATGCAATCCCTCGCAGCAAGGTAAAAAAATTTGGATATTTTGCTTATCTAACCGAAGGAGCAAAAGACATTTTCAAAGACTATAACATGAAAATGCAAGTAGAGCATGATATGGGATTAGTTGAAGGAAAATACATGCTTGTCTTAGGACTCAGCGCTAACCGTGTTGGTGGTATGTTTTTAAAGAAGTTTTCAGAATCAAGTCTTAACGATGGGAAACTTGAATTAAGATTGATTGCATATCGACGTTGCTTTAAACTGTTTAAGTTACTTAAATTCTTTTTAAAAGGCGGGAAAAAATCAAAAAATGAAATTCAATTAAGTTCAAGTTTCTACCAAATAAAAACAAGTGAAGATGTTGTCTGGAATACAGATGGTGAGAAAAGTTGTTGTGGTGAAGTTAAGATTGAAGTTTTTAATAAAGAAATACTTATTTATGCAAGTGATAAATCAAAAAGAAAGTATTTTGGTTTATAATCTTGACAAAATCGGTAAAACACTATATAATAATAACGTTGTGAAAATGACTTAAAAATTAAGAAAATAATTTGGTAATTACCTTACCAATTATTTTTTGAAAAATCAAACGAAACACACGGGTGTGTGTTTGGAAAGGAGAAAGAAGAAATGCCTACAATATCACAGTTAATTAAGGATGGAAGATCAGATAAGATTGATAAATCAAAATCACCTGCATTAGGGTATGGATTTAATAGTCTTCAAAAGAAAAGAAGTTACTATGGTTCACCTCAAAAACGCGGAGTTTGTACACGTGTTACAACTATGACACCTAAAAAACCTAACTCAGCTTTACGTAAATATGCGCGTGTCCGTTTATCAAATGGAACAGAAGTTACAGCTTATATTCCAGGAATCGGACATTCACTACAAGAACACAGTGTTGTTTTAATTCGTGGGGGAAGAGTTAAAGACTTACCAGGGGTTAGATATCACATCGTTCGTGGTACATTAGATGCTGCAGGAGTAGCAAACCGCAAGCAAGCACGTTCAAAATATGGTGCTAAAAGAGCTAAAAAATAAAAATTAAAATAAATTAAAAATCTATGAAAGAAGGTGAACAGAATGCCCCGTAAAGGACATATAGTTAAACGTGATGTTTTACCTGATCCAATTTATGATTCAAAATTAGTAACTAGAGCTATTAATACAATTATGTTGGATGGAAAAAAAGGTACAGCACAATCCATATTATATGGAGCATTTAATCGTATTAAAGAAGCAACTGGACGTGAGCCAATTGAAGTCTTTAATGAAGCAATTAATAATATTATGCCAGTACTTGAAACAAGAGGTCGTCGTATCGGAGGACAAAATTATCAAGTACCAGTTGAAGTTAGAGCAGATCGTCGTCAAACATTAGGATTAAGATGGTTAATTCAATATGCAAGACTACGTCATGAAAAAACAATGGAAGAAAAACTAGCGAAAGAAATAATGGATGCATCGCAAGGAATTGGTGCTGCTGTTAAGAAACGCGAAGATACACATCGTATGGCAGAGGCTAATAAAGCATTTGCACATTATCGTTGGTAATTAGAAGGAGAAATGAATTATGCCACGTAGTATATCACTAGATAAAATCCGTAACATTGGGATTATGGCCCATATTGATGCGGGTAAAACAACAACGACAGAAAGAATCTTATTCCATACTGGGAAAATTCATAAAATTGGTGAAACTCATGATGGAGCTGCCCAAATGGACTGGATGGAACAGGAACAAGAACGCGGCATTACCATTACATCAGCAGCTACTACAGCTTTTTGGAGAGGATATCGTTTTAATGTTATTGACACTCCAGGACACGTAGACTTCACTGTTGAAGTTTCTAGATCTTTACGCGTCTTAGACGGTGCGGTAACAGTGTTAGATGCTCAAGCAGGTGTTGAACCACAAACTGAAACAGTTTGGCGTCAAGCGACTGAATATAAAGTTCCAAGAGTAGTTTTTGTTAATAAGATGGATAAGATTGGTGCTGATTTTGAGCATGCTATCAAAACAATTCATAATCGTTTAGGTGCGAAAGCATGTGCTATTCAATTACCTATCGGTGCAGAAGCGGATTTTGATGGTATTATCGATATAATTGAAAAGAAAGCTTATCATTTTGATGGTAATCCCGAAGAAAAGTTTACTGAAATTGATATCCCTGCTAATATGGTGGATAAAGTAAACGAAAAAAGAAGAGAATTAATTGAAACATTGGCAGATTTCGATGAAGAGTTAATGTTGTCATATTTAGAAGGCGAAGAAGTATCAAACGATAAAATTCGCGAAGTTATTAGAAAAGCAACACTTACAGTGCAATTTTTCCCGGTTTTATGCGGTTCAGCATTTAAAAACAAAGGGGTTAAATTGATGTTAGATGCAGTTATTGATTATCTACCTTCACCAACGGATATTGCAGCTGTTATTGGCCACAATTCAAAAGGTGAGGAAGTAGAAAGAGTTGCTTCTGATGATGAAAAGTTTACGGCTTTAGCATTTAAAGTTATGACTGACCCTTATGTTGGACGTTTAACATTCTTTAGAGTGTATTCAGGAACATTAAAGTCAGGATCATATGTAACAAACGCTACAAAAGGTAAACGTGAAAGATTTGGTCGTATTTTACAAATGCATGCTAATCACCGTGAGGAAATACAAGAAGTATTTGCTGGGGATATTGCAGCAGTTGTTGGGTTAAAAGACACAACAACTGGAGATACACTAGTTAGTGAAAAAGATGATATTATTTTAGAATCTATGCACTTCCCTGAACCAGTTATTAACGTTGCTATTGAACCAAAGACAAAACAAGACCAAGATAGAATGGGGATTGCTCTTTCTAAATTAGCTGAAGAAGATCCAACATTTAGAACTTATACAGATAAAGAAACAGGTCAAACAATTATTGCCGGAATGGGTGAGTTACACTTAGATATTATTGTTGATCGGATGAGAAGAGAATTTAAGGTAGAAGCAAACGTTGCTGAACCACAAGTATCTTACCGTGAAACAATTTCTAAGGAAGCTGAAATCGAAGGTAAATTTGTTCGTCAATCAGGTGGACGAGGACAATATGGACATGTTTGGATTAAGTTTGAACCAAATCCTGGTAAAGGTTTTGAATTTGTTGATAAGATTGTTGGGGGTGTTGTTCCAAGAGAATATATCCCAGCAGTTGCAAAAGGTTTAGAAGAAGCATTAGACCAAGGTATTGTTGCTGGTTATCCAGTAATTGATGTTAAAGCAACCTTATTCGATGGATCATACCACGAAGTTGACTCGTCTGAAATGGCGTTTAAGATTGCAGCATCAATGGCTCTTAAAGAAACAAAAAATGTTGGAGGACCAACTATTTTGGAACCAATCATGGATGTGGAAGTTGTAACACCTAATGATTATGTAGGAAACGTTATTGGGGATTTAACAGCTCGTCGTGGACGCTTATCTTCACAAGAAGGTAGAGGAAACGCTGTAGCTATTAGAGCAACAGTTCCACTTGCAGAAATGTTTGGGTATGCAACAGCATTGCGTTCGAATACGCAAGGACGTGCAACCTCAGGTATGCAGTTCTCACATTATGATCCAACGCCTAAGTCAATTGCTGAAGCAATTATTAAGAAACGTAGCGGCAACTAATAAGAGTTGCAAAACTAACAAAAGTATTATAAAATAATAAGAGAGTAATATTTAATTAAAAAAATGCCCTATTAGGAGGAAATAAAAATGGCAAAACAAAAATTTGAAAGAAAAAAACCACATGTTAACATTGGTACAATTGGTCACGTTGACCACGGTAAAACTACTTTAACAGCAGCTATTACTACAGTTTTAGCAGGTAAAGGCTTAGCACAAAAACAAGACTATGCTGCCATTGATAAGGCACCTGAAGAAAGAGAAAGAGGTATTACAATTAATACTTCACACGTTGAGTATGAAACAGAAAAACGTCACTATGCACACGTAGACTGCCCAGGACACGCTGACTATGTTAAAAACATGATTACTGGTGCTGCTCAAATGGATGGTGGTATCTTAGTTGTATCAGCTGCAGACGGCCCAATGCCACAAACAAGAGAACACATCTTACTTGCTCGCCAAGTTGGTGTACCTAAGTTAGTTGTATTCTTAAATAAAGCAGACATGGTTGATGATGAAGAATTATTAGATTTAGTTGAAATGGAAGTTCGTGAATTATTAAGCGAATATGAGTTCCCTGGTGATGATATTCCTGTAATCCGTGGATCAGCATTAAAAGCATTAGAAGGTGATGATGCATGGGTTGGAAAGATTATGGAATTAATGGATGCAGTTGATGCTTACATTGATACACCAGTTCGTGAAACTGACAAACCATTCTTGATGCCAGTTGAAGACGTATTTACTATTACAGGTCGTGGTACAGTTGCTACTGGACGTGTTGAAAGAGGTCAAGTAAAAGTTGGTGACCAAGTAGAAATCGTTGGTATTAAAGACACTAAAACAACTACTGTAACAGGAGTTGAAATGTTTAGAAAATTATTAGACTATGCAGAAGCTGGAGACAACATTGGAGCTTTATTACGTGGTGTTTCTCGTGAAGAAGTCGAACGTGGACAAGTATTAGCTAAACCTAAGTCAGTTAACCCACATACTACTTTTGAAGCACAAGTTTACGTATTATCAAAAGAAGAAGGTGGACGTCATACTGCATTCTTCTCAAACTATCGTCCTCAATTCTATTTTAGAACTACTGATGTTACAGGAGTTGTAACTTTACCAGAAGGAACTGAAATGGTTATGCCAGGGGATAACACTGTAATGACTGTTGAATTGATTCACCCAATTGCAATCGAAGAAGGAACTAAATTCTCAATTCGTGAAGGTGGACGTACAGTTGGAGCAGGTTCAGTTGTAAAAATTGTTAAATAATTGAGTTTTCCTTTTCAAGGGGGCAAGCGAAAGCTTGCTCTTTTGTTTTATTGGGAAATGTTTTTAAGTATAAAATATGAAATTTAGAGTATAATAGTAATAGTATATTTATACTATTAAAAGATTTTAGATTAAATAATGGAAGTGATAAGATGATTGACACACATGCACATTTGAATATAGAAGAATATGAAAATGATATTGATGAAGTATTATTTCGTGCTCATAAAAGCGGTGTTAACCGCATTGTTGTTGTCGGCATGGATTATGAAACTAGTTTAAAAGCGATCGACTTATCGAATGAATACCAAGGACTTTATGCGACAGTAGGGGTACATCCAGGTTATGTTAATGAATGTAATCATGAAAGTTTGGATCGTTTGTATGGTAATAATAAAGTGCTAGCTGTCGGCGAGATTGGACTTGATTATTATTGGCAAGATGATAATCGTGAGCTTCAAGAACGAGTTTTTGAGGAGCAAGTAGTTAAAGCAATCAATCTTAAACTCCCGATTATCGTTCACACAAGAAATTCATTTAATGAAGCATTTAATATAGTTAGTAAGTATCAAGGAAAGGTAACGGGAGTTTTTCATTGTTTTAGCAGTAATTTAGAAGATGCGATAAAGACGGTTGAAATGGGCTTTTATATAGGTATTGATGGACCGATTACATTTAAGAATAATATGGAACTAGAACGAATTGTAAAGAATATTAATTTAGATAGAATTCTTATTGAAACGGATAGTCCCTACCTAACCCCTGTACCTTATCGTGGAAAACGTAATGAGCCTAGCAATGTTCTCTTAGTTGCTAAAAAGATTGCTGAAATTAAGAGAATTACAATAGATGAAGTTATTAAACAAACAACAGCGAATGCGGTTGCTTTGTTTAATATTAAGGAGTGATGAAGATGACAAAAAGAATCCTAAAGATCATAATAATGATAGTTATTACGCTATCACTTGTATCGTGCGTTTCTTTTAATAAGGATAATGTAGTTGCATATGAAGCTGCCACTGAATATGAAAAATTGGTTATTGATACTTATAGCAAGGTGTCTAATATAACAGTAGCGATTATTAAAGAAAATTATGATTTAAATGGTGATTTTACAAATCAGTATGAAATCGGTAATGGTGTTGTTTATAAGAAAGATGCAGCATTATTAGAATCAACATATTATGCGATAACATCAGCAAATATTTTGAAAGATCAAGCAATATCTAGTTTAAAAGTTGCGCCTTCTTCGAAAACTTCAAAAGTTAATATAATTAACTATGCGATTAATGAAAAATATGGCATTGCGATTATCGTCTTTAAGACGCAATATAAACTTACTGTTGTTGATCTTGAATCAATAACTCCTAGTTATTTGAAATCAGGACAAACAATCGTTAGTATCGCCACTAATAGTAATATGGAAGTCTTTAATGGTTATCACGAAGGAATGATTACTAATAACGATGTTGTCTATAATAACGTAGACAGTTATGCATTTACTCATGATGCGGCAAACAATGCTGGTGAAATTGGTTCGGGCGTATTTGACTTATCGGGAAATCTTGTAGGAATTAACGTTGAAAAAAAGTATCATAGATCAAAAACTGATACTGAATATAATGTATTAGGATTAAATATTGCTATAAAGAGTAATGTGTTTATTAAGGCAATTCTTAATATAAGTGAGGTTGATTTTCAAAGTAAACTGATTCCGAATACGTATTTTAATGTTTCAAATGAAATTAGTGAATCTAATATTAACACTGATTATGAAGAAACTATTATTGGTGTTAATAGTAACGTAAATAATAGTGTTGTTAGATTAGTAATAAGTGATAAAAATGGTAGTGGGATTATTTATAAAAAAGTCAATAATGATTATTATATTTTGACAAAAAACTTCAATGCCGCTTCTATGAAAGTTTATTATGACAATAAAGAATATGAATCATTGAAGATTTATGAGGTAAATGCAAATATTGCCGTGGTTGTTGTTAGAACAAATGATGTGTTATCTGTATATAATAGTCGCGCAATTAATAATAAAGAAGCTGTTCCTTTTGCCAAAGGGCAAACTGTTTTATTAATTGGAAGTGTCAACGATGAATTCATCAACAGTATAAATAGTGCGACGTTATCGAAGGAAAATTATCAAAATGAATTCTTTATGCATGATGGATCAATTAATCTTGGACAAGAAGGAGCCCCAATCTTTAATCTTAAAGGTGAGTTAATGGGAATTCACTTATCGAGACTTCAAACGGTTGAAACCGTATCTGGCGAGATTATTGCTGAAGGGATTAATTATGCATATAACATTAATTATATTGCTAATAAAATTGATGATCTAAATAAGATAGATGATGAGGCTTTACCACTTGTTAGTGAGAATGTATATGAATCAACTGTTTCTCATGAAAAAGCGATAATCGATGTTATTGATAAACGTGATAAAGCAAGTGTAACAATTAGTACATTAACCGGACACGGTTCAGGTATTATCTATAAAAAAGAATCATATCAAGGATCTTATCGTTATTATGTTATGACTAATCACCATGTAATCGAAAACTCTGAAGATGTTCGAATCAATTTTAGTGATGGAAGAAACCCGGTTTTAGGAAAGGATATGTATAGTTTATCAATGTATGATGTTGGTGTTGTAAGATTTATCTCAGATGAGGATTACGATGTTTATACTTCAGATGTTATTGCATTAGACAGCCAAGTAGATTTTAAAATTGGTCAAACAGTCGTTTCGATTGGAACACCAGTTGACATAGATAATAAAGGTTATGTGACAATGGGTAATATAGTAACAAATCCTAAGACATTAGGAATTGTTGGGAAACTTGCAATATCGCATGATGGAGCAATCAACCCAGGAAATAGTGGTGGACCGGCTTTTAATCTAAAAGGAGAACTTTTAGGTTTAAATGTCTCTAAAACGACATTTTTTCAAACGATTGATGGCGATGTGTTTGCAGAGCGCGTTGGGACATCTTTAAACTTGAATCTGCTTTCAAAAGAGGTTTATGCGTTTAGAGAAAATTCTTATATTAGCATTGTTCGCCCCGCAAAGATTGGGATTACTGTTTCAGCAATTGAAGATTTTATTACTAAAGACACACCTCAAAGTATTTTAGATTTACTACCACGTGAAAAGGATGGACTTTTAGTACTTGAAGTTGATGTTTTAAGAAAAGTTTATGGTAAATTATTTGAGTATGATTTGATTATTAAGTTTGATGGGTACGAAATTAAAGCGACCAATGATCTTGCAGTTCATATTGAAAATGGAAGGCTTGGTGATAAACACCAGGCTACAATCCTTCGCAAAGTTGGCAATACTGTTACAGAACTGACGATTGAGATTGAGTTAAGTTAATATGAAAAAGCTATTTAACTGCTTGAAAGAACATGACTTAACAATTTCTTTTGCTGAAAGTATGACCGGAGGTAAACTTAGCACTTTACTAACTAAGAATGCTGGGGCGTCGAAAGTCTTCGTAGGTGCGATAGTCGCTTATTCAAAGCAAGTAAAAGAAAGAATTTTAAATGTGGATTCAGAATTAATTGATAAGTATTCAGTGGTTAGTAAAGAAATTGCTCACGAGATGATAGTAGGGCTTAAGAGCATTATTAATAGTGATATTTATGTGACTGTAACTGGAAATGCCGGTCCATCATATGATATTGGGACAAAAGAATTAGAATGTTTTGTTGAAATAAGTTATCAAGATAAAGTTAGTCAAATACATATGCAATTTAAGAGTGGGAATCGAAGAAAAAATATAAATGAAGTTGTTAAGCTTATTAATAATAAAATTATTAAAATGATTTGTATATAATCACGTGATGTGATATAATATCAAAGGCAGATAAAAAATGTCCTTGTCTTATACAAGACCATTTAGACCAAAAGGAGGAAGAAAGATGAAAAGAAAATACGAGGTAATGTATATCATTCGCCCAAACGTTGAAGGAGAAGAAGTGAAACAAATTGTTAATAACTTCAACGAGGTTTTTACATCACACGAAAGTAGTGTTGTAGAATTAAAAGAAATTGGATTACAAGATTTGGCGTATGAAATTGATCGTCACCGCAAAGGTTATTATGTATGGCTTTTAGTTGACGCAACAAGCGAAGCGATTGCAGAATTCAATCGTTTAGTTCGAATTAACGAACAAGTTATTCGTTTCATAGTAGTAAAAGAAGGAGAATAAAATGATTAATAATGTTGTTTTAGTTGGAAGATTGACAAAAGATCCCGAATTAAAAGTAACACAATCAAATATTCCATTTGTTAATTTTACTGTAGCAGTTAATAGATCGTTCACTGATCAATCAGGTGAAAGACAAGCAGATTTTATTAATTGTATTGTATGGCAGAAACAAGCCGAAAACTTTGCTCGTTATATGCGTCAAGGATCACTTATTGGTATTGAAGGAAGAATTCAAACAAGATCTTATGAAACTGAACAAGGAACGCGTTACGTTACGGAAGTATCGTGTAACTCAATTCAATTTTTAGAAAGTAAGAAAGATCAACAACAATCAAGTGATAAAAACTCGCAAGATGAGTATTATGAAACTAGTAAAAAACTAGTTGCAGAAGAAGATTTACCATTTTAAAGGAGGATAAAAAGCATGCAACAAAAGCGTGGTGGCGGATTTAAAAGACGCCGTAAAGTTTGTTATTTCACACAAAACAAAGTGACTCATATAGATTTTAAAAATGTTGAATTGTTAAAGAAATTTATTAATGAACGTGGTAAGATTTTACCAAGAAGAGTTACAGGAACTAGTGCAAAATGGCAAAGACAATTAGCAATAGCTATTAAAAGAGCACGTCATATGGCATTATTACCATTCGTTAACGAATAAGATTGGTAATTTATTCCATATAACAAAAATATGAATTAATAACGTTTATTATTTAGGGCCGCAAATTTTGCGGCTTTTATTTCTTTAAAAGAGTATTTGTGATAAAATAATAAGAGACTAATAATAATATTGATTATTATTATGAAGGGTGATGTTAAAAGTGAAAAAGTATATACCTTTATTAGTATCTTTTTTAGTTTTTGTTTTAGCAATAATAATATTTAATAAACCATTAGCAAATGCACTTTCAAACAATGATAGAGCGTTTGTAAGTTTTTTAATCATGGTAATTACCGGTATTATTTTTACGGTACTAGTGTTTATTGCGTTTAATTATGCTCAATCAAAGAAGATTAGTAAATTAAAAGATCGTCTTAAAATGTGGACAGATATTTCATTATATGTTAATAAAGCTGGTGATGAAATATTCAATGAGCTACCAATCGGAGTTCTAATTTATGATCAAAACAATGAGATCAAATGGAATAATCCATATGCTCTTGAAATATTTGACGTTAAGAAACTTGCTGATCAAGAAATTATTGATATCAATCAAAAACTATTTGATATTGTTGATGGCAAAAAAACAAACGGTATTATAACTGTTAACGAAAAAACATATGATGTTATTAATCGTGTCAAGAATGGTTTTTTATATTTATTCAATGAAACCGAACGCGAAGAAATAAAAAATAAATATGAGCATCATTTGCCAGCGATGGGAATTATATATTTTGACAACCTAGATGAATCGTTTGCAAATTTAGACGTTTCTGAACAATCAAGTATTAA
>Ga0265295_1008065_pt1 | contig 11832 bp, 1 predicted proteins | sample Munlansysbiofilm_FD_192503 | JGI IMG/M metagenome (GOLD analysis project Ga0265295, IMG submission 192503) | Leachate microbial communities from a municipal landfill in Southern Ontario, Canada - Methane capture system biofilm | ecosystem: Engineered > Solid waste > Landfill > Unclassified ... | reverse complement strand
CCGCATGAAGCTCATGCGGTCGTTCACCTGGAACTCCACCTGCTCATCGGATAGGTTATAGTACCGCTGAAGGATGAGGATCTTGAACAGCATCACGTAGTCATAGGGTCGCCTTCCCCCTTTCCCCAAAAGTGTTTTTTTTAGTTTTTAGGAGTCCCCTTAATGAATACTCAATGTGTTGCCTAAAATAATCACAATTAGCTATATAGTAGGTCGTTGTGTGAGATTTCGAGAAAACAACAGATTTACCATTGGATCAATAGGTTATATGTCAAAAGACGATTCTCTTCTTGGCATGAACGCGGATAAGAGGTTTCGAAAAATTGACGTAATCCGTGAAAATCTGCTAAATCGGCGTTATCTGTGTTCCTAAAATGAGAACGCTGATGACGCGGATTATAAAGATGAACACGGATAGGAGGGTTGGGAATAATGACGTAATCCGTGAAAATCAGCTAAATCGGCGTTATCTGTGTTCCCAAAAATGAGAACACGGATAGGAGGGTTGGGAATAATGACGTAATCCATGAAAATCTGCTAAATCGGCGTTATCTGTGTTCCCAAAAATGAGAACGCGGATAGGAGGGTTGGGAATAATGACGTAATCCGTGAAAACCTGCTAAATCGGCGTTATCTGTGTTCCCAAAAATGAGAACACGGATAGGAGGGTTGGGAATAATGACGTAATCCGTGAAAATCTGCTAAATCGGCGTTATCTGTGTTCCTAAAAATGAGAACACGGATAGGAGGGTTGGGGATAATGACGTAATCCGTGAAAACCTGCTAAATCGGCGTTATCTGTGTTCCCAAAAATGAGAACACGGATAGGAGGGGGTACGAACACATTCCAGCTTATTTTGCGACATCGGCAAAGCCAATATCGAATCATGAACATCAAATGTCGAATATCGAAGTTTTGCGATACCTGGCAATGCTGCGAAACGCTCATAAACCCAACATCAACCCGAGTTCGAACCCCCGCATACAGGGCAGCCCCGTAGGAATTCTTTGGATGAGGGCTGGCAGGGTGGGCCCTGGAAGGGTAGCCTATTCCATCACCAGCCCGCTACCAAAACCCAATTTCGTACATCCCAACACTCCATAAAAATCATTACATGCTGTTTTACTGCTACTTATTGATTGTGGTTTAATTCTTGTAACTATATATGTGTTTTACTAATTTTGCCCACTTTCGGGCATTAATCGTATTAACAGCTTCACCAACGCCGTGCAACCGTTTATAAATCATACGGGTGCGTTGGTCAATTAACGTTTGTGTTGCCATTTATTTTACTATTTTTGTGGGTTAACTAGGTGGGGTTTATGCTCCGACACTGTTCTTGCGCCCGGAGAAGCACATCCCCAAACCCTAAAGCCTTACTAAACAGAACCATAAACGCATTATAATACTAGAGATGAATACAAATTCTACTAAACCTATACACCTCCTCTCCTCTCCCTTTTCCGCTGTTGCAAAATCGCTTCTTGTGGCTTTTGCTATTCTGGCTTTGGCTGGTGGGGCGTGGGGGCAGGCTAATGGCGACTATCGTACTAGAGATTCTGGAGACTGGAACGCTATCGCAACTTGGAGCATCTATGATGGAGGATGGCGTAATGCTAATGCAGCCGATGGATACCCAGGAGAGCTAAGAGTTGCAGGTACGGTTCAAATTCAAAACAATCAAAATGTAACATTAAATGTTTCGCCCCTTTTTGCAATTTCAAATCTCCACCTTTTAGGAGGGAATAGAGCATCATATGTTACTTTTAATGGCACGAATGAATTGAGTGTTGTTGGGGAATTAAGGATATTTACCCCAACATCTACAAATACGGATAGATATAAATATGTAAGGGTTTTAGCGGGCACATTAAATGTTGGATTAGTTACAATGGACGGAAGTGGAAACGATGGTCGAGACAGTTACATAGAGATTTCGACAGGAACTCTCAATGTTACAAATGATATAGCAATGGGTAGTACTGGGCTAAGAACATACATTTATTTCACTGGAGCCGGAGATTTAAATATTGGCGGGACAATAACAGGAGGAATTATTACAAGTACACAGTACGGTCATTTAACCAATCCACCCACCTCTGGCAACGTCAACTACAACAATACTGGCGATCAGACCATTGGAGCATACACCTATTACAACTTGGAAACATCGGGCGGGGGAACCAAAACGCTGGCAGGGAACACCACCGTAAACAACAACCTTACCCTAACCTCGGGTGTTTTAAGCCTTGGCGAGTATAACCTAACGCATAACGGTGCTGCAGCCATTCTGGGGGGGGCCTTTAGCGCAGCAAATATGATTGAAACCAATGGGAATGGGTATTATCATCGGCAGAATGCTGCTGTTCCCTACACGATACCAATTGGCTCCAACGGAGCGTATTCGCCTGTAACGGTAGAAAGCGTTTCGCCCTCCACCTGGATGCGATTTCGATCGGTTTACAATACCACGCTCGGATCCCAGTACCTGAAACGCTACTGGTCCATACAGAACAGCGGCAATGCCACCGCAACCCTAACCTTTGGGTACGATGCCGCCGAGAACCCCAAGGATCCCACATCCATTTGGAGCAGAACCGAGGGAGGGTCATGGGCAGCACCCACGGGAACTGAGAGTTTCGATGATGTTAACAAAACATTTACAATTACCGGAACAAGCATAAGCAATACCACCAGTGAGTGGACAGCTGGCTTTCCGCTCAATACCTACTTCACCTACCAGGAGGAGGGCGATTGGAATGTTGCAGAGACCTGGACCACCGACCCCGGGGGCACAACCCTTGTGGGCTCAAAAGTGCCAGACGATGGCGATGTGGTAGTAATTTTACCTAATCGCAAGGTTTACCTCCCTTCCGATGTAGCAACCACAGGGCTTGAGATCAATATCAACGAGGGGGGTATTCTCGACATGGGCGACTACAGCTTCACGGCTGGGCTTGCAGCCCTAAAGGGAACGGGAACCCTTATGCTATCGTCAACCAGCTTCCCCAGTGCAACCATTAATACCTTTATTGAGGATGGGGGCGGTACCACGGAGTACTACAATACCTCAAACTTTACCTTTGCTCAGGGAACATACAATAACCTTTCAATTAATCTTACCGCGGGTGTTGTGGCAACACAGCTAAGCGATATAACGCTCAATGGAAATCTGATTGTAAAACAAGGTACATACAGAATAAACGATAATACCACTGCAGCAAAACTTAACTTAACCATTCTTGGAGATGTAATAGTAAACTCTGGGGCATTTATTACTGTTGGTAATGGATCAACCAATACCACGGCAACCCCAACGGGTATAACAGGTGGTACAGCACCATTCCTCAACTACTACGAGCATTTCCATAGGGTGGTAATTAACGGTAACTTTACCAACAATGGTACGGTTAGGTTCACAAACTTGGACTATCCTGTTTACAATTTATTCCCCCCAACAGGCAATACGACAGCCTCAGGTGCAGCATCGGTTTACTTCCAGGGCAATGCCAGCAGCACTATGCTTTGTAATGGCACCACCGATTTCTACAACCTGATACTCGATAAGGGCACCGACCAAACCCACAGCCTCGTAATTCAGCCCTCGGTATACTCTAACTTCAGGCTTTTTGGTGCAAATAACGCTGCCACCACCATAAATGTACCCGATCCCGACCTCATGAAGGCCCTTTGGATACGCAACGGAACGCTAGTGCTTCGTGGACACGTGGTTATCCCCTCCCTCACCGAAGGGGCAATCGCCAACTCCGAGTACTACATTCCTTACAGCGGCGCTTTGGTGCTCGATGGTCCCGATGTGGTGGTGCTCAACACCGCCGACGATTACGGCGAGGTGAACATAGCCTACAACGTATCTGGCGGTACTGGTGCCGTAAATGGGGTAAATAATGCCAATGCCGATAGGCAGGGGCTAGTTGTCTATGGCAAGCTAACCGTTAACGATGGCTACCTCTCAACCCGCGAGTCGCCAGGATTGCTATATTCTCACATTGCCTCTGGGCAAATTGAGATTAACAACGGAACGGTTGATGCCAAGCAGTTCCGAAACTACACAGGAACAGCTTCGGGCGCGGCCTACCGCCAGAACGGGGGTACACTAATTCTCCGTGGGCGTTTTGTAAGGCCAGTGGCCTATGCTGCATTTGCCGACCTAAAAAGCACTTCGGGCGCACTAAGCGCAAGGGCTGTGAATGGAACAAGTGCAAACTATGGAACTTTCAACCTGAATAACAGCAGCAACCTCTTTTACATGTCAGGAGGCACAATAAAGATTTACGATGCCAGTGGGAACTTTGCTGGTGGTAACCCTCAATTTGCTGTAGATGTTGTGTCGTCTATTGCCAATACTAGCGTTACCGGTGGCACCTTCGAGATACTGCCTCAAACAGGAACTGTTTTAGACGATGCAGCAACGCTTCTTCTTTGGTGTGAGGAGGCGGTTTATGGAAATGTAACCATAAATCGAGGACCAAGCTGTTCAACCCTTGTAAGATTAAGAAACCGAACACTTAATATCCTTAACAACTTTATTATTACTTCTGGTCAATTTGAGTCGGGAGGTCAGGACATACGAATTGGAGGAAATTTCACGGTTTCGGCCGATGGTGACTATAACTCTGCAAACACTACTATACTTAATGGGAAACGCAACCAGACAGTTACCATTAACGGTATTGCATCAATAAACAACCTAACCCTCGACAGAACTACGGATACTGTAAAAGTGGCTGGCACACAGCCAGGCATTACCATATCGGGTGCACTAACCATAAGTGGAGGAGTAATTAACGATGGCGGTAAAACCATTGCCGTTTCGGGTAATCTTACCCAATCGGGTATTCACGTTGGTACGGGAAAAATTCAGCTAAACGGAACCCAGACCCAAACCATAAGCGGGAATGGCACAGGCGTATTTCAAAATATTGAGTTCAACAATAGCAATGCTGTCAATGATCCCATATCGTTCACGGCCAGTAAGCGAATAAACGGGGAGGCCACCTTCACCACCGATAAGTCTGTTAGCCTAAGCACCCACAATCTTACCTTTGGCCCCAATGCTAGTGTAACGGGAGCAGGTACTGGAACCTATCGATACTTCACAACCTCCGGTGCTGCTGGCGATGGGGGAATTACCAAGGAGTACTCTTCAACCACTGCTTTTGAGTTTCCCATTGGCGTAAACCAATTTACACCAGCCTCAATTGGTTTAACGGCCGAGCCAACAGCGTATGGGTCAATAACCATAAAGCCTGTTGCTTACGAGCATCCCAACGTAACGGCCACCGGACGAAGCCTAACCTACTTCTGGCGAGTGCAGCAGTCGGGCTTCGATTTGGGCACAGCCAACGTAAACCACACATACACCTATAGCCAAGCCAACGTGATTACCAGTGGCGATGTAACCGAGGATGGCTATGTAGCTGCCCGCTACAACCCCACCACCTTCACCTGGACCAAGGGCACCACAGCCGATGTGAACGAAGCTACCAATGTAATATCCTTTAATGCAATTAACACTATTGATGGTGAGTTTACCGCTGGGGACGACACGCCAACGGATCCGTTTGGAGCAACTGTTAAATACTATAGTCGTCAATCTGGAGAATGGAGAGATTATAATACATGGTCAAAAACTGATCATTCTGGATTGCCTGATGGAACTTGGCCAAGCGCATCAGATATAGTAATTATAGCGAATGGACATACTGTGACTTTTGGTACACCAGCAGGTTATCTGACTACTCCGAATACACAGCCAAACAGTTGTGCAACTCTACAAATTGAGCAAGGTGGCGTTTTGGATACAAGATTTAATCCATCTAGCACATTTAGAATGGTTGTGTCCCATCCAAATGGAAACGGAACAATTAGAGTTGCTGCTAATTATACTACAAATACTACTTTTCAGTTTCCTGGAGGAGATTTTTCTGATTTTAATGAGAACCTAGGAAGTACCGAGTTATATACAACCAACCCTAATGCAGGAACAATTTATTGGTTACCTAACGGTGTTTTTTCCTACGGTAATTTAACCCTTTCTCCGTTAGGTGGTTCAAACATAATATTTCCTAACCATGATTTACTACTATATGGCAATTTGGTTACCCAAGGGCAAAATGCAGATTCTTGGTTCTGCCCCACTTGGGTAAATCAAACTGCTTACCCGACTCCCCCAACTGTCCCTGTGGCCAAAACAATTACAATTATGGGTAATTTAGATATTCAGGGAGGTGGATTAATATGGATAGGGAATGGTGACCTTGCACAAGATTTTATTGTTCATGGGGATGTAATAGTCTCTCCTTGGGGAGCAATTGCTGCTTGGACAGGTTACGGTGGTGCAAATAATCAGAGTATGTCAATTGGAGGTAGTTTGATTAATAACACCAACAATATTACTGGCAATGGAGCAACTCAAACACCAAGTCGAGTAAACTTTTCAAATGGCGCTAGTGTAGTTCCTGTTACTTTTTTCGGAAATAGTAATGCTTCAATAACCCACATCGAGGGAGCACCTGGGGCTAATGGTCCTGGTACAATTTTCAATACAGTTACCATCAACAAAGGCACCTCCCAAGCCACCACCCTTACCCTCGATATTGGCGGAACGCTAACCACACCTGTTGACAACTGGCTAACCCTTCAGAATGGTACTTTAAAGTATATGCGTACCAACCCCTCAACCGATTTTACCATTTCGCAAAATACAGCGTTTACCATCCCTACCACAGCGGGTTTACATGTGGAGTACACCACCGATGCAAATCGTAGAATTCTTATTGCCAACACTAATAACCCTGCGCAAGGCGACAATAGCGATGTGTACCTTGAGGGTAAGCTAACCATTGTGGGGGGCAATGTATTTATTGGTCAACCCGATGGGGCAGCACCACGTAATAACGATATTGAGTACTCGGGTAGCGGCGAGTCGCATATTGATATTCAGGGTGGTAACCTTATGGTAAATGGCCAAGTTAGGCGCAACCCTGCCATGTCTGGCGGTATATTAAAATATACCCAGAGCGGAGGAACTGTAACTATCAATGGGCAAAACGCCTCAACCAACAATGCCAAATTCGAGGTGGTGAACACAGGTAGTGTGTTCAATATGTCGGGCGGTACGCTTCGGTTTGTTCGGGGAGGTGGCAGCAACTTTGGCGATATATACATTCGCCCGCACTCTTCATCGGTAACAGGTGGCACAATTGAAATACAGCCTATTGCTGGAATATCCGAGGCACAGGAGCAGTTCACGATAGATGCCAACGTTCCCCTTAACAACCTAACCATTACAGGTTCCGGTGCAACAGATGCCGCCAGGGTATCGCTTAGCACCAACCCATTGTTGCTTAAGGGAAACCTCACCCTTTCCAATGGCAATAGCTTTTTAACCTCCAACAACTTGGATGTTACCGTTGGGGGTGATTTCACCAACAACGGCCTACCCGCAAACTACGTGTATGGAACCAACACCACAATATTTAACGGAGGGATACAGCAACTCAACGGATCGTCGGCAACTCACTTCAATAATCTTACCATTAATCCTGTTACCAGCCTAACGCTTGCCAACGGCAATAATGTTGATGTGAATGGTAATCTTACCCTAACCTCGGGTACACTAGCTTGTGGAAACTTTGCTGTGAACCTTAAAGGAAATATTACAAACAATGCCCGTTACACCGATACTCAGTATGGGGTAATTCTAAACGGTACATCACTCCAAAATATAAATGGAACAGGCGACTTTGCAAGGCTAGAGGTTAACAACACCTTTGGGGCAAGAACACTTGCCGATATTACCCTCACAAAAAACCTTGCCCTTACGCTTGGAGTTCTCGATATAAAGGACTATAAGCTGTCGCTGGGTGCTACCAGCACAATTGAGGGTAGTGGCTTTGGAACATCTAAAATGATTATTACCGATGGTGTGTTTAGCGCAAAGGGTATTTCTAAGGTTGTCCCATCTGGTCCCAGTACCTTTACATATCCTATGGGCGTTTCTGGAAAATTTACACCAGTTACTCTAACCGTAACTTCCAACGAGACCGTTGGAACAGTTAGGTTAAACAATGTGAATAGTCGGCACCCTGCCGTTATCGACCCCAGCAACGTTTTACAATACTATTGGGATATGGAAACCTCTGATTTGACAGGGTTTGTGGGGAGTTTAGAACTTAATTATTTACAGGGTGACGTTGCTGGAACAGACGAGGATCAGTATCAAGCAGCACAAATGGAAGCATCCGATATTGTTTGGAAATTTTTTGATAGTGTTGATGAAGATGCAAATACAATAACATTCGTCTTCTCCTCAGCTCCAGGTGTAGTAAACAACCTAACCGGCGAATACACCGCAGGTGTTGAGACCGCATTCCCCGGGGAAGTGCCTGTGTTTACTACCGTGAAGGATGGAGCCTGGAATGATGAAACGGTATGGTTACGAACAGCCGGCGATGATTACACATTGCCGGTAGGAAGCGGTCCCAATGGCTTTATTGTAATTATTAACCATGAGGTAGAGACTAATGCTAATTACTGCCAATCATACCGAACTACCATAAATGGTAAACTAAAAGTAATTCGTCCGTTCTTTGGCCATAACTTTGGCTCTGTGAATGGCTCAGGCACTCTCTACCTCGAGCAGGGCCTCTTCCCTGCTGGTAGATTTGGCAGTTTTTTTTCCTGCACTAATAGTAGCACCCTGGAGTATGGAGGAAGTACCGATTATAATATTATTGCCGATTTGTATAGCGAGGTTTATAATCTTGTGTTTTCGGGAACAGGACTAAGACGACTTCCAAGTAAAACACTAACCATCTGTAATAGGCTGGAGATTGATGGCCCCACACTAGACAACACGATTAATAACTCGAAACTAATAGTTAAGGGCGATATGCTACTTACAAGTGGAGCATTCAGCAGTGGAACGGGCGATAATGCTACAGTTGAATTTGCAGGGAATGCTCCTCAGACAATAGCCAACTTTTCTGGCACTAATAAGTTCAATAATCTACAAATTAATAATTCCCAAGGGCTAACGCTAAACAGCACCATTGAGGTGGGGAATAAGCTATTGCTAACCAATGGTGTAATAAATTCCACCTCAGTTAATATTCTTTATATTTCCAATCCGCTTATCGACTGTGTTACCCCCTCTGGTGGAAGTTCAACCTCTTATGTTAGTGGTCCGTTAAAGAAACGTATGGACCCGGGGCTAGGTTTCTTCCGATACCCCATTGGTAATTCATCAACAGCAGGTAATATGCTATCGCTTCGTGCAACTCAATTCGGAACATTAGACTGGACAGTTGAATATATAAACCCAAGCGCTCTCACATCATTTATTGGAGATTTATCGTCCGTTAACGAAACAGAATACTGGAATGTTACTACACCCCCTGGTGGCGATGCCATTGTAAGCATTGCCTGGAACCCATCGAGCAACCTAACCCCCCTTATGACCGAAAATGGCACTGCCGATATGCGAATAGCAGAGCATAATGGTGATAATTGGGTGGAAATAGCATCGTCGGTTCTTGGAGGAAGCGACAATTACAATGGGGGTGTTGAAACTACTGAAAGAAGAACTATTCCTATGGGAGGATCGCGAAACTACACCCTGGCTTGCATTAACACGCCAAAACCTAGGATTAGGCTTGCTCCTGACGGGCCAATTTGCGGCGATTCGGGAATTCCGATAGTACTCAGCTCTTCATTTGACATTTTTGAAACCTTTACCATCAACTATACTGAGGATGGATCGGCTATGACATATAATCCAACATCGTTCCCAGCCACATTGCCAACAAGTGTTAATGGTGCCACCTATATACTTACAGGGTTTACGTATTATCGTCCTGCTGGCGTAGGACCACACGCAGGTGCTGTTGATATAACCCCTGTTACCTCTTATGCTGTTCCCACAACATCAAATGCAGGTCCAAATCAATCGCATTGCGGTGCTACCTTAACAACACTTGCTGCTAACGATCCCTCTTCGGGTGTTGGGACAGGACTTTGGAGCATAGTTACAGGTGCAGGAGGTTCTGTAGCGGAGCCAACAAATCCAACAAGTGAGTTTACGGGGATTACAGGCAATAGCTATACCCTTCGATGGACCATCTCCAATGGTACTTGTACCTCAACGGACGATGTTATTGTTACCTTCCCGTTACTACCAGCTCAGCCATCGAACTTTACCGCTAGTCCCACTCCTGTATGCCAGGGTGCCGAAGATCTAATATATACAGTACCCAACGATCCACTTATCGATTCATATACATGGTCTTTCTCTGGCACTGGTGCTACAATTGCTGGAAGCACACATTCTGTTTCTATTGATTTTGCTAATGATGCTGAGGTTGGAACTTTCACCCTTACTGTTATTGCCTCCAACGACTGTGGCGATAGCCCCCCCCAAAATACCAATGTTGAGGTTAGAAGTACACCCACTGCAACTCTTTCATATTTTTCTGGCGATGGCAATATTTGCGATGGGGATAATGTTGATATAACGGTAACTATAGCTGGTGGCGTTGCTCCTTACAGCTACGTTATTTCAAATGGCACGGTCGATGAAACTAGAACTGAGGTAACTGATCTGGAGTCAACCTTTACTCCGCATGTCGATAATACTCCAATATGGTTAGGGCCGGATGCAAGCACTATTTATCAATATATAATACAAACCATAACATCAAGCAATGGTTGTAGTAGTTCTGGTTCAAATATATTGAATGTTACCGTCTGGAAAAACCCCGAAACCGGGCCCCAGTACCATATCCCCAACACCCACGGGATGTAGTGGTAAACATAGTTACAGAAAGCCTGAGCATTTTGCTCAGGCTTTTTCATGACAGATGGGACTGTATTCCATCCTATGAAATTGATAGCAACACATACGGTGACAGAGCCTGTCGAAGTCACCGTTAGCGAAACCACCTGTCGAAGTCACCGTTAGCGGAACAGCCTGTCGAAGTCACCGTTAGCATAACATCCAGCTAAAGGCACCAGCATATTTCCTTAGCAACAACCCCAAAGGTCACTTCGACAAGCTCAGTGACCGTAAGCCCCCAACGGTGACAGAGCCTGTCGAAGTCACCACCATAACTACCGATCAACTTACACGGTGACTGAGCCTGTCGAAGTCACCGTTAGCGAAACAACCTGTCGAAGTCACCACCATAACTACCGATCAACTTACATGGTGACTGAGCCTGTCGAAGTCACCGTTAGCGGAACTACCTGTCGAAGTCACCAGCAAAAACCCCATGCTATCTAAAAGGTCACTTCGACAAGCTCAGTGACCGTAAGCCCCCAACGGTGACTGAGCCTGTCGAAGTCACCGTTAGCGAAACCACCTGTCGAAGTCACCGTTAGCGAAACCACCTGTCGAAATCACCAGCAAAAACCCCATACTATCCAAAAGGTCACTTCGACAAGCTCAGTGACCGTAAGCCCCCAACGGTGACTGAGCCCGTCGAAGTCACCGTTAGCGGAACTACCTGTCGAAGTCACCAGCAAAAACCCCATACTATCCAAAAGGTCACTTCGACAAGTGGCCAGTGAGCCTGTCGAACTGCTCAGTGACCATACCCCCAACGGTGACAGAGCCTGTCGAAGTCACCGTTAGCGAAACCACCTGTCGAAGTCACCACCATAACTACCGATCAACTTACATGGTGACTGAGCCTGTCGAAGTCACCGTTAGCATAACATCCAGCTAAAGGCACCAGCATATTTCCTTAGCAACAACCCCAAAGGTCACTTCGACAAGCTCAGTGACCGTAAGCCCCCAACGGTGACAG
>Ga0265295_1008063_pt1 | contig 11837 bp, 12 predicted proteins | sample Munlansysbiofilm_FD_192503 | JGI IMG/M metagenome (GOLD analysis project Ga0265295, IMG submission 192503) | Leachate microbial communities from a municipal landfill in Southern Ontario, Canada - Methane capture system biofilm | ecosystem: Engineered > Solid waste > Landfill > Unclassified ... | reverse complement strand
CAGGAAACTGCTCACACCGGTGCTGATGCTGACGGCAAAAGATACCGTTGAGGACATCGTGGCCGGTCTCAACTCCGGCTCTGACGATTACCTGACCAAGCCCTTCGCCTTTGCCGAGCTTCTGGCGCGAGCAAGGGCTCTTCTCCGGAGGTCCGAACAGGAGCGTGGCGCGGAAATCCGCTTTGCCGACCTTCGTCTCGACCCTGTAACCCATAAGGTGTGGCGCAAAGACAAGGAAATTGACCTTACCGCAAAAGAATACTCGCTCCTTGAGTTCTTCATGCGCAATCCGAACCAGGTTCTGACCCGGACGACCATAGCTGAAAACGTCTGGGATTATATCTTCGACAGCTTTACGAATATCATAGATGTCTACGTGAACTACCTTCGCAAGAAGATTGATCGGGACGCCGACAAGAAGCTGATTCATACGGTGCGGGGCGTCGGATATATCCTCAAGGAAGAACCGTAATCCGGTATTTGCAGCCCTCATTCATGAATAAAACGTAAAAAGAGGAGAGCCCCTGCCCGACAAGGCATGGGCTCTCCAGTCTCTTCCGTCAGCCAGACACTCCCTCCCCGTCCGTCATAAAGCATCCATTGTCCAATCCAGTCACAAGAAGGCTTATCCCTTTCTGAATGCTATCGCCAGGTTGACAAAAATATTTCACGTTATTACAGTAATGCGGGCAGTATTGCCTGATTAAAGAGTTGGGGGTATCTCATGCGCAAAGAATTTTTCCGTTTTGCCACCGTCCTACTGACCGTCTGTATTCCACTCCTTCCCGCCGTTCATGCCGAAGCCAGAACCGCTCCTCCGGATTTCGTCGAACTGGCGAAAAATCTGAAACCGGCGGTGGTCAACATCAGCACAACAAAGGTCGTCGGCCGCCAGCAGCCATTGAGACGTCAGCAGGCCAACCCGTTTGGAAATGACATGTTCGAGGACTTTTTCGAGAAATTTTTCAGGGATGCGCCCAGGAGGCCCTTCAAACAGAAGGGACAAGGCTCGGGATTCAGCATTGGAGACGGCTATATCTTTACCAACAACCACGTGGTCGCGGAGGCAGACGAGATCAAGGTCAAGCTTTCAGACGGCCGCGAGTTCAAGGGACAGATAAAGGGGACCGACGAAAAACTGGACCTGGCTCTGATAATGATCGAAACTAGGGAAACCCTTCCCGTTGCGCCCCTGGGAGACAGTGACGCCTTAGAAGTGGGGGAATGGGTGATGGCAATCGGCAACCCCTTCGGCCTGGCGCAGACCGTGACCGCAGGAATCATCAGCGCCAAGGGGAGATGGATAGGAAGCGGCCCCTATGACGACTTTCTCCAGACTGACGCATCCATCAATCCCGGAAATTCCGGCGGACCTTTATTCAACGCGAGAGGTGAGGTCATAGGTATCAATACCGCCATCGTCGCGGGCGGACAGGGGATAGGTTTTGCCATTCCCATCAACATGGCGAAAGCGGTCCTGACGCAACTCAAAGAGACCGGCAGGGTGACAAGAGGGTGGCTCGGCGTCAGCGTCCAGCCTGTCACCCCCGAACTGGCAGCGTCTTTCGGTATGGAAGGTGAAAGCGGCGCTCTCATCGCGGAAATTATCAAAGGCAGCCCGGCGGAAAAGGCGGGCCTGAAGGTCGGCGACATCATTCTTGAATTCGACGGCAAGACCATCAAGGACATGCACGACCTTCCTCGAATCGCCGCCGTCACGCCGGTAGGCAAGAGAGCGTCCATCAAGGTGTTGCGAGGCGGCAAAACCATTCATAAAACAGTTGTCGTCGAGCGCATGACCGACAGCGGGGCGCCCGCTAAGAAGGCGGCCGCCGTTCAGCAGAGACTCGGCATCGTCGTCTCCGACCTTACCAAGGACATGGCCTCCCGCCTGAGAACAAACGAGACATCAGGCGTCGTCATAATGGAGGTAAAATCCGGCAGTTCGGCTGACGAAGCCGGCTTGTCCCAGGGTGACATCATCAAGCAGATCGGATCAACCCCGATTATAAACAGCGTTGAATATGCAAAGGTCATTTCTTCACTGAAAAAGGGCGCTACCGTCCCCTTCCTTGTACGCAGGGGAGAATCGGCGCTGTTTGTACCGCTGAAGGTCGATTAGACTTTCCTTTTTCCAAAATGAGGGACTTATTCCCCTCAATAGTCATCATGGGGAGGCCGGCAAGTGTCGCCCTCCCCGTCGGCTTTCCGGACTTTTCCCTTTTGTTTATCCGTTACAGACCATATCCCGAATCCACCCCGGGCGCCGAATACTCCGTAGCGCCCCTGAAGAGCGCCGCCCTCCCTCGTAAATGTCGAAAACACGGCGCGCGTATTCGCCACGCACCCCATGTAACAGTGGAGGAAAGATGGACACCTATTTCACGAAAGAACACGAATGGATACGCATAAACGGCTCAACCGGCGTCGTGGGCATAACCGCCTACGCGGCGGACCAACTGGGAAACATCACCTATGTGGATCTCCCCGTAACCGGCAGGGAGGTTCGCCAGTCTGAAATCCTCTGTACCATCGAATCCGAAAAGGCTGCCAGCGATATCCATGCGCCCATCTCCGGTAAGGTGGCGGAGGCAAACAAGAACCTCGACAACGCGCCGGAGATCATCAACCAATCCCCGGAGGATGAAGGGTGGCTGATCCGTATGGAAATATGCGAACCGGAAGAGCTGAAATCCCTTCTCTCGCGCGCGGAATATGAAGATTACACGAGGAGGCTCGGGTGAGCGATATACTTTTCCGCCTCCATGTCCACCACGGATACGTAAGACCCATGTCCGTTTTTTGCCTGCCCTCCGACCGGACGGGTACTCATCAGAATCGCGCCATCAGAGTGTGAAAACATGACACCTCGCTCCGGCACATGGCGCCTCATCGACACCGGCCCACTGGACGGGCCGGCCAACATGGCGCTTGACGAATCTCTTCTCACATGTTTTGACCCGGCGAATTCGAGGCCCGTGCTCCGTCTCTACGGGTGGGCGCCGCCCTCCTTTTCCGTGGGCAAATTCCAGCGGGCGGCCGATGTGCTGCACCTGGAGAGGTGCGCAAGTGAGGGTATCGCCGTTGTGAGGCGGATAACGGGGGGCGGTTGCATCTTCCACGCGGACGAACTGACCTACAGCATCATCTGCGCTCCGGAGCATATTGACGGGATAAGCGGCGTCAAGGAGTCCTACAGGAGACTCTGCGGCTTCCTGCTGCTGGCCTACCGAAAGCTATCGCTCTCGCCTTCCTTTGCCGTTGATTCCTCTCCGCAAGGCACGCGGCATGGTCAAAGGACCCCGCTCTGCTTTGCCGGCCGTGAGGAATACGACATAACGGTAAAGGGCCGCAAGCTGGGAGGAAACGCCCAGCGCCGCGCCCGGGGTATCATCTTCCAGCACGGTTCCATCCCTCTCCGCGGCAGCCTATCCCGCATTTCCCCTTTCCTGCGGGTTGAACCCCCGTCCCCGGATCAGTGGGCCGTGTCTCTTTCGGACCTGATGCCGGACGTTGAAGAGTCACTGATAAAGTCTTGTCTAGTTTCATCCTTCGAGGAGCATCTCGGGATACGCCTCAGCGCCTGCGTCCCCAGTGATGCCGAAAATGAGCAAGCCGCCATTCTGCTGAAACGCAAGTATCTCTCGGCCGCATGGAATCTTGGCATGGAGGAATTATGAGACCATCGCTCCGGCCTCCATGGCTCAGAAAGAAAATCACTCTTTCCGCCCACCGTGACATGGAAGCTCTCCTGGATGGCCTGGGGCTGCAAACCGTGTGCAAGGAGGCCCATTGCCCCAACATATCGGAATGCTACGGAAGAGGACAAGCGACCTTTCTTATACTGGGCGTTGTCTGCACCCGCATGTGTTCCTTCTGCAATGTCACCAAAAGGACGCCTCTCCCTCCTGACCCGGATGAGCCGGAGCGTGTCGCGCAGGCAATCCAACTGCTGGGCCTTCGCCACGCCGTAATAACCAGCCCGACTCGCGACGATCTTCCGGACGGCGGAGCGTCCTTCTTTTCCGACACGGTAAGGGCCATACGGAGCGCTTCCCCCAAGACGGTGATCGAACTGCTGATTCCCGATTTTGGAGGAATGCTGAGCAGCCTCGAAGCAGTAGTTTCAGCGCGTCCGGACATCCTCGGCCACAATCTGGAAACTGTCCCCCGCCTCTACCACATCCGGGCCGGTGCGGATTACAGACGTTCACTGGCGCTTCTCGGCGCGGCAAAGGAGATGGAAAGTTCTTTGAGGACAAAGTCAGGGATCATGCTCGGGATGGGTGAAGAAGAAGAAGAGGTCTTCAGAGTATTCAGCGATCTCCTGGAAAACAGATGCAGTTACCTGAGCATCGGTCAGTATCTGGCGCCCGGCAAACAACATCACCCGGTCCGGGAATATATTCAGCCAGAGACATTTGACCGTTACCGGGAAAAGGCCATGTCCATGGGATTCCTGCATGTGGAAAGCGGCCCCTACGTGCGAAGCTCCTACCATGCGGAACTATACGGGCAAGCCAATTGAGGCGCCTTGCTCCTTGACAATCCCGAACGATTCCATGATAATGCGCGGGCATCGAGGAGAGATGGCCGAGAGGTCGAAGGCGGCAGACTCGAAATCTGTTGAACAGCTTGCTGTTCCTAGGGTTCGAATCCCTATCTCTCCGCCATACAACAATCCGGCAAGGTCCGGGATGATATAGAAAGCCCTGAGAAATCGGGGCTTTTTGTTTATCTAGTGTCTAGGGTAGTCCAATGTAGTGTATTGACATCCGGGGTAAGTGGGGGTAAGTTTTGGGTACAGTTACCCCGGAAGCAAAAACAGTTACCCCCAAAGGAGGGCGAACCAATGTTACTTTCAGATGTGAAAGCCCGCAATGCAAGGCCAAAAGACAAGCCTTACAAGATGACTGACGGAGCTGGTCTTTTCTTACTGGTTACTCCCGCCGGGGGTAAGTGGTGGAGATTCAAGTACCGTTTTGGGGGTAAGGAGAAACTTCTGTCCTTCGGGACGTATCCAGAGGTAAGCCTTGCAGACGCCAGAGAGAAACGCGCAGAGGCCCGGAAGATGGTTGCTGCTGGTATCGACCCTAGTGAAGCCCGGAAGGCCAAAAAAGCAGAGGATGCCGACAATGCCGCAAATACCTTCGAGGCTGTAGCGCGGGAATGGTACGGCAAGAATGAGCCGGTTTGGAGCCCTACCCATTCCGTCATGGTGATAAGCCGTCTTGAAAAAGACGTGTTCCCGGCAATAGGCAATAGACCTGTCTCGGAAATCAAGGCCCCTGAAATCCTGAAGATGCTTCAGAATATCGAAGCGCGGGGGGTGATTGAAACGGCATACCGTATCAAGATAGTTTGCGGACAAGTTTTCAGGTATGCCACGGCAACCGGGCGGGCTGATGGAGATCCCACGACCGCATTGAAGGGCGCATTATCGAAACGCAAGGTGAAGCACCATGCAAGTATCACAGACCCGAAAGAGACGGCCCTGCTCTTGAGAGCGATAGACGCCTATCAAGGCGGCTTTGTCGTGAAGCAAGCTCTTCGCTTTGCACCGCTGGTCTTTGTCCGCCCTGGCGAACTACGGAAAGCGGAATGGGCGGAAATTGACCTTGAATCTGGTGAATGGAACATTCCGGCGGAAAAGATGAAGATGAAACAGCCGCATCTTGTACCCCTTTCCCGACAGGCGATTGAAATACTCCGGGAACTTCAGCCGGTCACCGGAAACGGGAAGTATCTCTTTCCTGGCCGCGCCTCAAAACCTTTGAGCGAAAACGGTATTAATGCTGCTCTTCGTTACTTGGGATACGAAAAAGACACCATGACCGGCCACGGCTTTCGGGCGATGGCACGGACGATCCTTGACGAAGTTCTCCATGTCCGGGTTGACTTTATCGAACATCAGCTTGCACATGCCGTGAAAGACCCGAACGGTCGCGCATACAACCGGACCGCACACCTTGCCGAAAGACATAAGATGATGCAGCTTTGGGCTGACTATCTGGACGGACTGAAAAACGGCGCAAAGGTGTTACCCCTTCGCCGGTCAGGAGGTGAGTGAGTGTTTGTCATCGAGATAACACGAAGGGATTACCGCACAGGTGAAACCCGCACATGGCGAGACAAGAGGAAATACCGCACCCTGCCCGGCGCACAGAAAGCCGCTCAGCGCTGGCGTGGTGCCTGTCGTCCGCCAGGGGGAGAGACCATCTCTGAAACCTTTGCAAGGGTTGTGTCAGCGTAATGCGGGATTTTCCCGTATTCGACTGTCTCAGGTCCAGTAAGGGAAGAATCCGGCCTCCGTATTTGACTTGTAAGGGGTTTTCGGAGGCGGGCCTATACCTTACCCTTGCCTGTATTTGGTTACCCGCCCCTCATGGGGCATATCCCGGCAGGCCGTGTGCCTTGCCTATATCAGTGGAGGTTTGAGAATGATCTATCACATGGGCCAGATTGCAGAACTCCTACCACACGGAGACGATAGCGAAAAGATTGCGTCTCTCAAAGAGTTCTTCCACAGGGCGATAACGTTGAAAATGGACCCACAGATAATCTGCACAGGGTTCATGTCACTATTGTATGCAGACCTTATTGACAGCGACGAAAAGCGGCGGGACTTTGTGAACGTTCTCGCGGAGAACGGGGCGCAGCTTCCTGTATGGGGGTATCCCGGTGTAGAATATTAACAATTCTTAACAAGATGTACTCTAACCTGCTGATAATGTTCAATTCTGTCAGAAAACAAGAAATGGGCCTGCCGGTGTCGGCAAGCCCATTTTCGATGTTGGGTTTCCTCACTTCGGAACGTGAGTTTTCGTGATTGCCTGTAGTTTTCTGTAGCTCCCGCCAGGAAAAGAAAGGGGCCTGCAATCCGCAAGCCCCTTCAATTTTAGCATTTTTTAACAGGCATCAACCGCCCCGGAGAGATTTAACCGTTCACCCTATCTGAGACCCGCTGGAACAGCGTGTCCAGTTTCGAACATGCGCCGCCCTTCCAGGTCAATTAGTTCACACACGAGTCCATCAACTTCATACCGCTGGTCACCAACCGCCAACGACCTCAATTCCCGTTCATCTCCACCAGAGAGAGGTATCCCGCGTTCGCGAAATCTTTCCATCAGGACCGCGAATTGCTTTGAGTGCTGGTCTTCAATTACCCGGCGGCGAGCCCTTTCAGACTCTTTGCGGGCATGCTCCCGGTGTTCGGCCAACAGCGGCAATGCAAGCTGTGCAGTTCGCAGCTCTGTCTCCAAAAAACGGAGATGATCCTCTGCATCTTCCAGTTCTGAAGAAGATATTTGGCCCATATAAAAACCAGTCGCCTGTTCAGCGAGACCGCTTTTCGCAAGCTCGATTTCCCTTGGAAGGCGCGAGCATCGATCCATCGCCTTGTCGTACGCGCTTGCCGCTTTCTGGAAGCGTTCAAGGGCTGTCGCTGCCCTGTCCTCCAAGGAAGGTTCTGGTCTGTCCGGTCCCCCCTGGTGGAGTTTCCCGGCCTCTGTCAGTCTTTGCTTCCAGTTGAACGCACTGGTTTTTGAGATATTCAGCTCTCTTGCTAGTTCCGCGAGACTCATACCGGATTCAAAAAGCTCAATCAACCTAGTTTCGTCAGTCGTCATTTCATTTCTCCTTTCAGCGTTGAACGCTATGCGCGCCCGGAAGTTCCAGCCGCAAGAATACTTTCGGAACATGCTTCCAAGCCCTGTATCTCATCCTGTAATTTGTTGAGTTCAGCCAGTGCGAGATTGACGAATTGCTTTGCTGCTGCAGCCAGGTACAGTGCGTTCTGTGGACTGATGTGGCCCTCGTGTTCTTCTGTGTAAAAAACAAACTGTCCCAGGTCTATCATCGCTGCATTCAACGGGTGTTCGTCTCGTAGCTCATCAAGTATTGCCTGGGCCTCTTCGTCTGTCTGTGGATGAAGTTCTCTTTCAGTCATCGCGCTGTCTCCTTTCGTGATTGTGGTGCGGGATTTGTTGCAGCCTCTTTTCTTTGCTCAATGAGTTCCCGGAGTTCTCTTAAGCCTGCCCTGTCTCTCGGTGTAAACGGTTGCCTCCGTGGGAACCTTCGTTCAGTGGCCATTGGTTACCTCCTTGTGTCTTTTTCGTTTCCGGTAACGAAACCCGCCCTGGCCAAGCAGCGGGCATCGGTCAGTTTTCATATGCGAACGAGCATGGTCTTACCCTGGCGGGCCAGTTCCCGGTACAGCGCATCAAGCCGCTGAACCAGCTGCCGGACCTCATCCATTGTGGCGGTCGGGTCGCTGTCGATGGTCCAATAGCGCGCCAAGAGGGTGAGGTATTCGGCTTCCATAACATCGGCGGTCGCTGGTTCGATAGGGACAACCTTCAGGTATAACCGCGGGTAATCCTCGTCTCTGATGTCCAGCATGGTTCCGATAGGCATGAGTTCACCACGGATTTTGAACGGACGTATCACTTCGGCTCTCATCGTATAACCTCCGCCGGAACATCTACGTTTTCTATTTCGTCTTGCGTGTTAAGCGTGTTAAGCGTGTTAAGGGTATCGCCGGGGGGGCTTATCACGCTTAAAACGCTTTTCACGCTAGCGTTTTTTAAAATTATCACTGTGCGAGGTGCCCCGCCGGTCGGTTCCGATTGAATATCAATCAACTGATCGGTCCCCATTTCGTCGAGTAGGTTAGTGAGATCCACCGACTGAACATGGTTGTCGAACACTTCTTTCCTGATTTCGTTTTTCGTTGCCCGCTGAACATCTCTGCTTTCGAGATACCTGATGATTTTCAACTTACGTCGATCGGCGGGTGCTCCACCGAAGATGTAAAAAGCACTGGCGTGACAATACTCCCAGAAAGCAAGAGCAGCATACAGATCGTCTGTTTCAATACAAGAGTGCCCGGAAAGTAAGGCATAAATCAATGACAGCCTCACAACGTGAGCTTCAGCACGATTTACCATACAACCGGCAAGCCCTGTATGTGCCATCGAAAGGCGGGTGTATTCCTTTACCCATAACAGCCTTGCTTGCTCAGAGAATGACATTTTGCCCATCACGAAGGCATGAGCAAGCCTTTCTTTCAACAACGCCTGTATTCGCTGTTTTCTGCGTTCTTCCATAGGCTCAGGAAAGGGGACTATTCCGTTTCTTTTTGCCAGTATCCACAGAAAGCGATTACCGAAACCGTTCAACTGTTCATTCTCTGTCATACGCGTGTTAAGCTCGAAAAGCGTGATATGGGTAGTAATCCCGATATGTGCACCAGTAGCCTTAATTCTGTTTGACTTGGTGAGAGGTTCTGCATTGCCGTCATCGTACAGACAGCGAATGATGCTGCTCAGTGTGTTACCTTCGCGTTTTGTCGCGCTCAGTGCATTTGCGAATTCTTCATCAAGGACATGGAGTCTTTTATCATCGACACCTGGATCGGATACGACCCATTCACCGTTACCTGTTTTTTTGTCGACACGCCACTCCCGCACCTCATCACGAACGGCATAGATGATCCCCTCGCCACTGGACAGCGGCCCCGGAGATGTGCGACAACCTCCAATGCCGGTGAATATGGCCTTTACCGGCCCGGCGGAGGTGCCCTTACGGGACTTGCTCGAATCCCCCACTATGACGCAGTTACTACGCGCGGTATGTCGGGACTCGCCTACCATCACATGTGGCCCAGTTCCGCACTCGATACCAAACCGAACGATGAACGTAGCCAGGACAGCCGCCGGATCGGCCTCGGAGTTCTCACAGGCCAGGTTGATAAAATCCGCAACAACTCCGTCCGGGAGTGCGGCGGGACTCAGTACGGGCCAGCTCCGGGGCTCAGATTCATTTTCAACCCGGCAATCTTCCGGCCCGGCCATCAGCCCGGCCTGAATCTCCAGTGCCATACTCAAGAGCTTTTCCCGGTCGGCGTCCCCCGCTGCAATGGCCTTCAGGACGCCCTTTTCAAGGTCTTTGCGGGGGACGCTGGCGAGGTCCTCGGCATCCAGGCGCATCTCTTCAGCCTCGATTTCTGCGTTAAGTTTGGCGATTACGATAGAAGGATCTTCGGCCTGGCTGAAGTCCCGCATTTGCGCGGCCTGATTGAATTTTTGAGGTGTGGCTACTGGAATTGTCATGGGCGCACCTCCCCCCGTCCGATTTCGGAGGCTCTACGGAACAACCAATTTCTGGTGTTTAACAGCTTGTTGGCGGGCACTAGACAGCCAATGGTGAACTGGGAGATTGCCTTGTACAGTTCATTGGTAGCTGTAAACTTGAATACTGCCCGACGGCTGTCATGTTGCGGTGCTATGGTCGCTTTGTGGCCAATCGTGATGAGGTATGAGGCGATGTCAACGGAGTCGGTTTCAAAGGTCGTTTGCTGTTCTTTTCTGTGGGTCATGGCTACACCTCCTGGCTGTCTTCGGAGGTGGAGCGTGGGGAGCTAGCATCCATGAAAGCTAGGATGTCGCCGTACTTCCAACACGTGCAGCGGCCTAGCCGAACAGGAGCAGGGGCCGCTCCAGTTGACACCCAGTTCAGCCACGTTGACCGTGCAACGGGGACAAGTTGTAGAACCTCTTTGAGACGTAGTCGGCGGTTTGGATCAGAACAGAGGGTAGGGGGATAAACGGGTGTACTGCTGGATGTGGTAGTAGTCATAAGTCACCTCTCGATAAAAGAATGTCGCCGGAGAGGGACTACTCACCAGCCCAACAAACCCCATCGAGGGGACTTCCTGACACGTTAAGCAAAAATCACGTTAAATCTTTCCGCACCTTACAGCGATATCGCAGTGTGTGCAATAAAAAAATGGCCTACAATGGATAATGGAAGATGATTAAGGATTTTATGTTCTCCGATTTGTGAATGTAGAAAATCGAGTGAGGGATTCATTCTGGGGGTAGCTTTGGGGGTAATGTTTCGGCTTGAGAGTGCATAAATAACGTTAAATCAGTACGTTATTGAAATTGTTCGAATCCCTATCTCTCCGCCAGTAAATTCAAGGGGTTAGCTTACAAGGCTAGCCTCTTTTTTTTGATTTTAAAGGCCGGGAAAGCCCAATACCGCACTCATTGACGCACTACCGCCGCCGCGACAATGGTAAGTGTAACGCGCCACTTGATTTGACGGCGTTTGACACTTGATATCGCCGGAAAACCCTTTTTCCCGTCATTTCCGCGCAAGCGGGAATCCTTGGATTTCAACCTGATGCAAAACTGCTGGATGCGAGCTTTCATGGGTAAGACTATTCCATGATCCACGATTGGCGGGAATATACGGCTATGAACCCTATTGAATAATATGTCCCCATGATTCCATGAATTCGATGTTGCATTCGAGACGGCGTCGGTCCGTAACATGGTTGCAAAAATCCGTCTTGTGCATGACAATAGATCTATCTCGCAACAAGGAGGAATCCATGCTCTGCCCCCATTGCGGCGCCAGCAACCTCTACGGCAGCCGCTTCTGCTCGTCCTGCGGGGCCTCGCTTAAACAGGGCGCCCCCCCCGGCGCACCCCCTGCCCCGCCTTCATCCGCACCTCCAGCGCCCCAGTCTCCTGAAACGGTAGAGAACACCGCTCCAGGTACTTCGCCACCTCGGCCACCCACTGAACCAGCTCCTCCCGTTCCCAGGTCATCTCCCCTGGACAACTCGACGGATCAGCGGGAAGAAGCAGCTAACGGCCCGGAAATCCGGATCGCCGGCATGCTGGACAGGCTCATCGCGCTTGTCCTTGACAGCGCTCTGATAGTTGCCGTATTTGTCCTGTGCGGTATGTGCGTTGCCGTGCGATGGGGAGGAGTGACTGAAAGTGGTTTCTCTCTGGTGGGGATACCGGCCTCTATCTCCTTCATGG
>Ga0265295_1008061_pt1 | contig 11840 bp, 10 predicted proteins | sample Munlansysbiofilm_FD_192503 | JGI IMG/M metagenome (GOLD analysis project Ga0265295, IMG submission 192503) | Leachate microbial communities from a municipal landfill in Southern Ontario, Canada - Methane capture system biofilm | ecosystem: Engineered > Solid waste > Landfill > Unclassified ... | reverse complement strand
CCTACTGGGCTTTGAATTCAGGGGTATATTGGCGACGCTTACGATAAGGCCGAGTTACTCTTACGTTGCTCATAGATAGTGTCCACTAAGGAATAAGTGGACACTATCTTGACGGCTACGCCGTCAGGCTCAAGATGGGTTTACCGGACGCTTACGTTTAAGGTATTACCAGTGGGAAGTATTTGCCCTGTAGAGCATGCAGATCACGCATATCTAATCACCGACAACTGGGATGATTGGTTTGAGTTTTCAACAATGTATACCTTGATCTATGTCGACTCAACAAATACTAAAAATGCAATCGGTTCTACTAAGATTGGTCAATTCGATATGGATAAAGACCAAAGAAGACCGAAAATCCCTGATGAATTTGAAAGTTTAGACGAGAAGTTTTTCTCGGTTGGTCAAGATGATAGCTTTTATGAAAAATTGAATTCGCTTGGGGAGTTCATTCGGGATAAAATTTTATCTGCGCTTAATGATATTGCTTTATATGAAAACATTTATAATAAGGCGATAAAAGAGCGAGTAACTAGCACGTCACTTCTTAGATCGGTCAGTCATACTTCTATCAAGGGGCAGTATCGTCGACTTGCGAAAGGTGATGCAAGACTTTCAAAATATTCATTTTCTTACTCGTCGCCAATAATGATAGGCACAGTTTCCGAGCGGATTAATTTAAATTTTAAAGTAATTCCAGATAGCAATCCACCTACGAATATCCACGTACTAATTGGTAGAAATGGTGTAGGTAAAACCCATTTAATGAATAACATGATTAGTTCTTTAATAGACGACAACTCTATGTTATCAAAAGTTGGAAAATTTACGTCTTTAGATGAGTTAGAAGGAGAGCTTTTTTCTAATGTTGTCTCTGTTACTTTTAGCGCTTTTGACGAAACCGAGCCATTGCCCGAGAAAAAAGACAAATCTGCTGGAATTCAGTTTTCATATGTAGGTCTTAAAAGAATCAAAAAGGCTAGTGAAAGGTATTTACCTCCAAAAAGCCCAGTAATTTTGAAAAATGAATTTGTAAAAAGTATACTTTCTTGTAAGGCTGGCGGAAAAATTGAACGCTGGAAAAGAGCTGTAGGGAAACTTGAATCAGACCCTGTATTTGGGGATATTAATGTGCTATCAATCTTGAATAATGATGACGAAACTGAATTCAAAGATGTCGCTGGGCGGCTTTTTAAGAACTTAAGTTCAGGGCATAAAATAGTACTGCTTACGATAACTAGACTTGTAGAGTCGATGGAAGAAAGAAGTTTAGTATTTTTGGATGAGCCTGAAGCGCACCTTCATCCTCCGCTATTATCAGCTTTCATTAGATCTCTTTCAGATTTACTAACTAATAGAAATGCAGTATCTATAATAGCTACGCATTCTCCTGTAGTGCTTCAGGAAGTTCCGAGAGACTGTACATGGAAGCTATGGAGAAGCGGTTATATTTCTAAAGTTGAACGATTGGAAACCGAATCATTTGGCGAGAATGTAGGTATACTGACCAGAGAGGTCTTTGGCTTGGAAAATACCGACTCTGGATTTCACAATCTTCTTAAAGACGCGGTAAATAAATATGATGATTATGATGCTGCAGTCGAAAGCTTCAGTGGTCAGCTTGGTGTTGAAGCAAGGGGTATTCTTCGCGCATTGTTTGGAATAAAGAGTGACCAAGCATGAAGAAGCTTGTGAAACCTAATTTTAAACCTTTAGAAGTATTTAAAGCTTGTATAGATCGAGTTAGAGATAGTGAGCTAAAGAGTAGGCTTGTAGCTTGCTATCAAGAAATAGAAAACGCTTCAAATGAATTTGATCAGAAAGCTTATACTTCCCAGTTGAATACAATTGCTTCAAAAGATAATGTTGCTAGCTCAGTTACTGTTGCCGAAATGAAATCGGTTTACACTAATAGAATGGCAAAAAAACTCGCGCCAGGTCGAATTTACTACGATAAATTAATGTCACTACCAGAACATGGACGATGTCCTCTTTGTTCTCAAAGAGTAGTGTCAACATTAGATCACCATCTACCTAAAGCACATTTTCCATCACTAGCAGTTTCGCCTTTAAACTTAATCCCTGCATGTCAGGATTGCAATAAAACTAAAAGCGAAGATATACCAAGCTGTTCAGAAGAAGAGACTTTGTAATCCCCCCTCAAAACCACAGAGGCTATTTGTAGAAAATTCCATTAATATAAACTCAAGGAGTTTTCTATGCGTAAATCAAAATTCACTGAGAGCCAGATTATGGCAATTCTCAAACAAAATGAGGCTGGAGTTCCAGTCCCTGAGCTATGCCGTGAGCATGGTATTAGCTCAGCTTCGTTCTACAAGTGGCGTTCAAAATACGGCGGCATGGACACTTCACTCATGAAACGCATGAAAGAGCTTGAAGAAGAGAATCGTCGGCTCAAAAAAATGTATGCCGAAGAGCGTCTTAAAGCTGAGATTCGATTGGAAGCTCTTGAGGGAAAGCTCTAAAGCCATCCCTGCGCAAGGAGATGGCGAAAGAGGCGATAATCAAACATGCCATCAGCATTCGCCTTGCTTGCCTCTGTCTAGGTATTAGCGAGAGCTGTTTTTACTATCAAAGCAAGCTCAATGCTGAGAACGAGCAGATTGCCGACTGGCTAGTGCGTTTAACAGAAAACAAAAAACGTTGGGGCTTTGGCCTTTGCTTTTTGTACTTGCGTAATGTCAAAGGTTTTAAATGGAACCATAAGCGCGTTTACCGCATTTACTGTGAGCTGGAGCTGAACTTGCGTATCAAACCCAGAAAACGCATCAAGCGAGATAAGCCTGACGCGCTGAGCGTTCCAACGACTATTAACGATGTCTGGTCAATGGATTTTATGTCAGACAGTTTAGCCAGTGGCCGCAGCATCAGAACCTTTAATGTCATCGATGATTTTAATCGCGAATGCTTGGCTATAGATGTTGATTTATCTTTGCCTAGCGCACGAGTTATTCGATCGTTAGAGCAAATCATTGAGTGGCGCGGTAAGCCAAACGCAATACGCTGTGACAATGGCCCTGAGTACATTTCTGAAACAATAAAGGACTGGGCTAAAGAGCAGCAAATTACCTTGCAGTATATCCAACCAGGCAAACCGACACAGAATGCTTATGTTGAGCGTTTTAACCGAACAGTGCGTCATGAATGGTTAGATTTAAACATCTTTGACAGCATTGAACAGGCTCAAGAACTTGCTACACAATGGCTTTGGACGTATAACAACGAACGCCCTCACACTGCTATCGGAGGAGTACCGCCAAGGCAGTTATTACAGGCAGCTTAAATTCTACAAATGAGCACTGTGGAAAATGGGGGGAGTACACTATGATATCAGTCTGTTTGAAGGCCATAAAAAACTGCATTATGACAGCCTTGGATAGCCTGATTTTATTGGGTTTTAAGTGTTTTTTGATGTGCCTTTTAAAGCTGTTTTTGCTATAATTTTGGCATGAAAAAACAGCCTAAACCCACCATTAATCCCCCCGATTTAAGCGGCCTTAGCGCCGCTGAATTACGTTTGGTTGTGGCTCAATATCAGGCTGTCGTAGAAGAACAAAACGCCTGTTTGTTAGAGCAAAATAACGAGTTAAAAGAAGCTCGCCGACGCATTGAAATACTGGAAGAAATCAATCGGCTGCTTAAAACACAGAAATTCAGTGCTAGCAGCGAGAAATCTAAATTCCAGTTAAATTTATTTGATGAAACAGAGCTCGAAGCTTTGCTCGACGAGCTGCTTGATGCATTACCTGAAACGCCTGACGAAGGCGAAGGCATTACCCAGCAGCGCAAAGAGCGTCAAACACGCCAGCGTGGTTTTTCTGCAAATCTGGTGCGTGAGCGCATTGAGCACAAACTGACTGAACTGGAAAAAGCCGGTGCCGACAAAACCTTCTTCACCAAAGCAAAAGAAGAGCTGCACTACATCCCCGCTCAGCTTAAAGTGCTGGAGCACTGGCAAGAAAAAGCTGTATTCACTTCAAAAAACAGCACACAAGAAGATCAGGTCATTGCCGGGCAGCGCCCAGTGCATCCTTTTGGTAAGTGCTCAGTCACCACTTCACTGATTGCCCATGTTATTACCGACAAATATCTGTACGGCATGCCACTGTATCGCCAAGAAAGTAAGTTTAAAGGTCTAGGCCAGCCGATTTACCGCAATAACATGGCGCAGTGGTGCATGCGTTTTGCTGACGCAGCCAAACCTCTGTTGCACTTGATGCGTGAGGTGCAAAACAGTAGCAATTACCTGCAGGCTGATGAAACACGCCTGCAAGTGCTTAAAGAAGACGGTAAAAAAGCCGAGTCTGATAAATGGATATGGGTCACCCGAGGCGGGCCACCCAATCAGCTCAGCGTGCTGTTTGAGTATGATCCCTCGCGAGCAGGCAGTGTTGCCGTACGCCTGCTGGATGATTTTAGTGGTGTGCTGCAAGCCGATGGCTTTTCTGGCTACGGCAAAGTGTGCAAAGAAAACAATCTAATCCGTATTGGCTGCTGGGATCATGCGCGACGTAAATTTGATGAGGCCAATAAAGGGGCTGACCCCAAGGCTAAAGCAAAGAAAGGCACCGTGAGTAAAGCAGACGTGGCGCTCAGTTATATCCGCAAACTCTATCGCATAGAAACCAACATCGCTGACAAAACTGATGCAGAGCGCTTAATTGCTCGCCAAGAAATTAGCGTGCCGATATTGAACGAATTTAAACAATGGCTTGAAGAAAATGCTAGAAAAATCATGAAAGGCGGCGCTCTGAGAACAGCCATCGACTACACCTTAAATCAATGGCAATACCTCATTGGCTACTGCGAACGCGGCGACCTAATGATTAGCAATATCATGGCAGAAAACGCCATCCGGCCCTTCGCCATTGGCCGTAAAAACTGGTTATTTGCCGACACCCGAAAAGGCGCAGAAGCCAGCGCCGCTTGTTACTCATTAATTGAAACAGCCAAAGCTAACAACCTTGATCCGCAAGCCTACATCAAACATATTCTTGACCACATCGCCACAGCGGACACTCTCGAAAAAGTCGAAGCACTGCTGCCGTGGAATGTAGAGCTGAGTTAAGCTAAGTGCTTATTTTGCAAGGGTGCTGATTTAAGGGCGCTTACCCTTGAACCATGACTTCTAGCGGAGAGCGACCATTAAAAAAATGGTTATCGTTTCTCATACCCACGAAACCGTATACGTTATCTGGATTGTCGAAGATTGAACGTAAAGCGCTGTGTATATTCAAGACTAGGCTGATCCGCTGTATTACATCAGCATCAAACCTAGCTGACCAATCCGTATCTTCCGTGCTTTGGACGCGAGCATAAGTACTCGCTGATATACGCAGGACCGAGGATGCTTGCGTGGTACTAGCACCCCACTTATCAAGAATATTGAGCGCAGCACGCAAACTAATTGCGTTCTTATTTTCATCAAACTTCGGTGCCTTATCTGTTACAAACATAACCTATCACCCTCAGCCACTTCTTATCCTGAATATTTAAGCTCATCTCAAAAATAGGCAACTGCTGTTATTTTTGCAACAACTGCTTGCTGCCCATTACGACCTGGACGGAATCCAACACTGTGTTCAGAAAAGACTGGGTCGAAAATGGGTGTTAATACTTGGGCAATGTCTTGCTGGATTACACAATCAATAACGATTGAAATACCTAACTGACGAGTACAGCTATCTGATTTAGCTATTTCAACACGCCTTACCGATGAAGGTTGATAACAGTCTGTTACCAGTTGTTTAAACGTTTTCCAGTGGCTTGATCTTACCAAAGCGGGGAACTCATCGATAGTCATGCCATCAATAGCCTCTGTTTCCATGCTGCAGAGAGATTATCCTCCTGTAGTAAGCACTCTAATAGACCGTTGCTAAAGAATGGCTTCATATCACTATGCTGAGTCACGGCATCACCGGACGGCGTTCGCGTGTTCAAGTGTGACAAGGCTCCTTCTTTGTTCTTAATGTTCAGGTCTTCACCATGTCCCAATCATTACGATGGGCGTTTGGTTGCTCGGTAATTGCTCCATGCATTGCTCTACTTCATGCATTTATGCATTCGTATGCCATTTGCTGACTCCTCCTTAATCACTACAGAGTTGCCTCTGTTTGTGTTATCGGTTTGCATCTAATTCGGCCTCCAAGAACGATACATTCCTTAGAGCCAAAACACTTATTAACCAGAGTATCACTGATGGATTACCGATCGAATGCTAAGTAGATCTCCCCAGATAAGAGCATGGACTGTCACTGCACTGCTGCATCATTTACGGTAGCCGTTAAATCACGTGGCTTCGTTATCTTGTGCCAACTCGCCTTCAGTCTAGGCCTCATATGACGTTTTTGTTCATCAGCTCTCAGCTTTGCATCAGGCATCCTCCATACAAATCCTCGCGGAGCTACCCTTGCTATTCGCTAGTAGTTAACATCTGACAACAATCATAAATAGCTAAGGATGGTGACCCTCCTACAGAGGTCTTTTACCACATTAGTTCATACCTATACTGAGCGTACACAAGTAGCTGCACTATAAAAATACTCGCTATGCTCTGTTTTTACGGTAAGTTATGCGTTTAAATTGGCGTTATCGCCAGCGAACTGGTAACTTATTTTTCTTACTAAGCAGTTTTATACAACCAAGGGTAAGTTGCATAATTTATAAGTTTATAACTTGCCTACTCACCAATATTTTCTTTCAGATGGAATTATTACTTGAGCTATAATGAATGGATTGATTACGGTTTGACTCCGCTGGAAACTGCAGCAGGTGTTGATGTAATTCTAAATGGATATGGATGCTATTGTGGTGTATGCAGTAGCTGTGAACTTGAAGCTACTCGTAATACATCTAATCGAGAGAGCGAACTTAAAAAAGCTAAAAAATTCAAAGAAGCAACAAAAATTATCGCAGGACTTAATTGCAAAAAAGAAATAAAACTAATATTAATTCATAAAGTTCGTCAAAATAGCCTAGAGGCAGCAATTGTTCGATATATGGCCTATGAAGCACTGCCAGAATATTACTCAGCTATCCTTAAAAACAAACACTGTATAGACATACTAATAGAAGGGATTTTATATAAGGTTTGTAAAATAAAAAACAACCACATAATTTCAGAGCAGATTAGGGAATTAAGTAACTTACTGAAAATCAATGCTGGCCGACTTACAGCTTATGATAGAGTAACTAGTATACAGCAGTTTATTTACTACACTGTAGATCAAAAGCTTGGTGAGGGATCTGCTAGATCGATTCCAGTCAAACCAATGAAAAACGCATTATCTGCTGCTCGTTTACATCTCAATATTTTTGATATAATTGATCGCCTGCCTAATTACACGGACTATATAGATACACTGAGCAATGCCTCACTACAACTTGAGTATAATGAACCTCGTCCTTCGACTGCATTACCAGGAAAGAAATCTTGGCCAAGATGGCGCGTACGGCACCTTAGGCCTCTTTCGTATTATTTCCAAAAAACTGATTATAATACTATACTAGCCTTAAAGAATATGGACGAAAGTGTTTCCCTAGAAGAGTTCATCTACAACTCTCTCTTTCAGTACTCCGGGGTTAACGATGAGTTCTAATTACATTTTTTGTGGAAAACTAGATAATATAACAGATTTTTTTTTGGGTGGTAGTAATACCTCTAAAAAAACCAAGTTGCATACAAAACGTATTTCTACTAAAAGAAAGTCTACTACACTTCCAATATCGGCTGGGAAAAGTGGTATTTGGTTCGATAATCGACTCTGGGATCAGGAAGTCTTCTTTGTAATGGCTGTAACTACAGGTGCTCGGCGTTTATGCGTTCTTACTAACAGAGAATACCTGCAGATTGTAGAGCCCGCTTCATTTCATGGTTTGAAGATTGATATATTTGAAATAAACTTCCCTATTTTTTCAGATATAAAATATAGCTCTTCCCCTCGCACTAACTATAATGTATTGATCAAGCACCTTCGAAAAATAGAAAAGCTCGGAATTAACTCTAAAAGTCTAAGCAAGCACTTATCTAACAGTCATATGCATACTGCCTTAAAAAAAGCTCGTTTCAAAAATGACTATGATCGTCATTTCTTTTTTGCATACAAAGATGGATACCAAGAAGTTTTTAAGCTGAAGGAAGAAAGGCCAGATCGAGTCATTATTGCACTGGACTTTAACTCAATGTATCTCGATAGCATGAAAGGTGATTTTTGTGATCCTTCCTCGATTAAGTATAAGAATTTTCAAGGGTTACCTATCAATACAACTAGTTTAGCTAATGGTATTTATCGAGTTCGACTCCAATCTGCAAAGAAAAGTTTTTTATTAGATCATCACCCATTCCGATACAAGCGACTTGGACGTTCTTACTACTTTAAAATGAGTTGTGGTGACACTGTTGAGACACTATTACATAAGAATGAAATAGAATATTTTTCTTCCTTTTTTGAATCTACTGAGATTATTGAAGGCCTATTCAGTTGTGATACTATCGAGCACCCTTTGCTTTGTGAGGGGTTAAATTTGTATTCGCAAAGAATGTATCATAAGCGGCGCGGAGATCGAGTTAAGGAGAGCTTGTGCAAGGCATCAATACAGCATATGCACAGCTCCACTAATCAGAAACGATTTTCTAAAAAAAATTTTGACAGCTTAGAGCAAGTTCGAGACTTCGTATCAACAATGTTTTTGATTGATTTTAATACGCTAAACTTGGAAGAAATTACCGATTTCTTATGCCGCCATAAATATTTTGAGTTGGTACGAACATCACAAGAGTATCAATTGAATTATCTTAATATTGATGCAAATGAAAATATATATAGCTTATCAGCGCAAGTAGTCGCTAATGCGCGGTTAAAAATGCTGAAGACGCTAGAGCAGTTCTTGAGTTATCCCTCAGTAGAGTTATGCTATGTAAATATTGATTCGGTACACTTATCTATACATAGAGATGAGGTGAATCGCTTTTTACAGCAGAATAGTGATCTGATTTCAGAGCAACTGGGAGCACTGAAAATCGAAGCTATCGCTGATCAGGGTTATTGGTTCGATGTAGGAAGGTACTGGCTGAAAAAAAAGAGTGAGATAGTTTTATTTAAGAACAAAGGATTCAATCACAAGGCTACGACCTGTTCATTTGTATGCAGCCGAAAAGTCAGTAACTTTATTGAGACGCCAACATTTTCGTATCTCCGTACTAATATAATGAAGATAGAAAACTCTTTCACTTATCATAAACGGCTAGAGCATCAGACACCTCAAGAATCTCACTTCGATAGATTTAGATATGAGGAAATAAGCGAAATAAGTACTGCAAATTTAACAGAAGCTCATGAGCAATTAAGGTCTATGAAGGATAAAGTCAAGCTATTTCAACGAATTTCAAACAAAGGATATACTAAAAAATCAAACATATAATATATCTCCAGAGATACCAGGTGATGTGGTGATCTGGAGATTACAGCTAGTAATTTGACACGGTACGTGGCCAGTGCGAAGCACTTGTTAGTAGCACCCTACGATTCACCTGCTACTGCTGCATATTAACATAATTACAACTGAAAACCACTCAAAAAATCAGACATCTATCAAAACTTGAACTATGTCACTAAGCCATTTTCTAAGCACTTAAGAACCTTGCGAACCTTGCGAACCTTGCGAACCTTGCGAACACAGTAAATTATTTTACACACCTACTAAACTATTAAAAATTTCTGTTTAAGTAGCAGCCAAAATATTAATATAATGTAAGCGTAACATCAGCCATCATTGTCATCTCCCAAGCCGCAAAATTAAAAATGTCAATAAAAATATTTATAGATCTTGCTTTTTAGTTGAAAAAACAACATTAAAAAAACTAATTGTCGTACATGCGTCTATATATTGCTTGGCTTCATGCTGAAATAATTTGCAAAAATTAAAGTTAATAAAGCACTCGCTTTTCATGAAATCTGTGGCTAAATAGTGATAAGCCAACTTTAAAAGCTGCAGAATATTATGACGAAATCTACACAGCCCACCGTATTAGCTACATTCCGTATTGCTGAAAATGTGCTAACTCACATAGCTGACAACACATACAGAATGAATAGCAAGCTTGCTCAAAACTCTGACCTCAGCTCAATTGCATCCCAAGTTGTCAATCTACTCACGTTCTATCTCGACAAATATTACATGCATCATAATATCACTGTCCGCTTTGACAATATTATTAATACAAAAGATGGCACTAGCGTTCCTTTGAAAACTTTAATTTTAGCTGAATCTGAATCATCTCAAGTTATCAGTGATGATATGAGTAAAACCCTATGCGCAATTACAAAAAAATTTATTCAAGATGTGCAAAACGGTGGTGATGATCTATTTACTAAAAACAACCCTGAAAAAGTTGATATTTTCACATCTGAACAGAGTGATTTGATCGACGAACACATCAGTCATTTTATTAAAAAATGCGATGGCAAGACGATCACTAAACCTTTTGTATGTGTAGTACACGGAACAGAAGATACCTTGGTCAAAATTCAAGGGGCCTTTAAGTCTCCAGTCACTAAACCTTCAGACAATAAAAAAGGTGTTGAAATTTTTTTTACTCACTCAGATGGCTCTAGAGGCTCAGATTTGTTGGTTTTTTTAAAGCGCGTGGAGGATACCAACAAGATTCTCAGCGGGTTATCAAAAGAGTACATAGCTGAAAAGTATAGCCATACCCAAATCGCAGCAGCTGCATTTGTTAGTGGCAACCCGCTAGTCAAAGTAGTGAGCTATGATGAAATCGACGCAAAAGGTAAAACTATCTCTTATATAAAAGATATTTTTCAAGCAAGTGCAGAAGATTTAGGAGAGTTTGAGCTGGAACTAACTGAATAGATTGCACTTAAGCAACAGATTCACTTTCAAGCTGCATCAAAAATCCAACAGCAAGCAGAGCGATAACTAAATCGAATGAATTGCGAATAACACCCGATGCTGATCGTGAAAGGACAAGCCCAGCATAGTCTTTAAGTCGGTACTCGCTATAGCGCTCAGGTAAAAATATCGTAAAACCGTCTAGTTTTACACCAGCACCTACCTCAGTTACGACCTCTAAGCCCGCTGCAGCCCAACTCTTCAGGGTACAAGGTCGCCCCTCCTTTACGATGATTTTATATTGTTCAGGCGGAATTTCAAATAACGCCACAACATGCTGAAGCAGCTCGAAATGCTCTGGCCGCTCGAATAATATATGTCGATTTGTGCTGACGACATATGGCAGATCTTTAAGATAATTTACAATATTATCGTTCATAGCCACTGAGACTTCATCACACAGCTCATCAGCTCGGTGCAACAGCCGCTGCCATGCACTATCAGTCAACGACTCAAGCAAAGCATTAGGGCACTTGCTTCCTTTAAGCTTAATTCTTTTATCAGCTTTTGAGCTGAATCGCATGCGCTCGTTTGTAGTCTCAATGAGGTTTTGTAGCTTAGAAATATGCTGCGTCTCAATATGCATGAGATCTCCAGCTCTTTCGTAACTCATGCCAAGTGAAACTAAGCGCAGTGCTTGCAGAAGCTTTGTAAGTGTTGGCTTAGGATAGCCAAGCGCATCGGCCATGCTCTGTGCAGGTTCTATAGTCACTACTGCCTGTTCAGATATCTGCAAGATACTTCCAATTTTATGTGCACGTATATGTGTGACAGGCGTCAGTTCATCTGCCCACTCAGTCGTCAGATGGAAATAGTTTTTCAGTCCAGTGCTTGGAAATCGATGCCCCATGAGTCGCGCCAAAGCCATGCCGCTACGCCTAGACACATGACTGACTGACCCTAGAACA
>Ga0265295_1008060_pt1 | contig 11840 bp, 14 predicted proteins | sample Munlansysbiofilm_FD_192503 | JGI IMG/M metagenome (GOLD analysis project Ga0265295, IMG submission 192503) | Leachate microbial communities from a municipal landfill in Southern Ontario, Canada - Methane capture system biofilm | ecosystem: Engineered > Solid waste > Landfill > Unclassified ... | reverse complement strand
GGGCTGAAATCAGCATTACCCCGACCAGCTTCATGGCCAGCACAACGGTTAAAGCGGTGAGCACAGCCAGCAGACTGTTTAAAAAGCGGACATTGATACCGGAAGTTGCAGCCAGGTCTTCATTAAAGGTAAGTGCAGCAAGATCATTGAAGTAAAACAGCAAAAGACCTGTAACAAGCACAAACAAAGCTGCTGCCACCAGCAGCTCGGCATTACTGATGGCCAGAATACTGCCAAAAAGGTAGCTCATCAGATCAACACCATAACCCCTGCCAAGCACAGCCAGTAACACCCCCAAAGACACACCCACCGATGAAATAATGCCGATGGCAGCATCTCCACCAAGACGTGCATTATTGGCAAGGCGTAAAATACCAAGGGAAGACAAAAGCACTACCGGCACCGTGAGCAACAGCATGGATGCTCCTTCAAGGCCTGCAAAAAGAGCAACTGCAACACCACCGAAACTGACATGTGCCAGACCATCACCAATAAGCGAAAGTCGGCGCAATACCAGAAATATCCCCAGCACTGCACACAAAAGACCAATCAGCACACCAGCCACAACAGCACGCTGCATAAAGGCATAGGTAAAAAATTCAGGAAGCATGTTCAGGTTGCCTGTTGTTTTATTTATCAGGTTTTACATCAACCCAGCGGGCACCAATGGCAATGGGTGGATAATCAGCCTGGATACTGTCAATCTTAATGGTTATCATCCCTGCCCCGCCATCTTCTTCAGGGGTTTTCCAGCCGGTGATAATCCCTCTGGCACCGGTACTTCTCAAAACAACAGCAGAATGCATCTCCAGTACTTTACCATCGGCAACCAGTTGTTTTTTAGAACCTTTGGCAAACAGGTTTTTAAGACCAAACATTTTTGCGTACCTCCTTTTGCGATAGTAAACCGGAACAATATACAATAGTACTATCATTCATACAAACATCTGTTGCACTGATTTTGGGATAAGCGGGAGGCTAGGAGTCTGTCGGACTTACCCGTTCGTAGCGAGGGAAAGTCCGATTTGAGGAAGTTTTTCTGGTTTTACGAGGAGAATAGCCAGCTATTTAACGAGAAAAAGCGGGGAAAATGACCAAATCCGGCTTTTTCGCAGCAGAACAGTGGTAAGTCCGACAGGCTCCTAATGTTGAGGTGCAGTCTGGAAAAGTCGCAGGGTATCTTGCAACATCTGGTAGGTAACAGGTTTACTCAGATACGCATCAAAGCCATCGGCAAGCAGGCGTTCCTGCGTACCTTTAAGTGCGTCTGCGGTAAGAGCTATAATGGGAGTGTGGGCAGAAACCCCTTTGGCAACTTCTTTTTGGCGAATCTGGCGCAAGGCTTCCAGACCATCCATACCCGGCATCTGAATATCCATTAAAATAATATCAACCCCGCCTTTTTCCCAAAGTTCAACCGCTTCAAAACCATTACAGGCAGTCAGATTATTGTATCCCATCCTGCTCAGCATCATCACTGCGGTTTTCAGGTTTATCTGGTTATCTTCAGCCACCAAAACCGTACCAAAGATACCTTCTGGCAATGCTTCATAATTGTTGTTAACTACCTTTTTAACATGCTTGCGGTCTGATATCACAAACGGTAGTTCAAGGTGGAAGCAGCTGCCCTTGCCTGGCTCACTTTCAAGGGAAATGCTTCCGCCCATCAAAGCAGCCAGCTGCTTGCAAATGGTCAGCCCAAGACCTGTGCCACCATATTTGCGGCTTGTGGAGCTGTCAGCCTGTGAAAATGGAATAAATATTCGCTCATGCACTTTTGCAGGAATACCGATACCGGTATCGCAAACAGACATGCGCACCAGCACTGTTTTATCTTTTTCATCGAGCAGGCAAACATTTAATGTTACAGAGCCTTTATCTGTAAACTTGATGGCATTATTTATCAGATTAAGCAAAATCTGTTTAAGTCTCAGGCTGTCACCATGCACCTGCCTGGGAACATCGCAGTTTATATTGCACAAAAGCTTAAGGGATTTTTTAAATGCCAATGATGATTGGGTTTTTATGATGTCGTTTATTGCTTTATGCAAACAGAAATCTGCTTTTTCAAGCTCAATTTTACCTGATTCAACTTTGGATAAATCCAGAATATCATTTAAAAGCTCCAGCAGGTTTTCACCGGAAAGCTTGATGCAATCCAGAAATTCTTTTTGTTCATCTGTTAAATCTGTAAAGCGCAAAAGCTCGGTCATGCCCAAAACACCGTTCATGGGCGAGCGGATTTCATGGCTCATGTTGGATAAAAAATCACTTTTTGCCCTGTTGGCAGCATTTGCCGCCTGCCGTGCAGCCTCAAGTGCCTGTTCTGCTTTAATTCTTTCGGTAATATCAAGCAGCACTCCAAGTATCAGCCGTTTTTGTTTAAGGTCAATCAAGTCAGCCTTAAAAATACCATGTCTGATTTCTCCTGTTTTGGTTTTGAAATCAATCTGTTGATTATGCACCCTGCCCTGCGCATGAAGCTGCTCACGAATAAGCAGGTACTGGGCATTATCCACAACCATATCCAGATCAGCTATTGTCTTTCCGATTACCTCATTGGCAGTAAAGCCAAGCAGGTTGGTAAAAGCTGCATTCACATCCATAATCAGGCTGTCATCCATGCAGATCAGTGCCATGGCAGCCGGGTTAGATTTAAAAGCAGTGGCAAACTTCAATTCAGATTCCTGCAATTCTTGCACCAGTTTTGATTCTTTGGTCACATCGCGCAGCAAAGACAGCAAAGCCTGGCTGCCGTCAAGATCAATAAAAGGAGTGCTTACCACATGGAAGATTGTACCATCCGGATGGGTAATTTCTGTTTCCAGCCTGCAAAAACCACCCACCAGGTCACGGCAACCGGCACATGGAGCTTTGCTTCCTGAAAGTAGTTCGTAACAAAACCTGTTTGCGTGTTCACCAAAACGCTTGACAGCTGCGGCATTTGCATAGCGAATCCTGAAATCTTCTCCGGTCAATAATAGGCAGGTTCCGGTCTTGGCAATGGCCTCAAAAAGCAGCTCCTGACGTTTACGCCGGAAAGACTGCATGGTTACATCCTGGGCAACACCTGTTGAGTGCAAAGGCGTACCATCTTCATCAAAGCTGGTTTGACAATGCTCCCTGATATGCTTTACACTACCATCAGGAAAAACCAGGCGGTGAGTAAAATCATGGATGCTTTGTCCTTTGATGGAATTGTAAAAATCAATACGAGCCTGTTCAGCCTCTTCCTCTGGCATTAACCTGAATATACTTTCAAGGGTTGGTTTGAACTGAGCCGGATCCTGCTCAAAAATACGGTAGGTTTCAAGGGACCAGGAAAGCTGGTCAGTTACGTGATCATACTCCCATGAACCTGTGTTGGTCAGCTCCTGCGCCTGTTTAAGCTGCGACTGCAAAGTACCAGCCTGTTTCAAAAGCGTATTAAAAGTATCGGCAAGCAGTCCTGTTTCATCATCATCAGCAATTTCTACCGGTGTAACTGTGTCAAGATAGCGCGGATCAACCTGACGCAGGTGGTTGGTCAGCTTTCTTAAATTGCGGGTGATACGGGACGACATCACGTATATCCAGATAATGCCGGTTATTAAAGCAACGATTACACAGCTAAGGTAGATATTTCTGAATTTGACAACCGGTAAAAACGCCTCTTTCGTCGGGTAGTGGGACGCCATAATCCAGCCTGTGTACGGCATATGCCTGAAACTGGCAATAACCGGCACGCCTTTGTAATTTAGACATTCACCCACTCCTTCAAAGTTTTCACTGACACTGCGGTCTAAAAGGATATTTGCCCCACGGGGTACATTATCCTTAAAAAGCAGTGTGTCATCAGGATGACTGAGCATCAGCCTGTCTTTGGTGTAAAGGTAAAGATAGCCGGTTTCCCCTATTTTTGAGGTCAGCAGATTGCTGAACAAGGTGCTGTCATGCAGATCAACAGTGCCGCCCAATATGGCTATCAGGTTACCTTTGCCATCATAGGCAGGTGCAGTCAGCATAACCATGGGGCGGTTGTGTACTGAGCAGTTGTAAGGAAAAACTAACGGACTGGCAGAGAGCAGGCTCTGGTTGTGATGATCATAAAAGGAGGAATCAAGGCAGCGGCGTTCAGGAAACCAGGGAGACTTTGCAAAAAGCTCGCCTTTTGGTGTGAATACAAAAATACCGCTGGCAAACACATTGCGCAATGCGATGCGATTTTCAAGCCATTTTGTTGTTTTTATGGGGACTTTCCAGAAGATCGGGAGGAGCTACAGATGCCGCTGTTTTCAGCAGATTATGGGTTGATTCCACCTTTGCATCAAGTGCTGTTGCCAACTTGTCAAGCATACCAAATTGCTGCCCTGCAATAAGCTCACGTATCTTTTGCTTAAAATACCAGTGGGTACCAATAGCTGTTAAGCTGAATACCAGCAGCAAAAAAGCAGCAGTTGAAAACAGCATCCGCTGCTTGATACTTTTTCGGATTGTTGCGGGAAGTTGCCTGGGCATTTGCATATACCTGCTATTTCGTAACAAGCTTCATGGATATTGTCAGTTGGTACCTTGCCAGCAAGCAGATAAATAACAGTTTGTATCATGCAGACAGTATTAGTTCGTTTTTATCGATATTCACCGAATCAGTAACAAGTATTGTTTATATTATTTTTATAGTCAAGCACTTGTATACATGGCTTTTCAGTCAGCAACATCTGTTCTGGCACCGATTGCCAGTGCCTGCTGCTGTGCCAATGCCCTGGCAACCTTGCTTCTGGCTTCTGCCAAAAGGCGTTGCACCGTGCCACGGGATACTCCCATACAAACCCCTGCTTCAGTCTGGGTTTTGCCCAGACCGTCGCAAAGGTGCATTGCTTCCAGCTCTTCCAGATAAAGGGGTATAAGTTCCAGCGTACCGATGGGTTTGGCAGCCGGCTTGTACACAGCTTGTAAGCCCAACCGCTTGGGGCAGGAAAATTTACAGGGTTTTCTGGGACGTGCCAAGCAGTCTAATCCTCCACACAAATTTCACCAAGGCTTATGGCCTTTATGGTTTTGATGGTTAAAACAATAATAATCAAGGTAAGAAAAGCCAGCTCAAACCAGGTAACAAAGCTTAAAAACCAATTATTTATCAATGACAACATTAAAAAAGATGCCAGTGTTTTTGCTGCCATTGGGAAGGAATAAGCCCACCATGAGATATAAAAACGGATTTTCAACAGCTTTGGCAGTTGATACAGCACCAGCATAAACATAAACAGGGAGAAATAATAAAGCACACGCCCAAAAGCATCAATACCCCCGCCGGTAAGCCGCACATAAGCGATAAATCCGATGGCAGGTGGCGCAAACAGGATGAACAGTGTTGGCATCAACCGCTCGGCAATGGGGGCATGGAAAAACATCCGGTACAGCACTATAACCAGTAAAATCAGCCAGTAAATAATACCTACGCTGAAAAAGAACCACGAAAGTTCGGGATAACCATGCTTTACACCGGCAATGGGGATGATTACCGAGCCGACAATCGGGATAAACCAGCCTGGCGTCATATGCTCAATCTTGAAACGGTCATGCTGAATCCAGGCAGCAATAATCACAATGGAAGCAACAAACTGCAACGCGGTACCAACTGCCCAACTGTAAAATGAAAGGGTCATATCCCTTTCCAGCAGTACCACACTTAAAACCAGCAAGATTTTGGCAATCAAGGGGAAAAAGTTTATTTTAATCGGATGATTAAACTCTTTTTGCAAAGCACCCTGACAAGAAACCACCTTGGCAAAATAGATACCGCACACCATGACAAAAAGAGCCACAGTTATCCATAGCAGCACAGTACTTACGGGATGAAACGCCGGAATCAGTCCTCCAGCCTTTTGCACTGAAAGCGTAAAGCCTGCCATCCCCAGCACTATGGCAAAAAAAGTAATATGAAAATTGCAAAGACGACTATGTTCATGTTCTGCTGATGAAGACGACATTTGTCATACTCCTTGTTAGTTGCTGTCTGCAAAAGGTTTTTCCTTCTGTTTATGTCGGGTTTTCATAACTCCCCCTGCCCCCTCTTATCTTAAGAGGGGGAACACATTTGAATTGAAGCTTACCCCTATAGTGATTCTTTTATAATCCCTTCTATCGCATCATAACTACCCTGCACATTTACCGCAAAATCCGGATCTGACAGCAGGCTGTTAACCAGTGCCGGTAAATAACGCAGCATACGTACTCTGGTTTTGCCTTTATCACTAAATACCGTGATAAATTTAGGAATTAAAGCTGCCCGCTCCGGATTGGCCTGCAAGCTGGGGGCTGATTTTTCAGGCTTGCACACCTGAATCATATGCAAATCAAACCCTTCTGCCACCTGCACACCGTGAGCACCAAAAGTATTGGCCATCTCCATTTTATCTTCGTTATGGATTAAAAAACCTTTGCGCTGTCCATTTTGGGTCAGATCAGCAACAAACTGCTTCACTGTTTTGCTGGTCTCTGCACGAAAAAGAGCTGCAAAATCATTCATCTACTCTATCCTCCTGCGCTTTGTTACCTGCTTCTGCCGGCATATTTACCGCAAAATCCACTGGTGGTGCCTTGCCGGTAATGGTGCTGATATACTGATTGATAGCAGCGTGTACTGCCGATGCTATCAGGTTTGAGCAATGTTCCTTTTCATCCGGCAAACCACCTAACGCCTGGCTTACGGTACGATCAGTCACCAGCAACGCCTCATTCAAGGTTTTGCCCTTAACCAGCTCTGTACCCATAGAAGCTGTTGCAATGGCTGCCCCGCAGCCTTTAATCAGAAAACTGACATTGGCAACAAGCCCTTCATCTATACGCATAAACAAGAGCAAAGTGTCACCGCAATCAGGATCACCCACCTGCACCACAACATTGGCATCATCCATGCCTCCCACGTTGCGGGGGTTTCTTGCATGATCAAGCACTGCTTCTGTGTATTGATTATACCCTTCGCTCAATGGCTGCGTCCCCCTCTTGCCTGGCCATGCTGATGATTATGGTCATGGTCACCACAGCCCTGGTTACCGTGACTATGCCCACCACAAACAGCATCTGCTGCAAACTCGGCAAGTTTTCCGGATTTGGCAAGTTCCAGGTTTTCATGCACAAAAGCCCCCTGTGCCTGAAACACCTTGTATCCCGCCTGATTAAGTGACAGCAAGGCACCACGACCAATGCCGCCAACCACTATACCGTCCAGACCAAGACCGGCAAGTGCCTTGGCAGGATTACAGGCACCGTGGACATGGTTTTCATTGGAATTATCCACAACACTGGTTTGCCCGCTTTCCAGATCCACCACCAAAAAGCCAGGGGCAGAACCAAAGTGCCCGTACAGCTGGCTGTTAAGCCCTTCATTTTGCACCACAGGGAAACAAAGTTTCATGATTTTCAGACCTCCTGTAAAAGTTATTTGCACTTGCACAAAACTAATCCTGGCTATTTCCGCTGTCAACACTTTTGTACAAATGCACAAAACTTTTACCTGAAAAAAGGGAAACCGCTTTGGCTTCCCTCATATAAATTATTTTAACAGTACAGAAAAAGGAGGGAAAATCCTTTCCCTCCGCAATGGTTTTAAAATTTATGTTTCAGCAGGCTGTTGCCCACTCTGGTGATACCACAAACCCTTCCCGAAAACCTGAGCTGACAAAATCAATTATCTGACCATCAAGTAATGATTTAAAACCTGGCTCCACCAGCAATTCAATGCCGTTTAAGTCTATCTTGTTATCACTTTCTTTTGGCTCATCCAGAACCAGCCCCAAACGGGGACCGCCTCAACCAAAGCCTTCAAATACCACACGTAACAACTTCCCCGGATTTTGTGCCAGAATAGGCTCCAGTGCTGTTTTGGCTGCATCAGTTATTTTCATATGCCGCTCCTTTGATGTATTGATATATTCATATATACAACACATGCAAACTGCTTTCCATAAAAAAATCAATTTTTACAGGAACAACAAAAACATTACACCCACAGCTATCCTGTATACGCCAAAGGAAATAAAAGTATGCCTGGTAATAAAATGCAGTAACCAGCGGATACTGATTACTGCAAAAACAAAGGAAACCACAAAGCCTGTTGCCATATTTTGCAGGTCAGCCAGTTGAAAAATAGCGTGATTTTTATAAATATCATACACAGTTGCTGCCAGCATGGTGGGCAGTGCCAGCAAAAATGAAAATTCTGCTGCCACATGGCGGTTAAAACCACACAAAAGCCCCCCCATAATGGTGGCACCAGAGCGGGATACCCCGGGAATCATTGCCAAACACTGCACAAAACCGATAGTTAACGCCTGACGCACCGTAATATCAGTGACATCAGTAACAACCGGGGGATGTTTTTTCAGAAAAAGCTCCATCAGGATAAAGCCTGCTCCACCCAGAATCAGCATGTAACTGACCAGTGTGGGCACAAACAGGGATTTTACCAGGTTGTACAGCATAAACCCGATGGTGCCGGTGGGGATAAAGGCAATTGCCAGTTTTTTAAACAGTTCGGGCTTTTCCATCAGCTTGCGGCAATATACAAAAAGTACTGCCAGCATTGCCCCCAGCTGGATAACAACCTCAAATACCTTGTGGCTGTCTGTCTGCTGCAATCCAAGCAGTTCTGATGCCAAAATCAGGTGTCCGGTGGAAGAGATGGGTAGAAATTCGGATAAACCTTCGACTATCCCCAGTATGAAAGCATCAAAAAAAGTCATTTATATCCCTTGGTTGTTTTAATGGCTTCCCTTGCCAGCCTGTCGCACCTTTCATTTTCTGCATGACCGGCATGTCCCCGCACCCAGCACCATTTAACTTGATGTTTTTCCACAGCTGACAAAAGCTTTTCCCAAAGGTCACGGTTAATCACCGGCTCTTTCTTGCTGTTTTTCCAGTTATTGCGCTGCCAGCCGCTAATCCATTCAGTCATCCCTTTTACAAGATACTGGGAATCTGTAACAATTTTTACGCGGCAGGGACGTTTGAGCAGCAGCAGACCTTCAAGGGCAGCGGTCAACTCCATACGGTTATTGGTGGTTTCCGCTGCTCCGCCGGAAAGCTCTTTTTCAACACCTTTATAACGTAAAATCGTGCCGTAACCTCCAGGTCCGGGATTTCCGCTACAGGCACCGTCACAAAAAAGCTCAACCTCATCATTTTGATGAATTGGCTGAGCTTTATCATTTTGCTTGCTGCTTTGCCTACTTTTCGACACGTCCGACATAAGCCCCCTCTTGCTGCAAAAGTGCAGCAATGGCATCCATAATCCGTTCTGCAATCAGTTTATGTGTTTCTTTGTTATCTTCCAGCACGAATAAATCATCCAGTTGCAGCGGTTGACCAAAAACAATGGTTCCATTTTGCCCAAATGCAGGAAACTTCCACCTGTTAAGCCCAACCAAAGCTGTGGGAATAACCACCGGGCGAGTATCGTACACCACTTTGCCAACCCCGCGATTTCCCTGACCAAGCCTGCCATCACGGTGGCGGGTACCTTCGGGAAAAAGCATTACTTTCTGATCAGCCAACAGATCATTAAGTCTGCGACCTGCCTTGATATCCCTGCCACGGCGTACAGGAAAAGCCCCCCATGAAGAATAGAGAAACCCTGTCAGACGGCTTTGAAACAGCTCTTCCTTGGCTGGTGCCCAGAGCATCTGCAAGGGATAAGATCGGATTACAGCCCAAGGCAAAAAAATAGTTTCATAGGCAGAGATATGGTTGGAGGCAAGCAGTACACCACCATTGCGAGGGATGTTTTCACTGCCCTTGATAGCCAGTTTATTAAACACTGATGCGTACATACCCACCAGATATGCAGAGAAAGTAACCCAGAGCTTGCGCAGTAATGAAGCTTTCAAAATCAATACTCCTGCTGAAATCAAGAATATTAAAGTATAGGGTATTATCAAGCAGATGGTCAAACCAAAAGCCAAATATTTTACTCATTATGCTGCGTATATTTGTGCTATATTGTTATGTTTTCAAAGAATTGTTAAAGAATATCGTTTCTGCCGGAGTAATAAAATTGAAATTTATAGATGAAGTTAAACTACATTGCGGTTCTGGCCATGGTGGTGCCGGCTGTGTTTCATTCAGACGGGAGAAATTCATCCCTTTTGGGGGACCTGACGGCGGCGATGGTGGGCGGGGCGGGGATATGATTTTTGAAGCAACCTCCTCAATGTCAACACTGCTGGAGCTGCGCCACAAGCCCCACCAAAAGGCAGAGCGAGGTAAGCATGGCTCTGGCAAAAACCGCCACGGTGCATCCGGAGCTGACCTGCTCATCAAGGTACCCGTAGGCACGTTGATTAAAGATGCCGAAACCGGTGAAGAACTGGCTGATATGACAGAAAACGGTCAACGTGTAATTTTGTTGAAAGGCGGGAGAGGTGGTCAGGGAAATGCCCGCTTTGCAACATCAACCAACAAGGCTCCCAAATTCGCGCAGCCAGGCGAAGCAGGCGAAGAACGTACTTTACGGCTGGAGCTTAAACTTATGGCTGATGTGGGCTTACTGGGGCTGCCCAATGCCGGAAAATCCTCGCTTATCTCCCATGTTTCTGCAGCCAGACCAAAAGTGGCAGACTACCCGTTTACCACCCTTGCCCCCAGCCTGGGGGTTGTGGAGTACAAAAATTTCCGCTCCTTTGTAATGGCTGATATCCCTGGCATCATTGAGGGGGCACATGATGGAGCAGGTCTGGGACACCGTTTTTTAAAGCATCTTGAGCGTTCCGGTATTCTTGTCCATCTGCTTGATATTTCAGGTATACCTGAAACCGACCCTGTGGCTGCATATCAAACCATCAACCGCGAGCTGACCATGTTTAGCGAAGAACTGGCGAATAAAGAACAGATTGTGGCATTAACCAAAATGGATTTACCGGTGGCTCGTGAGCATTGTGCCCACATAAGCGAGCAACTGGCTAAAGAAAATGTGGCTGTTTATCCCATCTCTTCAGCCACAGGTGAAGGGGTAGAGCAATTGCTTGATGCAATAGCAAACCGGCTTTGGGGTAAAGGGAAGGAAAACTGGTGACACGCTTAACATATCTTGCAAATGCACGTCGAATAGTAATCAAGCTTGGTAGCCGTCTGCTTACCGATGATGGCGGTGCGCTTGATTGTACGGTAATCAGACAGATTTGCGCTGATCTTGTAAAATTGCGCAAACAGGGCAAGCAGGTGATTTTAGTATCTTCCGGTGCTGTTGCTGCCGGGCGCAAACCACTTAATCTGACGGGAAAATCCTTAAGCATACCGCAAAAACAGGCAGCAGCAGCGGTGGGACAACCGCTGTTAATGAAGATTTACCAGGAACAGTTTGAGCAATATGGACTAACCACCGGGCAGCTGCTGCTTACTGCCGATGACCTTGCCAATCGCCGCCGTTTTTTAAATGCGCGAAGTACTCTGGAAACCCTGCTTGATGCCGGAGTTGTTCCGATTATCAATGAAAACGACACTGTTGCAGTGGCTGAAATAAAGTTTGGCGATAATGACAACCTTTCTGCACTTGTAACCAATCTGGTGGAAGCTAATCTGCTGCTGATTCTGACTGACATTGAAGGGCTTTACACTGCCAACCCTGCTGATGATCCCGCAGCAGAGCTGATAAAACTGGTGCCGGAAATCACCAAAGAAATTGAACGGGCAGCCGGAAAAAGCAGCTCAAATATTGGCACAGGCGGCATGGCAACCAAAGTTGCAGCTGCAAAAAAAGCCACCCGCTACGGTGTTCCCACCATGATGGTCAAGGGCAATCTGCCAGGTATTATTACCGCAGCCATGTCTGGCGAAGATGTGGGCACGCTGTTTTTGCCGGCTGA
>Ga0265295_1008058_pt1 | contig 11842 bp, 5 predicted proteins | sample Munlansysbiofilm_FD_192503 | JGI IMG/M metagenome (GOLD analysis project Ga0265295, IMG submission 192503) | Leachate microbial communities from a municipal landfill in Southern Ontario, Canada - Methane capture system biofilm | ecosystem: Engineered > Solid waste > Landfill > Unclassified ... | reverse complement strand
AGTAAAAAATACAGAAGACATGATTTTACGAGACCGAAATCATCCCAGTATTATCATGTGGGGAGTTCGGATCAATGAATCAGCAGACAATCACGATTTATATGTGCAAACCAATGCAATTGCTCATCGCTTGGATGACAGCAGACCAACAGCAGGAGTCAGAAACATTGCGCACAGTGAATTTTTGGAAGATATTTACACATACAATGATTTTTCTTTTTCAGGGAAAAACAGACCCCTGGCAAAAAAGAATACCATAACAAAGAAAAAGCATCCCTATATAATCAGTGAATATAATGGCCATATGTTTCCATGCAAACGATTTGATGTGGAAGAATGGCGAATCGAGCATGCCTTACGACATCTGAAAGTGATTAATGTGATGCAGAAACCTAAAAACGGGATAGGTGGAGCAATTGGCTGGTGTTTATTTGACTATCAAACACATCAGGAATTTGGAAGCGGGGACCGAATATGCTATCATGGCGTATTGGATTTTTTCCGACATCCCAAGTTGGCTAGCTACGCTTATTCTTCCCAACAGGATGAACATGTTGTCCTGGAAGCATCTTCTTTGCTGCAGGCTGGAGATTATCCCGCAAGTAATCTGGAAAATGTAATCATTTTTACCAACTGCGAATATGTAAAATTATATAAAAATAACGATTGGATAGGTGATTATTATCCTGACAGGAAGCATTATCAATATTTAAATCACCCCCCGATTATCATAAACGATTTTATTGGTAACCTCCTCGAAAAACAGGAGCACTTTACAAAAAGAGACTCCAGGATGACAAAAAAAGCAATAAATGATGCGAAAAAATTTGGCACAAGATTACCTTTCCTTTCCAAATTGCGGTTTCTTTATTTAATGATGAAATACCATCTGACTTATGAGCAGGGCTTGGATTTGTTTTATAAATACACTGTAGGAACCCATCAACCGATTTTTCGGATAGACGGATATCAAAAAAATGAAAAAGCAGCCAGTATAACCATGGGGGTAAGTCAAAACTTTTCTTATCATGTTGAGTTGGAAAGTCTTGTCCTTCGTCCACAGGAAACATATGATGTTACAAAAATTACTATTAAAAAAACAGATGAGTGGGGAAGGTTGCTTGTGTACGCATTTGAAGATGTTATGGTACAGGTGGAAGGAGCAATTGATTTAATTGGTCCAAATACAGTACCGTTAATCGGTGGAATTGGATCTTTCTGGATTAAAAGCAATACCCAGAAAGGATTGGGTAAAATAGAGATTAATTTACCGAATCAAATCATCATCGAAACCGTAGAGGTTAAATCATGAACGAAAAGATTGAATTGCTGGATGGTGAAAATGTATGGCAAACCAAAGAAGTATTGGGACTGCCGGCACTAAGAATGGCTGATGGACCCCATGGTTTACGAAAACAAATCGACAGTGGTGACCATTTGGGGATAGGGGGAAGTCAAAAAGCTACTGCTTTTCCGCCTGCCAGCTTACTTGGCTGCAGTTTTGATCCGCAGGTTGTGGCTAAAGTAGCTAGTGCTATTGCAAAGGAAGCAAAGGACCAGCAAGTTCACATTGTTTTGGGTCCGGGAGTGAATATCAAAAGAACTCCGCTTTGTGGCAGAAATTTCGAATATTTTTCTGAAGATCCCATCTTAAGTGCCCAAATGGGAAAAGCATATGTCAAAGCCATGGAAAAACAGGGAATTGGCTGTTCAGTCAAACATTTTTGCTGTAATAATCAGGAAACTTATCGCTTTACACAGGACAGTATCGTCGATGAAAGAACAATGCATGAAATCTATTTGCGCTCTTTTCAGGCATGTATAGAAGAAAATCCGGCAACCGTAATGGTCAGTTATAACAAAGTAAACGGTGAATATGCGAGCGAATCAACTGCTTTGGGGAAAATACTTCGGAAAGATTGGGGATATACCGGTGTTGTTGTAAGTGATTGGGGTGCTGTCAGCAACCGCATTCGCTCCGTTAAAGCAATATGTGATTTGGAAATGCCTTCCAGTCACGGCTACCGTTCAAATATAATGAAGGAAGCAGTTAAGAATGATCCCGATTTGGAAGAAGCAATAGACCAATCAGCAGAACGGATTAAAAAATTGGTAAAAAAATACGCAAAAACAGCGCTAGACAAAGTAGACTATGATAATCATCATCAAATTGCACGGTTTGCTGCCCAGGAATCCATTGTCTTATTGAAAAATGAAGGGATGCTGCCCTTTCAAAAAGAGGAAGAAACAGCAGTCATCGGGGGATTTGCGGAATCTTTGCGATATCAAGGCGGTGGTTCTTCCCACATTAATCCTTACCGATTGGAGCAAATGAATACGATTCTTTCGGATTATTCCAAACACATCAGTTATGAAAAGGGGTATGATTCCAAAAGCAAGGAATTGGATGAATGTCTTGTGAAAAGGGCTTTGGAAAAAGCACAGAAAGTAAAAAAAATCTTATATTTAATGGGATTGCCTGATGAATATGAAACGGAAGGAGTAGACCGGACGACACTTGCTTTTCCTCCCAATCAATTGGCATTGCTGCATCAGTTGTTGGAAGTAAATCCCAATATTGTGGTGGTGGTTTTAAGCGGATCCGTTGTTGATTTAAGTTTTTGTTCCCAGATAAAAGGATTAATTATGGCCTATCTGCCCGGGCAGGCCGGAAGCAGAGCTATTCTTGACATTGTATATGGAATGATCAATCCTTCAGGAAGATTAAGTGAAACATTTATAAAAGATGCAGCAGACTGCAATGTGAAATTAACAAGGGACAATCATGCTGTTTATTACGATGAATCCATTTTTGTCGGATACCGTTATTATCACAGTTTTCAAAAAGAAGTGGTTTATCCTTTTGGTTATGGTTTATCTTATACCGCCTTTACTTATCATGATCCTTCCTATCAACAGACCGATGATCAAGCTATCGTCAGTTTTTCAATCACAAATACGGGAAAAGTTTCCGGTAAAGAAGTGGTTCAGTTATACATAGACAATCCCGCTGCCAGTGTTCACCGTGCCAGAAGAGAATTAAAATATTTTCAAAAGATAACGCTTCAGCCCAATGAAACTAAAAAAGTGGAATTTAAAATAAAAAATACTGATTTTTCATTTTTTGATCAGCATGTTCATGATTGGGTAGTAATAAAAGGAGAGTATCGGATTGTTATTGCTAAAAACGTGAACGAAGAATGTTTTGGATTTTTATATAAAATTGCAGAATCCGATCCGCGGTTTCAAGAGCATGAACCTACCAGCTACCTTGATGAGAACTACAATCCAAGTGATTTCGCGAAATTAATTCCATTTCCACTTCCTCCAAAAACCATCAAGAAGAGAAGACCATACAGTCTTGATTCTACCTTGGAAGATATCAAGAATACAATAATCGGAAGAATATTGCTTATTTTTGCGAAAAAGGAAGCAAACAAGATGATTGCCAAAGAGGAAGGATGGATGCGATTGGTCATGGAAAAAACACTTTTGGAAACACCGATTCGCTCCCTGGCAATCATGAGTGGAGGAGTTCTGCCGGTTGAAACAGTCGAAGGATTAATAGATATAATCAATTTTCATTGGATAACAGGAATAAAAAAATTAAGAAAGAGGAAAAATAATGGATAAGCGGTGGTACAAGGAACAAGTAGTATACCAAATATATCCCCAAAGTTTTTGCGACAGCAATCAGGATGGGATTGGAGATTTAAAGGGAATTCAATCCAAGCTTGATTATATTCAAAATTTGGGTGCCCAGATTATTTGGCTATCACCGATATATTTATCTCCTCTTGATGATAATGGATATGATATAGCCGATTATTATCAAATCCATCCCCGATATGGGACAATGGCTGATTTTGATGATTTAGTGAGGGAAATCCACGGTCGGGGAATGAAACTTGTCATGGATTTGGTTGTAAATCACACTTCAGATGAACACCATTGGTTTCAGGAAGCTATAAAGGGAAAAGATAATTCGTATCACGATTATTATTTGTGGTTGGATAAACCAAATAACTGGATGAGCCTGTTTGGTGGAAAAGCATGTGAATATGTAGCAAGCTGTGATCAATACTATCTGCACCTGTTTTCCAAAAAACAACCGGACTTAAATTGGGAAAATCCAAAAGTACGGGAAGAAATCAAAAAAATGCTCCATTTTTGGTTAAACAAAGGAGTGGATGGCTTCCGATGTGATGTCATCAATTTGTTATCAAAGACGCCGGGTTTACCCAACGGAAAAGCATCCCCCATCCTGAGTGGACGGGAACACTATATGAATGGACCCCATATTCATCGTTATTTGGAAGAACTAAAAATGGAAGTTTGGAATCAATATGATTGTTTTACGGTAGGAGAATGTGTTTTTTTGACACCGGAACAGGCATTGACGTACATTGAAGATGAAAAAGAATTGAATATGGTATTTCAATTTCAACATATGGATGCGGACTGTTATTTTGTGAAATGGTTTTTGCGTAAATTCAGACCGATTCGTTTGAAAAAAGCATTGAGCAGATGGCAGGAAAAGATAAACGGGCGGGGATGGAACAGCTTATATTTTGAAAATCATGATCAACCGCGCAGTATATCCCGTTTTGGGAATGAGAATTATCGTTTTCATTCTGCCACTTTTTTAGCCACCTATTTATTTTGCCAGCAGGGAACACCTTTTATTTATCAGGGACAGGAAATTGGCATGAGTAATGCTGCCTTTCCTGATTTGGAGCAATATCAGGATGTTGAAACAAAAAGAATATATCAAATCGGGAAAAAGATCTTCGGTCATAAAAACATGATGAAACGAATTCAACTAAAGAGTAGGGACAATGCCCGGACACCAATGCAGTGGTCAGATAAAGAACATGCCGGATTTACAACAGGAACACCGTGGATTGAAGTAAATCCCAATTACAAAGAAGTAAATGTGGAAAAAAATGAGGAAGATCAGGATTCAATACTACACTATTATCGCAAATTACTGGAACTACGAAAGAATCATGAAGCGTTGATATACGGCTCTTTTCAGGAAAAATTTGCAAAAGACCATCATTTAGTATGTTATGAACGAAACATGGACCATGAATCATTTATGATTTTGGGTAATTTTTCTGAAAAATGTTTGGATATGGAAAAGAAGATAGATTTAACACCATTTGATTTGGTTCTTTCCAACTATAAGACTTCAACTACATTATTAAAACCATATGAAATAAGAATATATATAAAAAGGTAAGGGGAATATATGGATAATCAAAAAGTAAGTGCAAGAACAAAATATTCGTATGCAGTAGGAGGAATAGGTCGGGATATGGCCTATACTTTGGTTAGTATGTTTTTACTGACATTTTTCACGGATGCAATTGGAATCAGTAATGTTGAAATTGCAGGTATCACTATTGTTTTGACGATAATGAACATATGGGATGCAGTAAATGATCCATTGATGGGAGCAATTATTGACAATACAAGAACCAAATGGGGTAAATTCAAACCGTGGGTATTGATCGGTTCGATAACCAGCGGAATTGTAATCTTTTTACTGTTCCAGGATTATGGCTTACGGGGTACTAATTTTATTTTCTTATTCACTGTTTTATATCTGTTTTTTGAAGCGACATTTACCATCAATGATATTTCCTATTGGTCAATGTATCCTGCCTTTACTTCCAATCCAAAAGAACGGGAAAGTATTGGTGCGTTGGCAAGATTTTTCGCTTCTCTTGGTGGATTTATCGTTGCCGGATTGGCAGCTCCTATTTATCAAGCCGAGGGAGTTCAGCCTAAAACTGCCTTTTTCTGGATGGCTTTGGTCATTGTTCTTCTATATATAGCCTGTCAGATATTGGTGGTTTTTGGAGTAAAATCGAAAAATATTGATAATCGGGGTGTAACAGAAGCAAAAACAAAATGGAAGGACATGTTCATTAAAATATTTAAAAATGATCAATTAATGAAAATATTTGTCAGTTTCTTTTTGTTCGAAGCAGCTTTTGCTCTGACGATCGGGCTCGGTCTGTATTTCTTCAATTATGATTTGATTTTATATGGCGTAGGGATCTATTACACTATCTTTTTAGGAATCCTGGCTATCGGACAATTGGTATCAATCGGAACCTATCAGATTATTGCGAAATTTTTATCCAGAAGAAAAATATATTTTTATTCCATGATTTTAATTGCAGTAGGGTATGCTTTATTTATGATGGTTGGATATATTCTTCCTGTTTCCGTTATCTATATTGCCATTCCGGGATTTTTAATATTTGCCGGTCAAGGTTACATCCAGGTGTTGCTTTATGTGACAATAGCCGATACCATTGAGTATGGAGAATGGAAATTAGGAACAAGAAATGAAAGTGCTGTTTATGCTATTCGACCTTTCGCAACCAAATTTTCCAGTTCGTTTAAACAAATCATTGTGGGAATTGTCTTAATTGCAGCAAACTTTAATGAGGGAGTTATTAACCGTCTTACCACACTGAAAAATTCTGTGGGTGGAGAAAATATTACTGCGGAACGCGCTCAAAACTATATTCGTGCTTTCTTTGCTGCCAGCAGCAATTACGAATTGGTTCGGGTTAATATCCGGGTTGCGATGATGCTTGTTCCGGCTATTTTAGTCATAGGAAGTTATTTGATATATCGGTACTGGTATAAAATAGATGATCGTTTTTATCAACAGATTATCGATGATTTATTAAAAAGAAAAGAAGGTAATCCATCATGATTGAAGTTCGGGGATCGTATTTCCTGTTAGAAACAGCGAATACTTCCTATGTCTTCCAAAAAACAGAAAGTGGTTTGTTGCGTCATTTGTATTATGGAGCAAAAGCCCCAATCGTTGATTTTTCCATTCTTGACCAAAAGCTGGACGGAGGAGTAGGAACCGCATGTTTATATGAAAATCATCCCAATGAATTCATCGATCAAATGGATTTGGAACTTTCTTTTGTTGGAAAAGGAGATTATCGGCAGACAATGATTGAAGTAGAGCATCCGCGCTTTGGAACTACTTTAAACTGTAAATATCAAAGCCATGCCATTATTTCAAATCCTGAAGAAGAATTACCAACAAGTCGACAGCCCGACAGTGTTTTAGAAGTAATAACATTTGATGAAACACAGCAAATTGAAATAACCCTGTTTTATAAAGTTTTCGAACAATGTGATGTGATAACAAAATATATCAAAATCACAAACAAAGGATCGGACAGTGTAATCATCCATCAACTGATGAGTCACCAACTGGACTGTTGGAATGCTGATTTTGTCTTGATGAGTTTTAATGGGGCATGGAGTAAAGAAAGACATCTGTTTCAACAGCCATTAACGATGAACACAATTGTACTGGACAGTAAAACGGGAGGGAGTTCCAATAAAACCAATCCTTTCTTCATCCTCAGAAAAGCAAATACCGATGAGAATCAAGGAGAAGCCTATGGCTTTAATTTGGTGTACAGTGGCAATCATCAGGCTGTTCTGGAAGTAGGAATAACTAAAAAACTTCGCGTCATGCAGGGGATTCATCCCCTGGGATTTCATTATCCCCTTCATTCCCAAATCACACTAACAAGTCCCGAAGCAGTGTTGTCCTATACAAATAAGGGGTTGAATCAACTCAGTCATCACTTTCATGATTTTATTAATCATCATATCATCGCTCTTCCTTTTCAGGGAAAACCCCGTCCTGTTTTAATTAATAATTGGGAAGCCACCTATTTTCACTGTGATGAAAAGACAATTTTGGAACTAGCAAAAAAAGCACAGGAAGTAGGGGCGGAACTCTTTGTATTGGATGACGGCTGGTTTGGAAAAAGAAACAATGATCAGCGTTCACTTGGTGATTGGGATGTAAACTTAAAAAAATTACCGCACGGACTGATTGGTTTAAGCAAAAAAATCCATCAGATGGGAATGCAGTTTGGATTATGGGTCGAACCGGAAATGATCAATGAAGACAGTGAGTTATACCGGCAGCATCCTGAATTTGCCATTCAGCTACCCAATCAGAAACCTTCACTTGGCCGTAATCAGCTGGTTCTTGATCTGACCAGTGCAGTGGTGCGGGATTGGTTGGTCGAAAAATTAACTCAACTGTTTTCCAGCTGTGAATTGGAATATGTGAAATGGGATTATAACCGTAACATTACTGAATTGTTCAGTCAGCATGCTTCCCTTCAACAGGCTTTCTGTCATCGCTATATTCTGGGATTATATGATGTATTAAAACGAATCAGAAATCAATTTCCAAATTTATTGATTGAATCGTGTGCGAGTGGTGGAAACCGATTCGATTTGGGAATGCTTTGTTTCACTCCCCAAATCTGGACAAGTGATGATACCGATTATTATGAACGGTTGTTTATTCAAACCGGAACGTCATATGGGTATCCACTCTCTGCAATGGGAGCACATGTCTCTGCCGTTCCCAATCATCAGACATTACGGAATACACCGCTGGCCAGTCGTTTTCATTTATCCTGTTTTGGATTACTTGGATATGAACTCGATTTATTGAGTGAAACAGATGTGACCCTCCAGGCGATAAAAAAACAGATTGCTTTCTATAAAAAGAACAGAGATATTTTTCAATACGGTCGTTGCTATCGCAGTAACCTGACGATATTTAACCGCGACAATATGTATTTATATGTTGTCAATAAAGAACAGACGCTCGCTTTTCTGGGGTTTTTCCAAGGCTTAATTCATCCGAGTATGGCTGAAGACCGTCTTTATATTCCTGGACTGGAAGAAGAGGGTATCTATCAACTGTCCCATCAAAAAAGTAAAATTTCCATTACAAGATTTGGTGGTTTGATTAACCTGGTTTTACCGATAAAGGTTCGTTTGAACGGTCGTTTGTATCGACTCATCAGTAAAGTATATAAGATTCCCGGCGATCAGGAGAATTGCCTGGCCAGTGGGAAAGCACTGAAAGAAATGGGAGTCCGTCTTCATCAACAATTCATGGGGAGTGGACTTTCCAACCGCGTCAGAGTGCTCGGCGATTTTGGATCCCGTTTATATGAAATAAGAAAAAAAGAATAAAACCTTTTGCCTGCAAAAGGTTTTTTTATGATTGTAAAGGAAGGGTATTTTTGATATAATAAATAAGTGAGGTGATGCATATGGAATGGATATTAAAAAACGGATTAATCTATGATGGTAGTAAAAATCCTCCCATCAATCAAGATATTTATATTAAAGACCAAACAATCATGAAGATTGGAAAAAATCTGGACAGTACCGGAAAAGAAGAAATAGACTGCAGTGGTTTCTGTATTGCTCCCGGCTTTATTGATGCTCATTCCCATAACGATTTTTTCCTGGAAAAAGAAGATGCCCTTGCTTATAATCTTCCCTTTCTGCAGCAGGGTATTACAACACAGATAGTGGGAAACTGCGGATTCAGTGCCTATGGCATCAATCCGGATTCTCCCTTTAAAGATAAAGTGGGAGGAGGACTGTTTAAGACTGCCAACCCCGGTCGCCTTCGTGACTTTGCGAAGCAGCTGGAAGGAAAACTGGTGCAAAACATCGTACCTTTGGTAGGGCACGGGACAACCAGAACGTCAGTTGCCGGTAAGAATCCACGCCCGCTTACTCAAGAAGAAATCGATATGCAGATGGATTTGGTTGATCAGGCAATGAAGGATGGTGCTTTTGGCGGATCTTTTGGCTTAATGTATCAACCGGGGATGTATGCCAAGCAGGAAGAATTAATTGCTTTCGCAAATAAGATGCAGGAATATGAAGGGATTGTTACTGTTCATCCCCGTGCAAATTCAAAAGTTGCATTGGGTTATCCGTTATTTGGAAAACCGCATATCGAACAGGGATTGGATGAAGTAATAACAATCATGAAAAAATCAGGTGTTCGCATGCAGTATTCCCATCTGATATTCGTTGGGAAAAGTTCCTGGAAATGTGTTGAACCGATGTTGAAAAATTTTTATCAGGCAAGAGAGGCCGGGTATGATATTGCATATGATATGTATCCTTTTACATATGGAGCAAGTGTGATGACAGTTGTTCTTCCCAGTTGGTATTTAAAGCTGACAAAAGAAGAAAAAACAAAACCATGGAATCGATTTAAACTTTGGCTAATTATTTCGATTACAAAAAAATTATTGGGAATTGAATTTTCGGATATGGTGGTCAGTTATATTGGCAAGGATTATCCGCAGTATGAGGGAAAAACCGTTGCAGAAATTGCGAAAGAAGAAAATAAGACAGCTTTTGCCATGTATCTGGATTTGGTTGATTTATCCCACGGTCATGGCCGGATGATGTTAGGGAAATACTACAATGAGGATATTATCCGTCGTTTAATGAATGATTCTTTATCCATCTACATGACGGATGCATGGTATGAAGAAACAGGAACCCAAAATGCGGGGACATTTCAGGCATTTCCTTTCTTCCTTCAAAAAACAAAGGAGTATGGTATTCCTTTGGAAGAAACCATCCACAAAATGACGCTAGCAACAGCAAACCGTTTTTCGATTCCGAATCGGGGAAAAATTCAGGAAGGCGCGATGGCAGATATCACTGTTTTTGATTATCAGAAAATTCATATTAATGAAAAAGTACCAAATGAAACACCGGAAGGAATCCGATATGTATTTGTGAATGGGCAATTGATTATAAGAGACAACACCTTCCAAAATACTTTTGCCGGAGAAATTATTTTGAAAAACAATCACTGTCGATTGGAATAAAAACGTTTTTACCCTATTTCATTTCTTTGTAAAATGGGTTATAATAGATGGGATTTGTATTTTGGTCTTTCCAAATGCAGATCTGTATGGTATAATAAAGAGTAATCTTAAATGAAAAAATATAGTTTATGGAGGATAAAACATGTCGAAAAAAGTGTTACAATCAATGGATGGAAATCAAGCAGCTGCGCATTGCGCATATGCCTTTACAGAAGTAGCTGGAATCTATCCGATTACGCCTTCTTCCGCTATGGCCGAGTATACAGATGAATGGTCCAGCAAAGGGAAGAAGAATTTATTTGGCGTACCAGTACGAGTAGTAGAAATGCAGTCAGAAGGTGGAGCTGCCGGAACAGTACATGGTTCTTTGCAGGCCGGAGCACTTACTACAACTTACACAGCTTCGCAGGGCTTATTGTTGAAATTGCCTAATATGTATAAAATTGCCGGAGAATTGCTTCCTGGTGTTATTCATGTCAGTGCCCGATCAATTGCTGTTCAAGCATTGTCTATTTTTGGAGATCATCAGGACGTTATGGCTGCACGTCAAACTGGTTTTGCTATGCTCGCTACTTCCAGTGTTCAAGAAATTATGGATTTAGCCGGTGTTGCCCATTTGTCAGCAATCAAGTCCAGTGTTCCATTCTTACACTTCTTTGATGGATTCCGTACCAGCAATGAAATCAACACAGTAGAAGTATTGGATTATGCTGTTTTTGATCGACTGTTGGACCGTGAAGCGGTTGCTAAATTCCGGGCACGTGCCTTAAATCCGCAAGCTCCGGTTACCAGAGGTTCTGCGCAGAACGAAGATGTATATTTTCAGGCCCGTGAAGCTCAAAACAAATATTATGAAGCTGTTCCTGAAATTGTTGAAAATTACATGAAAGAAATTTCAAAGGAAACCGGAAGAGATTACCAATTGTTTGATTATTATGGTGCAAAAGATGCAACTGATGTCATTATTGCCATGGGTTCTGTCTGCGACACAATAAAAGAAGTAATTGACTACATGACAACAAAAGAAAACAAAAAAGTCGGTTTGTTGAATGTTCACTTATTCCGTCCATTCTCTGTGAAACATTTCTTGGGTTCTCTGCCAGCAACAG
>Ga0265295_1008057_pt1 | contig 11843 bp, 12 predicted proteins | sample Munlansysbiofilm_FD_192503 | JGI IMG/M metagenome (GOLD analysis project Ga0265295, IMG submission 192503) | Leachate microbial communities from a municipal landfill in Southern Ontario, Canada - Methane capture system biofilm | ecosystem: Engineered > Solid waste > Landfill > Unclassified ... | reverse complement strand
ACCCCGTGCTAAACTTTCAAATCTCTAATGATTTTCACCCGTCTAAAATCCTAAAAGGATATCTAGAAGGAGATTTAGATTCTGGTGAATTTGCAGTACTTTTAGAGTGGGATAATATCTACTATGAGCGCCCAAATAAGAAGGCTACAACAAAGAAGAAGATAGTTCGATTAGGCTTAGTACAGTGGCAGATGAGGCCTTACTCGAACTTGGATGAGCTTATGCAACAAGCGGAGTATTTTTTAGATACAGTCTCAGGTTATCGCTGTGACTTTGCTCTTTTTCCAGAATTTTTCAACGCTCCACTGATGGCTGAAAACAACCATATGTCAGAGCCAGATGCCATAAGAGAGCTAGCAAAACATACACAAACAATTGCTAAAAGGTTTTCTGAACTCTCTATCTCTTACAATATCAACATCATAACAGGTAGTATGCCAGAGATGAAAGATGGAGATCTTTATAATGTCGGATATTTATGTAGACGTGATGGTAGCACAGAGAGATATGAAAAAATTCATGTAACTCCAGATGAGGCAAAAGTTTGGGGTATGCAAGGTGGAGATACTCTAAAAACTTATGATACAGATTGTGGAAAAATCGGAATACTTATATGCTATGATGCAGAGTTTCCAGAACTTAGCCGTTTACTTGCTCAAGAGGGAATGGATATCCTCTTTGTTCCATTTTTAACAGATACTCAAAATGGATACTCTCGCGTAAGACTCTGTTCACAAGCTCGCGCTATAGAAAATGAGTGCTATGTGGCTCTTGCAGGGAGTGTTGGAAATCTACCAAATGTACACAATATGGATATACAATTTGCACAATCAGCAGTATTTACACCGTGCGACTTTGCATTTCCTACAAACGGGATCAAAGCAGAAGCGATAGCAAATAGTGAGATGGTTCTCATCGCAGATGTTGACATAGACTTGCTAACTGAGCTTAACACCTTTGGAAGTGTAAGAAACTTAAACGATCGAAGAAAAGATATGTACGAAGTGGTAAAAAAATATTAACTTAAAATATAAGGAAAACAAATGAAAGATAAAATTGTATTAGTAACTGGAGCAAATCGCGGTTTAGGAAGAGCTTTTGTAGAGAAGATTTTGGAGTTAAAGCCGAGTAAGATATATTGCGCGGCTAGGGATATTGATAGCCTAAAAGGCATCAAAACTATGAGTGATATTATAGAAACTATAGAGTTAGATATCGCTTCAAAAGAGTCTATAGTTAAGGCAGTAGCAAACATCGAAAAGTTAGATGTTCTTATAAATAACGCTGGCGTAAACTCAAATGCAAGGCTCTTTGATGATAGTTTTTTTGATATAGAAGTGAACTTAAAAGGGACTAGTAATCTTACACAAGCACTTTTTGAAAAACTAAAAAACTCAAAAGGAACAGTTATAAATGTTACTTCAGTATTGGCTCTAATCAACCTACCTGTGCTAGGAAATTACTGTGTTTCTAAAAGTGCACTGCACTCTTTTACACAAGCATTAAGAGCCGAGTTTGGACTCTTTGGTGGTGAGGTTTATGAGGTGTTACCTGGTCCGATTGAGACTAGAATGACAGAGGGTTCCCAAATGCCAAAAACAAGTCCGCAAGATATAGTAGATGCGACTTTAGAGTCTATGAAAAAAAGAGTTTACGAGGTATATCCTGATGGATTTGCACAAATGGTCAAAAAAAGACTTCAAGAAGAGCCACAAAAACTTATAGAAGAGTTTGCAATGAGTCTTCAAGGATAAAAAAGTTCTTTAAAAAATATCAAGAATTATAACTAAATTTGAATAGCAACATAATTTCAAATTAAGATATTGTAGTATGTCAAAAATAAAATGGAGTTAGAATGAAAAAAATTATAGTAGGTTTAATTGCAGCATTTTTGTTTGTTGGATGTAGTTCAAAAGGTTCTACAGAAGCAGTTGAGCCAAAGTTAGTTGTTGGAAAAAGTTTGTCAGAACTAGCGCTTAATGATCAGTTTAAAAAGGCACATAGGCTAGAGGCAACTACAAAAAAAGTGATATTTGCATTTTCAAAAGATGTGGCACATACTTGTAATGACTACTTTGTTACACAATCTCCTACATATTTGAGTGAAAATAACACGCAGTTTGTGGCAGATGTAAGTGCAGCACCCTCACTAATAAGAAGTATGTTTATACTACCAGGGCTAAAAGACTTTAAGCACACAGTTTTACTGCTTGATGATAAAGAAATAGCAGCACCTTATAGAGAAGGGATGGATACTCAAAAGATAGTGGTTGTATATATAGAAGATGAATCAATCGCAAAAATTGAAGTCATTGCTTCAGAAGATGAGTTAAAAAAAGTAATAGAAGCTAAATAAGCTTCTATTACTTAGCATTTTAGAGAAGTTTTAGAAAATCAAAGCCTATTGTTTAAAAGAGTGAAGTAAAGATTATAGTTTTTGTGATAGAATTATAACTATATAAAAACATAGGAATCTTTATGCAAAATCAGACAAATTTAGACAAACTAAACGATAAAATCTCCCAAATACTTCAAAGTTATAACTCTCTAAAAGAAGAAAACAAAAGTTTTCGTACAGAACTCATAACGCTTAAAGCAGAAAATCAAGCAAAAGATGCAGAGATAGAAAAACTTGTAGAAGCAAATTTAATGAAAGATTTGGAAATAGAAGAGATAGTAGAAAAAATAGAAAGCATCTTAGAGTAGGGCATATGAGCAAAAAAATAGGGTTACTCATAGGAGGTCGTCGTTTTGATGTTGATGTAGAGGATAATTTTGCACCTTTTTTAGAAAAGAACATGGCAAAAGACTTTAACAAAGATGGCAATAATGATCTGAAAAAACTACTCCATGCTTATGTAAGAAGAACGCATGAGTTATTTTTACAAGAGAAAAAAATAGAAGAGTTGCTCAGTAAAACAGAACTTTAGCTTTAAATAGTTTCTATTTTAGCTTAGTATAAGCTAAGATGGATACAATTTCATCCTCTTTATAGAGAAGGTGTGCGCTCGTAGCTCAGCTGGATAGAGCACTGGTTTGCGGTACCAGCGGTCACATGTTCGAATCATGTCGGGCGCACCATACTTAAACTCCCTCAACAACGAACTTTCAAAAACTTTTTCAAACTCTACAAATACTTGAATTATTATCAGTGTCACCATTAAAGATTGACTTTAGTGTTAGCTTCTAAGGCTTTTGCATCAATCCATTTCGCATAGTGTTCAATTAGCATCTTTAAAGAACCATGACCTAGCAAATTTGCGATTTCTTACATCGCTAATCCAAGCAGTAAGTGCAACACTTGATTGAACTGCTACGTAAAATTTCGTAATTCTATCAAAAAAATTTCTATTGTTGCCTTCTTCTCTTACGCCAATTTTAATAGAGTGTTCTGAGCAATTATCAAATTAGATCCTGAATCAAGTTCAGGATGACGCATATCTCGTCATTCAGTGCTTGACACGGAATTTAGTTTACAAATTAATCAGAGGATTCAATACAAATAGCAAAATAAATTTGGTATTTTTCAGGTACAATATTGCCCACATTTTAATAAAAAAACAAAAGGATTAAGCGATGCCATCAATTAGCTTGAGTAAACAGATTAGTATAGGATTTGCAATTATCCTATTGGCTATGATTATCATGGGTGTTATTGCTATAAGTAGCATGTCAAAGGCTATTTCAAATTCAAAAACACTTGATGCTGAGTATATAGAGGAAGTATCTATCGTTACTTCATTAGAGAGAAACTATGCAAAAGGTCGTATAGAGATAGTGAAATTTCTTTATTCTGAAGATTTAGAGTTTATAAAAGCTGCACAAAAGCACGTTTTAAGTGTATATGAGAGATTAAATGAGCTCAAAGAATTTTCTGCAAAATACCCAAATCTAAAAGTTTTAGCTAAAGACCTTCCAATTGTTGAAGCAGGAATTAACGAGTATAAAGTATATGCACAAGAGGTTGAAGCTCTTATTGTAAAGAAAAAAGAGCTTCAAAAGGAGCTAGATGAAAAGGCAATAGCTTTTACAGAGCATGCACAAGCAGTACTAAAAAGCCAGCAAAAACAGATGCGAAAAGCGGCTTAAACTAAGGTAGAGATGCCACTACGCACAGAGAGACTTTTTATATCTTATGATGCGCTTATTCGTGGTTTAGAACTTCGTTTAGACAACTTTAGAGCAAGTGCTAGTGGTGATGCATCTATTTTAGAAAATGCACTGAAAGATTTTGACAAAGTATTGGCTCCTATCCAATCACTTCGTAATGATGCAAGAAATGCAAAAAACATAGAATCATTTAGAATATTTGAAGAAGCTACTATCGCTTACAAAAATAATCTTGAAGAGATTATGGCAATAAACCTTAAAGTTGAGTCTATTAAAACAAAGACCGTTGAAGCTGCTTTTAATACACTTACTTTAGTAGAAGAAGTGAGCCTTGCAGGTTTTAACGCTACAAAACGAGTGTCACAGGAGTCTATAGAAGATTTAGATAGTTCAAAACTGAAAATGGTTGCTATCTTAATTCTTGCTATATTGATTGGTCTAAGTGTTGCCTGGTACATAGTTGTAATGGGAATTAACAAACCACTTACTAAATTTAAAGAGAGTATGTTAAAAATAGCAAATGAGCATAATCTCTCTATAAAGGTTGATACACAAGCACCAGTAGAAATAAGTCAAATTGCATCTAGCTTTAATGATTTTACAAAAAAACTTTTTGATCTTATTGACAATACAAAGCGCTCTTCAAATGAAAATGCGGCTATTGCACATGAACTCTCAACTACAGCACTAGGTGTTGGGAATAATGTTGAAAAATCAGTTATCGTAACTCAAGAAGCAAACCAAAGAGCTATACAAATAAGAGAAGAGATTCGTTCATCAATTACAGATGCGCAAGAGAGTAAAAAAGAGATTATCAGAGCAAATGAAAATCTAAATGCAGCGCGTAAAGAGATGAATGCTATGAATGCAAGAGTGCAAGAAACAGCTCATACTGAAGTAGAACTTTCTCATAAAATGACAACGCTCTCACAAGATGCAAATGAGGTAAAGTCCATTTTAGAAGTTATTGGTGATATTGCAGATCAGACAAATCTTTTAGCTCTTAATGCTGCTATCGAAGCTGCTCGTGCAGGTGAACATGGACGCGGTTTTGCAGTTGTTGCAGATGAAGTACGTAAACTCGCAGAGCGCACTCAAAAATCTTTAGTAGAGATAAACGCAACTATCAATGTTATCGTGCAGTCAATAATGGATGCAAGCATGCAAATGACTGAAAATTCCGAAGGAATCCAAGCTCTAGCTACAACAGCTGCAGAAGTGGAATCGAGGATAAATGAAAGCGTTTCAATCGTAAATCTAGCAGTATCTGCAAATGATAAAACGGTAAATGATTTTGAGTTAACAGGTAAAAATGTTGAAGATATAGCACACAAAGTATCTCAAATCAATGATATCTCTGCCATAAATGCAAGAAGTGTTGAAGAGATTGCAGCAGCAGCCGAGCACCTTAACTCCATGACAGAAGAGTTAAATAGCAAGCTTGAGATTTTTAGAACTTCAAAATAGTTTTCATTAAAAAAATTGGTGAAGTTATTTTAAAATAGAGCGATTAGAATATAGCTCAGGTTTTCTTGCTAGTAAAAACAATGATAAAACATCACTGTTAAACAAAACAAGAAAACCTCTCCATGTAACGCACAGCGTACTAACTTCCTTAGATATAGCTCTTTAAAAGATTTTTTCGTCTTCATCAATTTTAAGGTTCATTCTCAAGAGCGATTCACATTTTCACAGTTCTAAATTGAATTAACGTTACATATATAATCACTACTAAATATAAATGGATAAGTTTTTTTATGAAATAAGATAGTTCTATTGTTTTAAGATTTGCACATATGAAGCTAAAATATCTCTTAAAAAAGCATATATATTAATGATAGTATTGTTTTTATCGAATTTACTTAGTCACCGAGACGGCACCGAGCAAAATTTAAATGTTCTTAGAGATTAATATTATAAGGGATTTTAGAGTGGATGGTGTCAAGAGAGGGACTCGAACCCTCGACCTCCGGCTTATGAGACCAGCGCTCTAACCAGCTGAGCTACCTTGACATCCGTTTTGTAGGTCGGAATTATATAACTAGAAAACTTTAAGTTTGCTTTTATAGGAAAAGAAATGCATATAACAAGATAGACTAAATAACATTTACAACATTTTGTAAATAAAGTTTAGTCTATGTTGCTAAGGTCATTGACTTTGTTACCTTATTTTTGTAATATAACCATCTCAAATCATAAACTATACAAGGAGAATTAATGAATTTTCAACCACTAGGCAAAAGAGTCTTAGTTAAAAGACAAGAAGAGTCCAATACAACAGCATCTGGTATCATCATTCCAGACAATGCAACTGAAAAACCATCACAAGGCACAGTTGTAGCTGTTAGTAAAGAAGTTAGCGAGATTAGCGAAGGTAATGTAGTTGTATTTGGAAAATACTCAGGAAATGAGATTACACTAGATGCACAGAAGTATATAGTGATAGATACAGATGATATCTTTGGAATCATCGGATAAATAAAATTAGTGTAAAATACCTTTAACTCTCGAAAATTTATTTTCGTAGCTTTTAGGTATGCTACCCAATGGCATACTCCATGCTAAGGGGGTTGTAGGGACAAATGTCCCTGCTGTTAAAACGGACTGGTTCGTTTTAACACATAAATCAAATAAAAAAGGAATTAATAAATATGGCAAAAGAGATAATATTTTCAGATAATGCAAGAAATGCACTGGCTCGTGGTGTTGAAAAATTAACAGATGCAGTAAAAGTTACGATGGGTCCTCGTGGTCGTAATGTACTCATTCAAAAAAGCTATGGCGCTCCTATCATCACAAAAGATGGTGTGTCTGTTGCTCGTGAGATAGAATTAAAAGATAGACTAGAAAACATGGGTGCTCAACTTGTAAAAGAAGTAGCATCTAACACTGCTGATGAGGCAGGTGATGGAACTACTACTGCTACAGTTTTAGCAAATGCTATCTTTAGTGAGGGTTTAAGAAACATAACAGCAGGTGCTAATCCAGTTGAAGTTAAGCGCGGAATGGACAAAGCTTGTGAGGCGATTTTAGCAAACCTAAAAGCAGCAAGCAAAGCTGTAAATGGTAAAAAAGATATAGCACAGATTGCTACTATCTCTGCAAATTCCGACTCTTCTATCGGTGATATGATAGCTGAGGCTATGGAGAAAGTTGGTCAAGATGGTGTTATCACAGTTGAAGAGGCTAAGGGAATTTCTGATGAGTTAGAGGTTGTTGAGGGTATGCAGTTTGACCGTGGATACTTAAGTCCTTACTTTATCACAAACACTGAGAAGATGACTGCTGAGATTGAAAATCCTTGGATTTTACTAGTTGATAGCAAAATATCTTCACTAAAAGACCTTCTACCAGTTTTAGAGCAAGTTCAAAAGACTTCTCGTCCACTTCTTATCATCGCTGAAGATGTAGAAGGCGAAGCACTGTCGACTCTAGTTGTAAACAAACTTCGTGGTGTTTTAAATATCTCTGCTGTTAAAGCTCCAGGTTTTGGCGATAGAAGGAAAGCGATGCTTCAAGATATCGCAACATTAACTGCTGGAACTGTTATAGCTCAAGAGACAGGTCACACTTTAGAGGGTGCGGACATCTCACTTCTTGGTCAAGCATCTCGCGTGGTAATCGATAAAGACAACACAGTTATAGTAAATGGTGCAGGAACTAAAGAGGCAGTAAATGCAAGAATCTCTGAGATAAAAACTCAACTTGAAGCTACGAGCAGCGAGTATGATAAAGAAAAACTTCAAGAGAGACTTGCAAAACTTAGTGGAGGAGTAGCAGTTATCAAAGTTGGAGCTGCGACTGAGACTGAGATGAAAGAGAAAAAAGATAGAGTAGATGACGCACTCTCAGCTACAAAAGCAGCTGTAGAAGAGGGCATCATTATAGGTGGTGGAGCAGCTCTTGTTCGTGCTGCGGCAAAAGTTAAGCTAGACCTTTGTGGTGATCAGCAAATAGGTTGTGAGATTATTCTTCGTGCTGTAAAAGCTCCAATCAAGCAAATCGCTAAAAATGCTGGATATGATGCTGGTGTAGTTGTAAATGCAGTAGAGATTGCAGAAAATCAAAATATTGGTTTTAACGCGGCAACTGGAGAGTATGTAGATATGTTTGAAGCGGGTATTATAGACCCACTAAAAGTAGCTCGTGTAGCTCTTATAAACGCAACATCAGTATCAAGTTTACTTCTAACAACGGAAGCAGCAATATATGAAGTAAAAGATGAAAGCGATGCAGATATGGGCGGCGGAATGCCACCACAAATGGGCGGAATGCCGGGTATGATGTGAGACGCGTAAAGAAAACGACACCTGTGTGTCGTTTTTAGCGTCGGAACCACAGTCGATGTCCGAAGGACCGACGAGGACAAAATCTCTTAGGCAAATTTCTTTGCTTTTGCCCTTTTCGAATCAAAGTTCGATGTCCGAAGGACCGAACTGCGAAGGACCACTACGACACCTGCGTATCGTTTTTAGCGCCCCAACCACAGTCGATGTCCGAAGGACCGACGAGGACAAAACCTCCTAAGCAAATTTCTTTGCTTTTGCCCTTTTCGAATCAAAGTTCGATGTCCGAAGGACCGAACTGCGAAGGACCACTACGACACCTGCGTGTCGTTTTTAGCGCCCCAACCACAGTCGATTTCTTCTCTCTTCATTTAACTCTTATCTAACATATAATTTGATATTATCCTCACTATGATTAGACATGGTAGCTCAATATTTTTATCTTTAGCATTTCACACTCTTATAGCAGTTTTGCTCATTATTACATACAAAAGCGTAGTCATGACCAAAGAAGAGATAGTAGAAAAAAAAGTATGCATAGAGCTGTGCAATGTGTTTGAGCAAAAACCAGCAATACCTCCAAAACCTTTAGTTGAGCCTAAAATAGAGCCTAAAGAAAATCCTAAACCCATCATTGAAAAACCAAAACCTACACCAAAACCAGTTGTAAAAAAAGAGATTGTTAAAGAAGTCCCTGTTGTGATGCCAGAGATAGAGCCGATAGTAGAACAGGAAATAGTAAAAGAGGCAGTAAAAAAAGAAATTATAGAAGAGACTTTTGAGCAAACTAATAAACAAAGCACAGATGAAACACCAAAAGAGATACAAGAACAAAAAGTCCAAGAGATAGAGAGTAAAGAAGTAAAGATTGAGAGAGAGTATTTGCAAGAGCATCTTGCAAAAATTGTACAGCTTTTAAGAGATAATCTCTACTATCCAAGAAGAGCAAGGCAGATGCAAGAAGAGGGCGAAGTAGTGGTTAAGTTTGTGCTATCTAAAGATGCCACTGTTTACTCTATTGAAGTTATATCTTCAAAGAGTAAGATACTAAGCCGCTCTGCAATTAAGACCATAGAAGATTTGTCTGGGAAATTTCCAAAGCCAAAAGAAGATTTGACTCTGCATGTTCCTATCGAATATTCACTAAGATAGATCTTACTCTAAGGGTTTGAAGTACTCTTTAGCCGAGCCACAATTTGGGCAAACCCAATCATCTGGCAAATCTTCAAAAGAAGTCCCCGGAGCTATCCCACCCTTAGCATCACCTACTTCTGGATCATAAATATATCCACAAAATACACACTTATACTTTTTCATATCTTTCTCCTTATGAGGGTTAGTTGTTATTATACTGAAAATTAGAACGAATATAAAATATCATCATTGAGTCATTACGTGTCAATGTAACTATTTAACTAAAATAAAAGATAAAATCATGCACTCTTAAGTAATAATAAACTACCATAAAAAACTTGTTGATTAGTTACCATTAAAACGATAAAAAATCTTTAATAATTGAACTCTTTGATTAATCTATAAACTAGGTTCTGTGTCAAGCACAAAATGACTGGATACGCGTCATCCTAAATGAATAAACTATTATCTTGAACAAACAAACTGTCATCCTGAACTTGATTCAGGATCCAACTTAGTAATTGCTCAGAGCGTTCAAATAGTACTTGTATAAAAATAGATACAAAAAAAGAAGCTTGTGTTTCATTTTAAAATAAGGAGTAAAATTGAAAAAAAGAATATGGATAGCGTTGTTAAGTTTATTGGTCTTTTCTGGTTGTGGAACATTTTCACTACAGATGGATAGTAAAATGACTCAGAGCATTTTTTTAAAAAACTTACAACCTAAAAAAACCATATATTTAGTAAAAACTAACACAACAAGTGTTGATGACAATATAGGTTTTTTAGTCAAAGATAAATTGATAGAAAAAAACTATGAATTTATCAATAGCCCAGAAGATGCAACATATATATTGAGAGTAAATACAATAAATATGAATGCAAACAGACAACAAAATGAGGCTAGTGCAGCAGCTGTTACAGGGGCTAGCACTGGTATAGTTATGTTGGCTACAAGGGGAGCAAAAGATGGAGTGGGTGGCGCTGTAATCGGTGCTGTAGTTGGGGGAGTTTTTGCGTATGCTATTGCAGATGGACAAGTTCGTATGCAGGTAGATGTTGTTATTACAGAACAAATGGATAATAACAATATCGACTACGCAACAAGGATTATCGCAGAGGCTAAGCAAGTTCACTTAACACCAGAAAAAGGTCAACCTTTACTGGAAGAAAAAATATCAAAGCAGATAGCTGGTATATTTTTATAATTTTAAAGGAAAAATATGAATAAAAAAATAAGTACATTAGTTTTAACTACACTCGCAGTAGTTTTTTTTATGAGTGGTTGTAGTTCACATCAAATAGGAACACCGTCGGAGATTAGCAAGATAAATGGACATCCTGAAGCAAACACTAAAGAGGAGAAAATATTTTTAGTAGCTACAAGAAATGATAGTAGCAATAGCCTCTCAAGAGCTTCAGATATAGAAGAGTCAGCGTATTTTACTTTACAAAATGTTGCAGAGAGTGCACTTGAGAGAGGCGACAAATATTTTGCGGTAAATGCCCCAAAAGCAATGTCAAACTTTGATGGTAGCACGATTACTACAATGGATGAGTTTGTAGAGAAGTGTGGTACTAGTTCTGGTGGAGGATTTGCTTCGGCGTTTGATGCATTTGGGCTAAATACTTACTATTGTAATATTTCAGGGGTAAGAATTGTACATGCTGGATTTATGGAAGTTGCATTTTACAAAGAAAAGCCTTTAAATGTTTTAGTGTGGGATGCAGAAGCTGTTTTAGATTACCTTAAAAAAGAAGATCTTTACAAAACTTATGATAAAAAAGATGTAGAAATAGTTGAGTCTTCAAAACTAGGTGGCGGTGGCTATTGGGTTAAGAACCTAAGAGATTTAAAACAATAAAATATATGTTCAATACACTTTATTAGTGTATTGAATAGGATTGTAAATAATTTTAATCAAAATAGGCTAAATAAAGCGGATACAATCACTAGATGTAGCCGTTTGCACTTACTACTTGAATTGGCGAGTATAGTTTTTTGTTTCGTTTGGATAGATAAGTAGCCATAATTTAGTCCTGCTTGCGTACCAAAAAAAATGCATAAATAGATATCTCTAAAATAATTTATGAAAGTATTTAAAATTGGGAGTTTGAAGAAAAAGTTGGTGACCCCAAGGAGAATTGAACTCCTGTAACATGGATGAAAACCATGGATCCTGACCGCTAGACGATGGGGCCAACTAATTTTGTAAATGGTGTCCTGTGATGGATTCGAACCATCGGCCACATCATTAAAAGTGACGTGCTCTACCAGCTGAGCTAACAAGACGAAATACAAACAATTTGTTT
>Ga0265295_1008056_pt1 | contig 11844 bp, 9 predicted proteins | sample Munlansysbiofilm_FD_192503 | JGI IMG/M metagenome (GOLD analysis project Ga0265295, IMG submission 192503) | Leachate microbial communities from a municipal landfill in Southern Ontario, Canada - Methane capture system biofilm | ecosystem: Engineered > Solid waste > Landfill > Unclassified ... | reverse complement strand
AGCTGCTGAACAGCACCGGCGCGCCTGGAAACCGGCTGATCTTCGAAATCACCGAAGGCATCTGGATCCAGGACGCCGAGGCCACGGCCCAGCGCATGCGCGAACTCAACCATCTGGGCATCCGCTTTTCGATCGACGATTTCGGCACCGGCTATTCCAATCTGTCCAACCTGATGCGCCTGCCGATCTTTGAACTGAAAATCGACCAAAGCCTGATCCGCCAACTGCCCGAGGACCCGGACAGCATCGCCATCGCCCGGCTGATCCTGGCCATGGCCAGGCAACTGGATTTCTGGACCGTCGCCGAAGGCGTAGAAACCGAAGCGCAGGCCGATTTCCTGGCCCAGCATGGGTGCGACACCCTGCAGGGCTACCTGTTCGCACGCCCCATGCCGATCAGCGACTGGCTGGCCGCAGTGCGCCGCCGACACACTGGGCCATCATGACGATCACCGGAGCACTCTGGTCTCAGGCCTCGAACCGCAGACTGGCCTGATGCGCCAGGGTGCCGTCCTGTTCCGCCCACAATTCGGCTTCGCCCTCGGAACCGATCCGGCCACTGACCTGGAAGGGCCGGGGTGCGATCAAGGGCCGCACGCCCCGGTAGGACAGGGACAGGATCCTGGCGCCCGGATGCGCTCTCAGGAATGCTTGCACCATCGAGGTCGCGATCAGCGGCCCATGCACCACCAGGCCGGGGTAACCTTCCACATCTCGCGCGTACGGCGCATCGTAATGGATGCGATGGCCATTGAAGGTCACCGCCGAATAGCGGAACAGCATGACCGGATCCGGCACCACGGTTTCGGACCACTGGCATTCCGGGGCCGGCCGCGTGCCTTCCAGGATGGGGGGCGAAGGTTCCCGATAGACGATGTCCTGTTCCTCCAGGATGCACAGGGCATCGTCCTGGGAATACCGGTGTTCCACCGTGACGAACAGCAGGCGCCCGGTGCGGCCGGTCTTTTCCGTGACGGCCGCGATCCGGGAACAGCGTTCTCCCGGCTGGCCGACCCGCAGCGGACGATGGAATTCCAGGCGGCCACCGGCCCACATGCGATTACGGCCATCGGCCGGCGGCAGGAACCCCCCGCGCCGGGGATGGCCATCCTCGCCCAGCAGCGTATACGGCTGCCCCTCGACGAAAAAGGCCCAATGCCACAGCGGGGGCAGTTGCGCCAAGGGCCGCCCGGCATCATCCCCCAGGCTTAACGCCACCCGCCGGACATGCCCCGGGTCCAACGCATCGACACAGATTTCAGTGCGGCCGACCCAGGTCGCGGGATCAGGATTCGTCATGCTCATCTCCATTCAAGTGCGGGCCGCCGAGGACAGCCATCATCAGTCATTGTTCGACGCCCGTGCCTGGGCAATCAGATCCTCGCCGATCTGGCCGGAAAACTTGCTCCAGACGGGCCGGACAGCCTCGCGCCATGCGGCGATATCCCGTTTGCTCAGCGTCTGGACCTTGGCCTTGCCGGCCTCGGCGATGCGCTGGCGGTCGCGGTCGTTGATCTCGGCAGCCAGCTTGTTGGCGTATTCCGTCGCGCCCGCCATGGCCTGTTGCAAGCCGGCACGCACGTCCTCGGGCAGACCATCCCACCAGCCGGCGTTGGCGATCACCATGTAATCGATCGCCCCATGGTTGGTGACCGCGATGGTCTTCTGGACTTCGTGGAATTTCTGCGAATAGATGTTCGACCAGGTGTTTTCCTGACCATCGACCACCCCAGTCTGCAAGGCTTGGTAGACCTCGGAAAAAGCCAACTTCTGGGGATTGGCACCCAACTGGCGGAACTGGGCTTCGAGCACGTCGGAGGACTGGATACGGAAATTCAGACCCTTGATGTCTTCAGGGCGAGTCAGCTTGTCCTTGTTGGTGGACAGCTGTTTCAGGCCGTTGTGCCAGTAGGCCAGGCCCTTGATCCCTTTGGAACGCATCGAATCCAGCAGTCCCTGCCCAGCCGGGCTGGACTGGAAGCGGTCCAGGGCATCCATGTCGTCGAACATGAACGGCAAGTCAAAGATCTGCAGTTTCTTGGTATAGCGGTCGAACTTGGACAGGGACGGCGCGATGATCTGCACGTCACCCAGCAGCAGGGCTTCCATTTCCTTGCCATCACCAAAGAGCTGGGAATTGGGAAACACCTGGACTTCGACCTTGCCCGGCAGTGCGGCTTCGGCCAGTTCCTTGAATTTCAGCGCGCCCTGGCCCTTGGGCGTGTTGTCGGCCACGACATGGCTGAATTTGATGACGATGGGGGCAGCCTGGGCTGCCCCAGCGGCCAGACCGACGGCCAGTGAAATCCCGAATGCCACGAGCAACCGGCCAAGAGGGTTGGTTTGCATATATGTCTCCTTGTTTTTTCTTGATGAAAAGTCCTGCCCGGCTCCGCACCATGCGCAGCCTGCGGGACATGAGGTACGGCGGGATTCAACCGGCTCCCGTCGCCAGGCCGAGTTCTTCCAGGATGGCCTGCGTATGCTGCCCCAGCGCGGGCACGTCGCCCATCCGCGCCTGCCCGGCATCCGCGACACCGGGAGGCAGCAGGGCGGGCAGGCGCCCGGCCGGGCTACCGACTTCCACCCAGCGCTTGCGCGCCTGCAACTGCGGGTGCGCCCACAGATCCGCCATTTCGTTCATCCGTGCATTGGCGATGCGCGCCGCATCCAGGCGGGCCACAACCTGCTCGGCGCTCAGGCTGGCAAAGACTTCCAGGATCAACGCGCGCAACTCGGCCCGCGCTGCCGAGCGGCGCGAATTGCTCGAAAACCGCGGATCGGCCGCCAGTTCAGGGCGTTCCAGCACCTGCTCGCAGAACACCTGCCACTCGCGTTCGTTCTGCAGGCCCAGGATCACCGTCCTGCCATCGCCCGCAGGAAACGGCCCGTAGGGGTAGATCGTGGCGTGAGACGCACCGCTGCGCGGTGGCGGCGGCGCGCCATCAAAGCTGTAGTACAGCGGATAGGACATCCATTCCGCCATGCTCTCCAGCATGGAAACGTCGATGTGCCGGCCCTGCCCGGTCCGGCCGCGCTCGATCAGCGCCGCCAGGATATTCGTATAGGCGTACATGCCTGCGGCAATGTCGGCAATCGAGCACCCGGCCTTGGCCGGTTCGCCGTCCGAACCGGTCACCGACAGGAAACCGGATTCGCTCTGGATCAGCAGGTCGTAGGCCTTTTTGTCCCGATAGGGACCGTCATTGCCATAGCCGGAAATATCGCAGACGATCAGGCCCGGAAAGCGCGCGTGCAGCGCTTCGTACGACAGGCCCAGACGCGCCGCCGCGCCTGGCGCCAGGTTCTGTACCAGCACATCGGCCTTGGCCAGCAAGCGGTTCAGGACTTCGGGGGACGAGGGGGCCTTCAGATCCAGCGCCAGGCTTTCCTTGGACCGGTTCACCCAGACGAAATGGGACGCCAGCCCCCGCACACGCTCGTCGTAACCACGCGCGAAGTCACCGACGCCCGGGCGTTCGATCTTGATGACGCGCGCGCCCAGATCCGCCAGCTGACGCGTGCAGAACGGCGCCGCAATGGCGTGTTCCAACGTGACGACGGTCGTCCCTTCCAACGGCAGCATGATCCTCTCTCCTTCAGAACGAACGCGGCATGCCCAGCACGTGCTGGCCGACGTACGACAGGATCAGGTTCGTCGAGATGGGCGCCACCTGGTACAAGCGCGTTTCCCGGAACTTGCGCTCGATATCGTATTCGCAGGCAAAGCCGAATCCGCCATGCGCCTGCAGGCAGGCGTTGGCGGCTTCCCAGGAAGCATCGGCTGCCAGCAGCTTGGCCATATTGGCCTGGGCGCCACAATCCTGGTGCTGATCGAACAGGGCGCAGGCCTGGTAGCGCATCAGGCTCGCGGCCTCGACATTGACGTAGGCCCGGGCGATCGGGAACTGCACCCCCTGGTTCTGGCCGATCGGACGACCGAACACAATGCGCTCGCTGACGTATTGCTTGGCCCGGTCCACGAACCAGTGTCCGTCGCCGATGCACTCGGCGGCAATCAAGGTGCGCTCGGCGTTCAGGCCATCCAGGATGTACTTGAATCCCTTGCCTTCCTCGCCGATCAGATTTTCTTCCGGGATTTCCAGATCCTCGAAGAACAGCTCGTTGGTCTCGTGATTGACCATGTTCAAAATGGGACGCACGGTCAGGCCGTTGCCGATGGCAGTGCGCAGATCCACCATGAAGATCGACATGCCTTCGGATTTCTTGCGCACCTGATCCAGGGGCGTCGTGCGCGCCAGCAGCACCATCAGATCGGAATGCTGCACGCGGGAAATCCAGACCTTCTGGCCATTGACCACGTAGCGCCCATCTTTCTTGACGGCGGTCGTCTTGATTTTGGTGGTATCCGTGCCCGTCGTCGGTTCCGTCACCGCCATGGATTGCAGGCGCAGTTCGCCGCTGGCGATCTTGGGCAGCCATTGCTGCTTTTGCGCTTCGGAGCCATGCCGCAGCAACGTGCCCATGTTGTACATCTGGCCGTGGCAGGCACCCGAATTGCCGCCCGCCCGGTTGATTTCTTCCATGATGACGGAAGCCTCGGTCAAGCCCAGGCCCGAACCGCCGTAGGCTTCCGGGATCAGGGCGGCCAACCAGCCGGCCCGGGTCAAGGCTTCGACGAATTCGGCGGGATAGCCGCGCGCCTCGTCGATGCGGCGGAAATACTCATCACCAAACTGCGCGCACAGATCCCGGATGGCGTCGCGAATATCCTGGTATCGGGCGGTGGTCTCGTTCATGCGGGTTCTTCGGCTCCATGGATGCTGTCCGGATCAGGTCCCGGACGGGAGCGTCCAGAATGACGGAACCGAAGAAGGCTGGCAATTTCGTTTTGCCAAACAGGGTGTTTTGCAGCCGCCCGGCAATCACCCGGCCAGACCGGCGCGCTCGCTGCCCGACACGGCATCGGCCACCAACAGATCGACCAGTTCCTGGGCAAAGGCGGGCAGCGGATCGGATTCCCGCACGCAGATGTGCAGTTCCCTCAAGGACCAGGCGTCCTCGATCGGCACGATGCGGATGGGCATGCCTTGCGCATAGCGGTAGGCGGCCGCCCCGGGAATGACGCCGATGCCGACCCGGGCCGCAATCAGACGGCAGGCCGCCTCGAAATTGCCGACCTCGACCCGGAACCGCAGGACGCGGCCCAGGTCCTCGGCGGCCTTGAGCAGAAAAGAATGAATGGCGCTGGTCTCGAACAGGCTGACGAAATCGTAGTCGAGCGCCTGCTCGAATCCACACGAGGCCAGCCGGGTCAGCGGGTGGTCCTCGCAGGTCACCAGCACCAGCCGATCCGTGCGGTAGGGCAGGTACTGCACGCCCGCACCGCCGCTGCCCTGGGCCGTGATGCCGATGTCGGCCACCCCTTCGGCCACCGCGCGGACGACCTGATAGCTGAGCCGTTCACGCAGTTCGACATTGACGTCCGGGTGTGCCGCCAGGTAGCGGCCCAGCAGCGCCGGCAGGAATTCGTTCGTGGCCGTCGTGTTGGCATACAGCCGCACGCGGCCCTTGACCCCCTGGGCATATTCCAGGATATCGCCCCGCAGGTATTCCAACTGCTGCAGGACTGTGCGCGCGTGCTTGACGAACACCTCGCCCGAAGGGGTCAGCGTCACGCCCTGGCTGCCGCGATACAGCAAGTCCGTGCCCAGCGATTCTTCCAGGCTCTTGACCCGGTTGCTGGCGGCCGGAACGGACAGAAAGGTGCGTTCGGCCCCCTTGGTCAGACTCTGGGCGCCCGCCACGTTGACCATGAGCTGCATGTCGGTGAGGTCGAACCGTGCCGCCATAGAATGCCGTTCCCTTATGGTTTGATGAAGTCTGTGTTCAGCAAACAATAATAGGCAAAAAATTCGCCTTCAAGCAAAGTCGCCCCATACACCTTCGCGGGGCGCTTGGATGCGCCCTGCGGCCACGCCGGCATCGTCCGGCCTTTCAGGACAGGACCCCCATGACCCATCCCAGCGCCACACTGACCCACTTTCTCGCAGAACTGCATTACGACCAGATTCCAGCACCCGTGCTGCGGCGGGCCGAGGACCTGCTGCTGGACTGCCTGGGATCCATGCTGGCTGGCTCGGGCGGCCGCACCGTCCAGGCCATCGCCCAGTACGGCCAGACCATGGGGCCGCAGCACGGGCCGGCGGAAAACCTGGTGACCCGCAGCGGCACCAGCCCGGTCTTTGCTGCCATGAGCAATGCTGCCGCAGCCCACATGGTCGAACAGGACGATGTCCACAACGGGTCCGTCTTTCACCCCGGCGCCGTCGTCATGCCGCCCGCCCTGGCCATGGCGCAGGCCCGCAAGGCCTCGGGCCGCGATCTGCTGACGGCCATCGTGGCCGGCTACGAGGCCGGCATCCGCATCGGCGAATTCCTCGGCCGCAGCCACTACACGATTTTCCACACAACCGGCACGGCCGGGGCACCCGCCGCCGCCATGGCCGCCGGCAAATTGCTGGGCCTGGACGCCACCCAGATGCTGCACGCGCTGGGTTCGGCCGGCACCCAGGCGGCGGGCCTGTGGGAATTCCTGCGCGACGGCGCGGATTCCAAGCAATTGCACACGGCCCGCGCCGCCGCCAACGGCCTGATGGCTGCCTGCCTGGCCGCGCAGGGCTTCACGGGTGCCAGCCGCATCCTGGAAGGCCCCCAGGGGATGGCGGCCGGCATGTCCAGTGACGCGGACCCGGCCCGCCTGACCGACGGCCTGGGATCGCGCTGGGCGCTGCTGGAAACGTCCTTCAAATATCACGCATCCTGCCGCCACACCCACCCAGCGGCGGACGCACTGCTGTCCGTCGTGCAGACGCACGACCTGGACATCACCGACATCGTTCAGGTGACCGCGCACGTCCACCAAGGGGCCATCGACGTCCTGGGGCCGGTCGTGCGCCCGACGACGGTGCATCAATCGAAGTTTTCCATGGGCACGGTGCTGGGCCTGATCGCCAAGCACCGGAAAGCCGGCCTGCAGGAATTCGATGATGCCCTCGCCGATCCCGACATCGCGGACTTCCGTTCCCGCGTGACCATGCAGCTGGATCCCGAAGTGGATGGCGCCTATCCGCAGCGCTGGCTCGGCCGGGTCACCGTCACGACGCGTGACGGCCAGACCCTGCAGGGGCGCATCGATACCCCCAAGGGCGATCCGGACAATACGCTGAGCCGCCCCGAGATCGAGGACAAGGTCCGGCGACTGGGCCGCTACCAGGACGCCGCCCGTGCCGAAGACATCGATGCCCTGATCGCGCAGGTCTGGGGCCTGGCCGACGCGCCGTCCATCGACCGTTTCCTGCCGGCCACGCGTCCATGACACCCCCAAAGGCCGCGATGACCACGGATCCCGCATCCCCGATCGAATCCTCCGCGATCACGCTCGCCGCCACGCTGACCATCCAGTCGCTGGTGTCGATGTCCCTGCTGACGCTGCCGGCGATCGCGCCACTCATCGCCGGCCTGCTCGGCATTCCGGCCGCCTATGTCGGCACCTACGTCGCCATCGCCTATGTCGGCGCCATGATCGCCAGCCTGCTGTCGGGGTCCGCGACACGACGCTTCGGCGCCATCCGCGCCAGCCAGGCCGGCCTGTGCATATGCGCGCTGGGCCTGGCACTGTGCACGGTCGAATCCGTCCCCGCGATGGCGGTCGGCGCCCTGCTGGTCGGCCTGGGCTACGGCCCCATCACACCCGCCAGTTCGCACCTGCTGGCCCGCACCACACCCGCCCACCGCATGTCCTTCGTCTTTTCCGTCAAGCAGACCGGCGTGCCACTGGGGGGGGTGCTGGCCGGCCTGATCGTTCCGGGCCTGGCCCAATGGATCGGCTGGCAGGCGGCCTTTCTGGCCGTGGCCGCCGCCAATCTTTGCTGCGCCCTGATGATCCAGCCACTGCGCGCACCCCTGGATGCCGACCGCGACCCGAGCAGCCGCCTGTCGGCTGGCAGCGGCCTGGCCGGACCGCTCCGGCTGGTCTTCAGTCAGCGCAGCCTGGCGGTGCTGGCCGGGGTGTCTTTCCTGTTTTCGATCGCCCAGCTCTCGCTGACGTCCTACCTGGTCACCTTTCTGCACCAGGACCTGGGCATGGAACTGGTCGCCGCCGGCCTGGCCCTGTCCATATCCCAGGCGGCCGGCGTGGGCGGACGCCTGTTGTGGGGCTATGTGTCCGATCATTATCTGGGCGCAGTCCGCACCCTGATGGGACTGTCGCTGCTGATTGCGCTCTGCGCGCTGGCGACTCCCCTGCTGCGGCTGCTCGATTCGCAGCTGATCGTCCTGGTGGTGCTGTGCCTGTTCGGCGGCAGCGCCATCGGCTGGAACGGTGTGTACCTGGCCGAAGTCGCCCGGCAGGCGCCTGCCGGGCAGGCCAGCATCGCCACGGCGGGCACCCTGTCCATGACCTTTTTTGGGGTCGTGGTCGGGCCGCCGATCTTTGGCTGGATCGCATCGCTGTCCGGCAGCTTTGGCTTTGCCTACGCAACGCTGCTGCTGCCTGCAGGTGTTTGCCTGATGCTGCTGTGGCGGTATCGCAGCGCGTTCGCGCGCTGAGGGCAGCGCAGAATCAGGGCCTATTCCACCGTCACGCTTTTCGCCAGGTTGCGCGGCTTGTCCACGTCCGTGCCGCGCGCGCAGGCCGTGTGATAGGCCAGCAGTTGCAGCGGCACGGTGTGCAGGATGGGCGACAGTTTCCCGTAATGTTCGGGCATGCGGATGACGTGCATGCCGGGAGCACCCACAATCTGGGAATCCGCATCGGCAAACACATACAGTTCGCCGCCGCGCGCGCGCACTTCCTGCATATTGGACTTCAGCTTTTCCAGCAGTTCGTCGTGCGGCGCAATGGTGATGACAGGCATGGCATCGGTCACCAGGGCCAGCGGGCCATGCTTGAGTTCACCGGCAGGATAGGCCTCGGCATGGATATAGCTGATTTCCTTGAGCTTGAGCGCGCCTTCCAGGGCGATCGGATAATGCATGCCGCGCCCCAGGAACAGCGCGTGTTCCTTGCCGGCAAATCGTTCGGCCCAGGCGATGATCTGCGGTTCCAGCGCCAGCACGGCGGATACGGCCGCCGGCAGGTGGCGCAGGGATTTCACGGCCTGTTCTTCGGCGGCAGCATCCAGGCGCCCGCGCGTCTGCGCCAACGCCAGGGTCAGCAGGTACAGGGCCGTCAGCTGGGTGGTGAACGCCTTGGTCGAAGCCACGCCGATTTCCACCCCCGCGCGGGTGATGAAAGCCAGCTTGCATTCACGCACCATGGCGCTGGTCGCCACATTGCAGATCGTCAGGGTCTGTTCCATGCCCAGGCTGCGCGCATGCTTGAGCGCCGCCAGAGTGTCGGCGGTCTCGCCGGACTGGGAAATCGTGACCACCAGCGTGCGCGGATCGGGCACGCTGGTGCGGTAGCGATATTCGCTGGCGATCTCTACATTGACCGGGATGCCGGCCAGGGATTCGATCCAGTAGCGTGCCGTCAGGCCCGCGTAATGGCTGGTGCCGCAGGCCAGGATCAGCACCCGGTCGATAGACTGGAACACGGCATGCGCGCCATCGCCGAACAGTTCCGGCATGATGGCATCGATGCCCTGCAAGGTGTCGCCCACGGCGCGCGGCTGCTCGAAGATTTCCTTCTGCATGAAATGCCGGTAGGGGCCGAGTTCGGCTTCGCCGGTATGGACCTGGACCGTGTGCACGGCACGCTCCACGGCCTGGCCCTGGGCGTCCGTCACCCACACCCGCGCCAGTTGCAGATCGACCACGTCGCCGTCTTCCAGATACATGATCTGATCCGTGGTCCCGGCCAGCGCCAGCGCGTCGGACGCCAGGTAATTGCCATCGGCCCCGCAGCCCACGACCAACGGCGAACCCTGGCGCGCGCCGACCACGCGGTGCGGCTCTTCAGCGCAGAACACCGCAATGGCATAGGCGCCGTCCAGGCGGCGTACCGCCTGCTGCACAGCGGCAAACAGATCACCATCGTACAGATGGTCCACCAGGTGCGCGATGACCTCGGTATCGGTCTGGCTCTGGAACACATACCCCGCAGCCTGCAATTCCGTGCGCAGCACGTCGTGATTTTCGATGATGCCGTTGTGGACCAGCGCGATGCGCGGCAGGCCCTGGTCCGGGCCGGAAAAATGTGGGTGCGCATTGTGTGTCAGCGGCGCGCCATGCGTGGCCCAGCGGGTGTGCGCGATGCCGGTCAAGCCCTGGACGCCATCCTGGGCGGCCTGCGCCGCCAGTTCTGCGACCCGCTGGGTGCTGCGCACCCGCTGCAATCCAGTGCCCGTATGCACCGCCACGCCGCACGAATCATAGCCCCGGTATTCCAGGCGGCGCAGGCCTTCGAGCAGGATGGGAACGATATTGTGCTGCGCCACGGCGCCGACGATGCCACACATGGGAATACTCCTGGTTCGGGAAAATGGGAACAGGCCTCAGCCGGCCTGGTTTTGCGCTATTGTGGACTGGTCGGATAGAAATAGGATTTCTATTTCTGCGCTGGTATGAAATTTAATTTCATGATATACGATTAATGAAATTAAATTTCATTATGGATGATAAGATGAACCGAACAGAATAGATCATCCCTGTCTTGGTTCCTCTTTCTCACCACTGTTGCGCCCTGGAAACATCCTCATGCCCATGATCGAACTCGACGACCTGGACCGCCGCATCCTGGACCTCCTGCAACAGGATGGCGCCCTGAGCAATCAGGATCTGGCCATGCGTGTGCACGCTTCGCCGCCGACCTGCCTGCGGCGAGTGCGCCGCCTGACACAGGCCGGGATCATCCAGCGCCGGGTGGCGATCCTGGACCCCGCCCTGATGGGCGCCACCCTGACGGTCCTGATCGAAGTCACGCTCGATGCCCAGGCTGCCGCGCAGACCGACGAATTCGAATCCCGGCTGCTGGCCGAACCCGCCATCCAGCAATGCTACCGGGTCAGCAGCGGCCCGGATTTCGTGCTGATTGCGCTGGTGGCGGACATGGCAGCCTACCAGGCCCTGGCGCTGCGCTGCCTGACCAGCGACCCGCGCGTGCGCAATGTGCGCAGTTTCTTCGTGACCCGGCGCAGCAAATTCGACACCCGGATTCCGCTGGCGCCCTGACGCGCCAGGTCGTGCACTCCGACCCGATCCGCCATTCTGATCGACACAAAACCAACACGTTTGATGAAGAAAACCCCAGCCATCCCCGGTCTTCATTGACGTATGAAAACTTTCGCACCAGAATGATTGATTGCTTGTTTTCTGACCTGCTGACCTCGGTTTCACGCCATGCGTGCCGTTTGGGTTGATTCGGTCGGCGCATGCGACTGATTCCGCCCGGCAGACCTCTGCGGCGGCAACCCGGCAGGGACACCCATCCAATCCCTGCGGCATTCCGCCTGCTTTCGCAGGCGCAAGGAAACCCATGTCTTTCAATATCCTGGGGCTTGCCCCCCAGCTCGTGGCCGCGCTGCGCGACCTCGGCATCGATACCCCCACATCCGTGCAATCCGCCGCGATCCCCCAGGCGCTGGCCGGTCATGATCTGCTGGTCTCGTCCCAGACCGGTAGCGGCAAGACGGCCGCCTTCATGCTGCCCGCCCTGCAGCGCCTGAGCCACCGCGCCGGCACGGGCGGGCGCGGGGTGCAGGTGCTGGTCCTGGCGCCTACGCGCGAACTCGCCATGCAAGTCGCCGATGCCGCCCGCGCCTATGGCAAGCAGATCGACGGCCTGCGAATCGCCACCGTGGTCGGCGGCATGCCCTATGGCGCCCAGATCAAGTCCCTGTCGCGCCGGGTCGACGTACTGGTCGCCACCCCGGGGCGCCT
>Ga0265295_1008055_pt1 | contig 11844 bp, 9 predicted proteins | sample Munlansysbiofilm_FD_192503 | JGI IMG/M metagenome (GOLD analysis project Ga0265295, IMG submission 192503) | Leachate microbial communities from a municipal landfill in Southern Ontario, Canada - Methane capture system biofilm | ecosystem: Engineered > Solid waste > Landfill > Unclassified ... | reverse complement strand
ATCAAATCATCAAATCCACAAATCACCCAGACCTATCAGGTTGGAAGAAAACCTGTTAGGACAATCATCAAATCATCAAATCATCAAATCAACAAATCCACAAATCACCCAGACCTATCAGGTTGGAAGAAAACCTGTTAGGACAATCATCAAATCATCAAATCATCAAATCATCAAATCAACAACTCAACAAATCAACCCATAACTCATCACAGTTCACCGATCACTGATCACCCGATCCCCCGATCCCCCGATAACCAAAACTACCTTTCTGGTGAAAATTTATAGGTAAGCAAGTGATAAACCAGCCTGGCTGCCAGAAAATCCGGGGCTTTATTGTATTTCATGGGGCACAGCTCCACTACATCAAAACCAACTATATTGGTATTCTCATTCACTTTCCGAAGCAGTTCGAGTGTGGGATACCACTTTAAACCGCCCGGTTCAGGAGTACCGGTAGCCGGCATTATGGATGGGTCGAAGGCGTCCAGGTCGATGGTGATGTAAACATTTTTGGTGAGTTTGTTCAGGAAGTCGTACATCCAGGTTTTATTGGTTGTATCGGTGACCACGTCGGCGTAAAATACCCGGCCATCCTGTATATCATGACTCTCTTCAATACTCATACTGCGAATACCCACCTGAACGATGGGAGCCACTTCAGCCGCTCTGGCCATAACGCAGGCATGATTGTATTTGGTTCCTTCGTAGGATTGGCGCATATCGGCATGGGCATCAAACTGGAGTATGGTCAAATCTTTATCCTTATAATATTCAGCCATGGCATTGATGGCCCCGATACTCACCGAATGCTCACCACCGAGAATCACCGGAAACTTCTTCTTCTTCAACCATTGAGTGACTGTACTTTGCACCTCCTTCACCATCTTTTCCGGCGATTTACGTTCGTGTACAGCATCGGCGGTATGAATGCCAATTTTATACACTTCTGAATCACTGTTAATATCAAACAACTCCATATTGGCCGATGCTGCTATCAGGGCTTCTGGCCCTTTGTCTGCCCCTTTAATCCAGGTACTGGTAGCATCAAACGGTACGGGCAAAATTACAACCTTGGCCTTGTCAAAGTTGGTAAACTCTGCTGACAATCCACCAAACTGCTTTTGTTTCATAGTGTAAAAGGTTAGATACTGCATATCCGCCACTGTTTATAAAGCATAAACAGGCCGGATAAAACTGGTTAATACTAATTTTGTGCTTTCCCTGACCGCTAAATTAAGAAAAAACTGGATCAATAACCAAGAATTCTCAACATTGATTTATGGGATTGCTCTTTTGCAAAAAGTTTGGTCGTATATTCGCCTTCCTCATCCAAATCGATAATAATGTGTTTAGGTGCCGGAATCAGGCAATGCTGAATGCCACCATAACCACCTATGCTCTCCTGATAGGCACCGGTATGGAACAGCCCGATATACAAGGGATCATCATTGTCTATCTTTGGAAGGAAGATCGCGTTGGCATGAGCTTCGGCGTTATAATAATCTTCGCTATCGCAGGTAAGCCCACCCAAAAACACCCGCTCATATTCCGAATCCCATTTATTGATTCCCAGCAGTATAAACCGCTGACTCACCGCCCAGGTATCGGGCAGGGTGGTCATGAAGGAGGAGTCAATCATATTCCACAACTCCCGATCGTTCTGTTGCTTCTGGTCAATGATGGAGTATAGAACTGCTCCGCTTTCACCCACAGTATAGGAACCAAACTCTGTAAACAGGTTGGGTTCCGGTGTATTGTTGCGATCGCAGATCATTTTTATCTGGGCAACAATCTCTTCAGCCATGTATTCGTAATCATAATCGAAAGAGAGGCTGTTCTTAATCGGGAAGCCACCACCAATGTTCAATGAGTCCAGTTCAGGGCAGATGTGCTTAAGCTGACAATACAAATTCACACATTTAGACAATTCATTCCAATAATAAGCCGAATCTCTGATACCGGTATTGATAAAGAAATGAAGCATCTTTAGCTGAAACTTCGGGTTGTTTTTTATCTTTTCCTCGTAATAAGGAATAATATCATTATACCTGATGCCAAGCCGGGAGGTATAAAATTCAAATTTTGGTTCCTCTTCAGAAGCAATCCTTATCCCGATTTTACACTTACGGGTAATGTTTCTGTCCAACTGGTCAAGTTCAAACTTATTGTCGAGGATAGGAATGGTATTTTCAAACTCATCATTGATGAGCATAGCAATATTTTCGATGTATTGCGGACGCTTGAAGCCATTACATATAATATAGGTTTGCCGATCAATAAGCCCTTGTTCATGCAGGGTCTCCAGCAAAAAGATATCAAAAGCCGAGGAAGTTTCCAGGTGTACGTCATTCTTAAGCACCTCTTCAAGTACAAAAGAAAAATGCGAACTCTTGGTACAATAACAATAGTTATAATCTCCCTGATAGTCAGCGCGGGCAATAGCCACGTTAAAAAGCCTTTTGGCTTTTTGTATCTGCTGGGTAATCTTGGGTAAATAAGTAATTTTTAGCGGCGTTCCATATTGTTTAATGATGTCCATTAATGGAATATTATGGAAATACAGCTCACTGTCTTCCACCTTAAATTCTTCCTGGGGGAAGTCAAATGTTTGCTCAATGAGGTCTAAATACTTATTTTTCATCTTACTGCCAGCTTAAGTTGAGGAAAAAGGAAAGGACAAAAATACAATATTTTCACCAATTTAGGTTAAGGATGAAAATATGATTTGACAGAGCCGGATACCATCTATTTAACCCATCTGCATGAGGCGGACTCTCAAATGTCCACTCAATGCAGCAAATCTACTTTTAAGAAAGGTCAGCTGATTACTCGTATTTGAGCGCTTCAACAGGATTGACCCGGGCTGCCTGCCAGATTTTAACAATAATACTGCCAAAAGCTATAAATAAACCGGCTAAAACAGGCAGGATAAAATAAAACAGGGAGAATTGAATGCGGTAGGCAAAGCTTTCCAGTTGCAGGGTCATAATGTAATAACCCAGGGGCAGGGCCAATGTTCCGGCCAATAACACCAGTAATAAATAATCCTTTATCAGCCAGGCAGCCATTTGTTTTACGGAAGCTCCCATTACCCGGCGTATGCCAATTATTTTCGTTTTTTGCTCAATTAAAAGTGAGGTAATACCGAACAAACCGAGACAGGAAAGCAACAATGATATGGCTGCAAAGTAAATGAACAGTTTATAGGTAACTTCATCAGACTGATAGCTGTCCCAGGCAAATGTTGTTCCCGCGGAGGAGGTATAAGGGGTGGATGGGAAAATTGTTTTTACTGAATTTTCAATGAATTTCATCAGGTTTTCCTTTTTGTCCGGGCTTTCGGGATGACGATATTTAATTACCAGTCCCGACAACTCCCCGGGCAGCCATGCCCACAGCGCAGGTTCGATTGGACTGCGCAGGGAATAATAGTGGTAATCCTTTACTACGCCTATTACCGGAGCTATACGCACGGAATCCTCCATTTCGAAACGAAACCGTTTGCCAATGGGTTGATCCCACCCCAAAGCCCGGACAGCAGCCTGATTGATGATTACGCCCTGATGGTTGGATAAGGAAGGATCGAAATTGTTGCCAGCGATAACAGGTATCTTCATGGTATTGAAAAACTCAGGGTCAACATATCCATACCTTACATATATTTTAGTACGTGCGCTGTCATCCACAAAGGCCGGCCCCTGACTGCCTGATACACCATTTATATTGGTTGAGGCAGCCACACTTGAAATCTCAGGATTGGACAACAGCATAGTCTTCAGGGTATTCATTTTGAGCGTGTTGTCGCGTTCGAGCCGCACAAAAACCGCATCCCGATAGCTGATGCCCAGATCCTTATGGCGAATAAAGTTGATCTGTTGGCTGATTACAATCACGCAGAAAATAAGCGCGATAGAAATGGTGAATTGGAAAGTGACCAGCAATTTACTCAGCAGGGCCGACCGGCCACGTTTGGCACCAGGCAGCCCCCTGAATACATCAACCGGCTGCATCCCCGAAAGGTAAAATGCCGGATAGGCACCGGATATGAGACTAATAATGATGAACAACATACAGAGTAACAGGGTAAAGCCGGGCGTAAATACCGATTTCAGTTCAAAATCGGTGCCCAGCAAGGCATTCATTTCAGGCAGTACCAATTGGATAAGTCCCAGCGAGATAATGACAGAGATAAAAGTAACGATGGCCGATTCGCTGATATACTGCAGGATAAGACTTCGGCGGCCGGCGCCCAGCACCTTGCGCATACCCACTTCCCGAAATCGCTTAACGGATCGTGCTATGGAGATATTTACAAAATTGACGCAGGCTATCAGTAAAATCAGGAATGCCACTACAATAAAAATGGTAATTATTCCGGCATTTCCTGAGTGGGTAACGTCCTGAAACTTTATGTGAGCTGAGTGAAGATATATCTCATCCAGGGGCTGAAGGTACATTTCAAGATACTGCCAGCTTTTACCGTCGGCCATTACATGCCGTTGCAAAAAATCGTCCAATCTGTCATTTACCTCTTGCGCTGAGGCGGGGTTGTCCAGTTCAACGTAAGTAATCAGGCTGTTCGACCCCCAGCCCTTCAACCATTCAAAATCAGGATTTCGCTCCACCACGCTGAAAGGAAGCAGTATATTGAAAAACAGGTGGCTGGTCTGCGGCTGGTCTTTCATTACGCCCGCTACCCGGAAGGTCTGTCCGCCCAATTGCAGGCTTCTGCCATTGGCAGCACCTGGACTGCCGAAATATTTCACCGCCACACTTTCCGAAAGCAGCAAGGAGTGGGGATCAGCAAGCACTGTTTGCGGATTACCCGACAAAAGTACTATCCCATACATACTGATGATGGATGGATCGGCAAAATACATACTGTTCTCCCGAAATACCTGGTCGTTGATGGTTACGGTTGAATAGCTCCAGGCATTCATCAGCCGCATGGTAGCTGTTATCTGTGGGAAATCACGCTTCAATGCCGCTGCAAGGGGACCCATAGTAATGGCCACATGCTGCTCGCCTACGCCGGGTTCATTCTGAATCTCAACTATCCTGAAAATGCGCTGATGCTTCTCAATGTGCCGGTCGAAGGACACCTCCCGCCTTACAAAAAGGAAGATGAGGATAAAAGCGGCAAAGCCAACCGAAAGACCTGCCAGATTGATCAGGGTATATGCCCTTTGCCTTAACAGACTTCTGGAAGCGGTTTTAAAAAAATTCAGCCACATAGCAAATCAATGGTTAAGGCATGAATGAAAAAATCAGCGGGCAATGGTTTCATGCGGAGCGGAGCGGATATTCTCATTGATGATTTGTCCGTCAAACAGCCGGATGACGCGCTGAGCATATTCGGCATCATGCTGGGAATGGGTGACCATAATGATGGTGGTACCCCCCTGATTAAGGGTAGCCAGCAGGTTCATTACCTCTTCTCCATGTGCTGAATCGAGATTGCCCGTAGGTTCGTCGGCCAGGATAAGGTGTGGGTTGGATACTACTGCACGGGCCACGGCAACACGTTGCTGCTGCCCACCGGAAAGTTGCAGTGGAAAATGTTTACGGCGGTGCATAATCTGCATCTGCTCAAGCACCGACTCTACTCGATTTTTGCGTTCGCTATTACTCAGACCCAGATAGATAAGGGGCAATTCCACATTTTCATAAACATTGAGTTCATCAATCAGGTTAAAATTCTGGAATACAAACCCAATATTTTGCTTGCGGGTGTTTGCCCGTTGTTTTTCGGTAAAGCCAGACACTTCATTGTTCCGGAAATAATACTCCCCACTGCTGGGATTATCGAGCAGGCCCAATATGTTGAGCAAAGTAGATTTGCCGCAGCCTGAGGGACCCATTATGGCGACAAATTCACCTTTGTTAATTTCAAAGGAAACCTGATTTAATGCAGTGGTTTCCACCTCATCGGTTCTGAATACTTTCGACAGTTTAATGGCTTTGATCATATATTGAGGTTTTTAAGGAGTGGGTTATCTAAAAACAAGTTTATCCTTTTGGTTAAAGTATTCGTAGGAAGAAACAATGACCTTTTCGCCTGGTTCAAGTCCTTCGAGCACTTCATAATTATTGGTATTCTGCCGGCCCAGCCGGATATCGCGCTTTACGGCAAATTCCCCTGAAGGATCCACCACATAGATCCAGTTTCCACCCGTTTCGTGGAAAAATCCTCCCCTGCGGACAATCAGTGCATCGGCTTCACCCGAAAAAACCACCCTCACCGCAAGGGTTTGTCCCCGCTTTAGACCGGCTGGTTCATCGCCTTCAAAAAACAAATCTACCTGGAAAGAGCCTTTGGTGACATCGGTGTATATTTTATTGATGGTCAGCGGGTAAAGAAGGCCTCCACTTTCATATTCACCGTTTTGACCTTTAAACACGCGCGAAATATATCTTTCGTCAATATTCGCCCTGAGTTTGAGGCCGTCCTGCATATCAATCTGCCCCAGATGCTCTCCTGCATTTTTGGTTTGACCGATTTCCACGATAAAAGATGACAATTTACCATCTACCGGTGCTTTAATGGTCATGTTGTCCATATTGCGCCTGAGCAAACTCAGATTATTATACATTCGGTCCATGGATGAACTGATTTGAGCACGTTGGGTGACCCCTGATATTGAATCCAGTTTCCGGAGGTTAAGGGTAATTTCGAGCTGCTTCAGGTTATATTCATAATCGCGTTTGGCATCCTCATATTCCTTTGCTGAAATAAGTTTGTCGGCATAAAACTGCACTTTGCGATTAAAGTCGGTTTTTACCTTGTCGATTTCGTAATTCAGGGCTGCAATTTCCTTTTGGCGGGTATAGTGAAGTTGTTCCATGCTGATGCGGGTATTGGCCAGGTTGTTGATGGCATCGTACATCCGGGTTTCCTGATCCATGTAGCTCAGTTCCATATTTGCATTGGCCAGCTTAAGAATGGGATCTCCCTTTTTGAGCAGGGCCCCATCTTCCACAAATACCGCTTCCACAATTCCGCCCTGAACGGCATCGATATAAACGGTATTTCGCGGCAATACCACTCCATCAACCGGAATAAATTCTTTGAATTTACCCTGTTCGACCCTTACTATGGTCAATTGGTCCCGGTCAACCAAAAGGCGGGAGCGATTGTCCCGTATAAAAACCATCCACAGGATTAAAGCCAACATCACCCCGGCTCCTGAGAGCCAGAAGATACGAAGCAGTGTCCACTTTTTCTTTTCTATAATTCTGTCCATACCTTAAATGATGTATTGTCCTAATGCCAATAGTGTGCCACTATGCGCAAAGATATATCAATCAATGCATTGCATAATATTCACAAAAATTTAATCCCCTTCCGTTGTACGATGCCGATCTTTGTTTTGTTCGTTTCCGAACATTTATTAATTTAGCATCATCAAAAAAAATCGATTAACATGAATAAAATTGATGCAAAGATTCTCATTGTTGATGATGATCAGGATGTGTTACTTGCCGCGCGATTATTTTTAAAACAGCACTTCAACACTATTCATACAGAAAAAAGGCCTGAAAATATTCCTGCACTTTTGCGGGGTGAAAATTACGATTTAATTTTGCTCGATATGAATTTCTCCCGTGATGCCACCAGCGGGAAAGAAGGCTTTTACTGGCTCAACAAAATCATTGAAATAGATCCCCTGGCCGTGGTGATTTTCATTACAGGCTACGGCGACATCGAGCTGGCGGTACAGGGCATAAAGGAAGGAGCCACCAATTTTATTCTCAAACCCTGGGACAATAGAAAATTGCTGGCCACCATTACCGCCAACTTAAAGGTAAGGCACAGCAAGGAGGAAATCGAAGACCTGAAAAGCAAACAGAAAGTATTGATAGCCAATCAGGATCAGGGCTACGGTACCCTTATTGGTGATTCGCCCGCCATGCAGCGGGTAATGACCACGGTAGAAAAAGTGGCAAAAACCGATGCCAATGTGATTATTTTAGGCGAAAACGGCACGGGTAAGGAGTTGATTGCCCGGGCCATTCACCGTGCTTCCGGGCGACACGATCAGATTTTTATCAGTGTTGACCTGGGTGCCATAAGCGAAACCCTATTTGAGAGCGAATTGTTTGGCTTTAAAAAAGGCGCCTTTACCGATGCCAAAGAGGACAGGGCAGGTCGCTTTGAAGCCGCCAATAAAGGCACCATTTTCCTGGATGAAATCGGCAACCTGTCCTTCAACCTTCAGTCGAAACTGCTTAGTGTGCTGCAGAACCGAAAAGTGATAAGACTGGGTACCAACCGCGAAATACCCATAGATGTGCGACTGATATGCGCTACCAATATGCCACTTTACCAAATGGTGAACGAGAATAAATTCAGGCAGGACTTATTGTACCGCATCAATACCGTAGAAATATTGTTGCCCCCGTTACGGGAACGACTTGAAGATATTCAGGCACTGGTAGAACACTTTTTGGTCATCTACTGCAAAAAATACAAGATGCCGCTTAAGCGCATTCACCCTACCACCATCCGCCGGCTTGAGAAACACCACTGGCCGGGCAACATCCGTGAGCTGCAACACGCCGTGGAAAGGGCGGTAATAATGAGTGAAAGCAATATCCTTGGCCCCCAGGACTTTTTCCTCTCACAAAGTGGCGACACCAACGATAACAACGAAGAAGAGGATGTTACTAATCTGGAAGAAAGGGAGAAGCTCCTTGTACGCAAAGTAATTGATAAGCATGGCGGAAACATCAGCAAGGCAGCCCGCGAACTGGGGCTTACCCGCGCTTCGCTCTACCGGAGGATAGAAAAACATGGGCTTTAAGCGATTCAGGCTACTGGTTTTAATCAGGACAATACTTATTGCCCTCACCCTGTTGCTGCTCGTACATATGCTTTATCAGGGAAACCGGGGAATCATTGCCCTGATTATCGGAGTGCTGGCTGTGGTTGAGGTCGCCGCACTTATCCATTATGTGGAACGTACCAACCGTCAGCTTACCCAGTTTTTGGAGAGTATCCGGCATTCTGATTTCAGCACTTCCTTTATTGACATGGGTCTGGGACGCAGTTTCGAAGGTCTCAACCGCTCCTTCAACGAAGTAATTGCTCAGTTTAAACAAAACCGGGCCGAAAAAGAGGAGCACTACAATTACCTTTTAACCGTTGTACAGCATGTAAGTATCGGCATGATTGCCTTTAGGAAAGACGGCAAAGTGGACATCTATAACAACGCGGTAAAACGCCTGCTCAGAATCAACAGTCTGAAGCAGGTGAGTGACCTCATCACCATTAAGGACGATTTGCCGGAACTGCTGCTCAGCATGAAAGCGGGTGATCGGCAGCTTTTCAAACTGGTGATTGACAACGAATTGCTTCAATTATCGGTATTTGCCACGGAATTCAGAATGCGGGGCGAAGAATATATACTTGTTTCGCTTCAGGACATCAGTACTGAACTGGAAGAAAAAGAGATTGAATCCTGGCAAAAGCTTATCCGGGTGCTTACCCACGAGATTATGAACTCTATCACGCCCATTTCATCACTGGCTTCCACCGTGCAAGATCTGTTGATCGACAATGAGGAAGAGACATTAAGACTCCGGCAGATAGAAGCCGAAGATGTGGAAAACATTGGTGCTGCCCTGGATGTTATTCGGTTGCGCAGTGAAGGGCTGCTATCATTCGTGGAAACTTATCGCAACCTCACGCGCATACCACGACCCAACTTCCGGTATTTTAAGGTAAGGGAGCTTTTTGACCGTACACATCAGTTGATGAAACCCAAGATGGAACGTGATGGCATTGATTGCATTGCACGAATTTTCCCGGAAGATCTGATGATAACGGCTGATCCTGATCTTATTGATCAGGTGATGATCAACCTGCTGCTGAATGCGATGCATGCTACCCGTAATGTGACGCATCCGGAAATCGTGGTCACGGCATCGGTGAATGCCAACCACCGGATAACCATCAATTTCAGTGACAACGGTGAAGGTATAAAGCCGGACATTCTGGATAAGATTTTTATGCCGTTCTTTACCTCAAAGAAAGAAGGTTCAGGCATTGGCCTCAGCCTTTCACGACAAATTATGCACCTGCACAAGGGAAATATTACCGCAAAATCGATACCCGGGCAGGGCTCTGCTTTTACACTAACTTTTTGAAATTATACCATGAAGACACCTGAATCAAAATTAGCTATCAGCGACTATCCTTTACACGACATCCTCAGGCACCGCTGGTCGCCCCGTGCTTTCGACAACCAGTTTATTGAACCTGCAAGGCTGCGCAGCCTGTTTGAGGCCGCCCGCTGGTCACCTTCAGCTTCTAACCTCCAGCCCTGGTATTTTATTGTCGGTCTTAAGGGGGATGAGACTTATGCCCATATTCTCGACACCCTTGTTTCATTCAATCAGCTATGGGCGCCTACGTCTCCCGTGCTGGTTTTAAATATAGCTCAGCACATTACTGAGGCAGGGATTCCCAATGGCACTGCAATGTACGATCTTGGGCAGGCCGTGGCCCACTTTACTTTCCAGGCCATGCATGAAGGCATTTATGTGCATCAGATGAGTGGCTTTGATCCGCAAAAGGCAGCACAGCTTTTCAAAATTCCTGAAGAATATGCCGCCATTTCAGTAATGGCTCTGGGCTTTCCGGGCAAACCACATCTGATACATGTAAAACTGCAACCCGGGGAAATTTCGGTCAGAGATCGTCGCAAGGCTAAAAAGTCAGTTTTTAGTGGTACTTTTGGCCAACCCTCATCCATTTTTTAACATCAAAATGAAAAAAATATTCCAATCAGCCATCGTCATAACAGGTTTGCTTATGATGGGAGCCTGTAACGATGGCCCGAAAAAGCCGGCAAGTGACAGCGACGTCCAAAAGACCGGCGCAGTAGAAGTGATGGTACCCAATTTTAATGCCGACAGCTGTTATACCTATATTGAAAAGCAGTTGTCATTCGGCCCCAGGGTACCCAATACCGAAGCACATAAAGCCACTGCCGCCTGGCTGACTGCCACCCTGAAACGTTTTACGCCAAATGTTGTGGTTCAGTCTGCACGCTTAAAGGCTTTTGACGGCACCACCCTGGATGCCCAAAACATCATAGCATCGTTCAATCCCGACAAGCGTGGTCGCATTTTACTTTGTGCCCACTGGGATTCCCGGCCTTTTGCTGATCATGATCCTGATCCGGCCAACCGGCAAAAACCGGTACCTGCCGCCAACGACGGGGGCAGCGGAGTAGCCGTGTTGCTTGAAATTGCCCGGCAGATGCAACAGCACAGCCCTGAAATGGGGGTAGATATTGTGCTTTTTGATGCTGAAGATTACGGCGAACCCCAGGAACTGCAGGGTACCACAGAGGATTCGTGGGCGCTGGGCTCACAGTATTGGTCTAAAAACCCTCATGTACCCGGTTATACCGCCCGGTTTGGCATTTTGCTGGATATGGTCGGCGCAGCCAATCCGGCCTTTACCATGGAAGGCAGCTCGATGTACTACGCACCTGACATTATGCGCAAAGTGTGGAATGTGGCCGATCGACTGGGCTTTGACGCTTATTTCCTTAACCGGAAATCAGGTCCCATTACCGATGACCATGTATATGTAAATGAAAATCTGCGCATACCCACCATTGACATCATTGATTACGACCCTGACCGTCCAAAAGGATTTTTTGACCAGTGGCATACCGTAGATGACAACATCAGCCACATCAGCAAGGAAACATTGAAGGCAGTAGGGCAAACGGTGATTACCGTGGTTTACGAAACGAAGTAAGTTGTAAGTGTTCGATGTGCACGCGTTGGGAAACGCGCGCAAGCCGCAGGTGCACGTGTTGGGAA
>Ga0265295_1008054_pt1 | contig 11846 bp, 9 predicted proteins | sample Munlansysbiofilm_FD_192503 | JGI IMG/M metagenome (GOLD analysis project Ga0265295, IMG submission 192503) | Leachate microbial communities from a municipal landfill in Southern Ontario, Canada - Methane capture system biofilm | ecosystem: Engineered > Solid waste > Landfill > Unclassified ... | reverse complement strand
AGTTTTATTTATTATACAAAGTTCGTCCTGAAAATCTTCTGAAAATTCAACTGCTGGAAAATAAATAAGTTCAGGTCTCTGTAGTTTTTCATTTTCATCGAAAATGAATGGTATATTTTTTAATCGATAATTCCAATCATTCTCATTCTCATTTCTTGGATTATGGTTTGCTTGTTTATGAAGAAAAGAAATTAATTTGAAGTTTTCCTCTATTCTGTGTTCATTTGAAAAAACCTCGGAAGTGAAAAATCCTTCAAGTTTTTCAATGCGGAATATATTTAATCCTAATTGCCTAAGTGTATTAATTGGCTTTAGAAAAGGAATAAAAGAAGTAATCGAGAAATTTTTGTTAGTGTCAGTATTTATGAAATTCAGAAGTGTTTGTTTACTTATAAAATCAGATATATTGGTTTCGTCAAAAATTGATTCAGAAACTTTCAGCAAATCACCATGTAAGTTTGGGATAAAAGCAATTGTTTCTATTGCTTCATCGAACCCGTCATTAAATTTATTTTCAAGTTCATTAAATCCATTCAGCCTTTGCGGCAATACGGTTAGAAACTGTCTGTTGAATTTGCTGTTTTTGTCGGCTAATTTTGAAATCCACTCAAAATACTTGATTGGTATTTGAGTGAATAACCAATGATTCCACTCTAAATCTTTGTGAATACTTTCTCTACCTGCGTCAGTTAAGAAATTTGCATTGACCAGAAAAGGCAATCCGTAGTTTATAGAGGTTGGTAGGTATGTAAATATAAGTCGTTTGTCTTCGTCTGCTGGCTTTAATTTCCCTTTTTCTAATTGAATTGCAAATGAAATCTCTGTTTTTTTGGATTCTCTTAATTTACGGGGATATCTGTTGTCGTTTCTAATTTTAGACTGTATACCATCAATAATATCAAATTGTACGTTTTTAATCAACCATTCGCTTTTGATAACATTATCTTGCTTTATTACAGCGACATCATCTTTTAAAATTGTTTTTTCAAGAACTAATTTACTTGTTGTATTTATTGTGATTTTAATTTCTTTACTTCTTAAGAATAATATGATTTGGCTTTTAGAAAAAAGTTCTACGAGAGAGTCCTTTAATTCCTCAATTTTTTTGTGCTTAATAACGGTCGAAACATTGTATTCATTTTGACTGAAAACTGTTAAATCCTTTAATTTCTCAGGGATTTCAGTCCAAATAGGAATTATTTGCCAAGGTATTTTTATTTCTTCATCCTTATTGTCGGCTTTTCTATCAGTTTTCCAATCGCTTTCTTTTCCCCAGTTTGAATTCCAATTATTTGATTCTTGCTTATCAAACTTAAAACAGTATTTTCCTGATTTAATAATCACATATTCAGAATGCGCAAAAACTGATTTAAATCCAATTCCTTTAAACCCAGTCTTATTTTCATCGCCCCTTTTATTCCCATCGCCAACACTACAGATAGATTTTATATCAATTTCAGAGAATGATTCTCCTTTATGTGATACAATAATATATTCACCAACAAAATCAATTTGAAAGTCAAGTTTACCACTTTTACAGCTTGCATCGTCAGCGTTTTGCAATAATTCATAAATGAATCTTTTGCTATCTGTATAAATGTCACTTGACAATGAATCACAAGAATTTGCCTGGTCAATTGCTTGTTCAGGATTCTTATAATCTGATTTTTTTCTAGATAAATTTTCTATGAATATTCTTTCATGCATTTGTTTTCTCTTTTTTTAAAATACCGCATAACGTTTTGGAGCTTGGCGCAGTGGCGGATTTCGGAGCACAAAACTGTCAATACACCACAAAAGTTGATGCGAGGTAGAATGTTCAATTAACCACGTCACCCGCCATTGAGCCAAACGCCTGTTGGGCACAGTTATTTCTTATCTCTGTCATTTATACCTTTCACTTTGTCCGCTGGTAATCCTTGATATATTCCGCTTACACGTTTTGGAAGAGCAATCATATATTCTACAATTACGTTTGTTAAATCAAAAAGCTGACCTACCGTTTCGGGGTTGTCAGTATCTATTTGACCAGGATGAACAGCATCATTGCCCGTCACCCTAACTATATCAAGGGATTGTTGTACTATAACAGGCAGACCTTTTTTAACTAGATTTCCAATATCAGTATTAATGTTCTTGCCTGTTTCTCCTAACTCCTTGCATAGAACCTGAATTGAAAGCCGAAGTAATGCTGCCGCACCTCTGGGCGACTTAGTATGGATTGCAGCTGCTTCTCTATAAAGCTTTAGGACAGTTTCTGGCATTTCAGGATTTGGAAATGGTGCATTTCCTGTATCTGGAAAAAACATCTTGTCTTCAACCCAAAGGGAGTTTTTATTACAGTGTTGACAAGTTCCAACCCTCAACGGATTATGTTCAAGTTGAGGATGCTCATCACCACGCCAACGTCTTTTCCACCAATTTTGCATTGCAATTGCACCGCAATGAGGACAAGTAAACGACTTACTAAATACTTCTGGCTGAATATATTTCATAATTATTTTTTAAGTTTTTTATCTCTTTCTGATTTATAGTCATTTCGAGTCTTTTCACATCTCCAAGCCAAAAATCGTAACCTCCAAATTTCATAAAATCTAGGTGAACGACCATTTAAGTAACATTTTCGAATGCAATTATCGAGCACATCACCAAGTTTACTGCCTCTTTTTACAACGCTCTTGGAAGTTTCTACAGATTCCAGGGTATATTGCGTGTAATCTGGTAATCTAGTTAGTACCTTAATTGGTTTGTCAAGTCCCCATAATGCATATCTGATCTTTGGTCTTAATTCCTTTAATTTATTTTTTGCTTGTTCGGCTTTTTCGCTCCAATTACTGCGACTTTCAGTAGTCTTATTTTTAAGCAGGATATTACTTATGGCAATAAGTTGGTGAACTGAATCAGAAAGGTCATAAATGAACTCTTCTAATGTTTTTCTTCTAGCGGCTCTGATTTCGCCTTTGCGGTTGAAGAATAGTGTGAGGATAAACGTCAATATTGATATTACAGCCGCTAAAGCTGCAGCAATCAATGTTGCAAGTCCTCTATCTATTTCATCAAATTCCATTCTGTTGTTTTAATTGTGCCCAACGGCCCGGCTATGCGTAGTGCGGGATTTCAAGGCACTTCACTGTCCGGTTACCGATATGTTTGTTAAAGTTCATTTACTTTCAATTTAGCACCAAACCCCGCATTACGTATAGCCAATGTTGTGCGTTCGTGCTTTATTTTTCTTTTCGTTTTAGTCTTCATTTTCTATGTCCTTCTGTGCGGTGGGGCATTTTTTAAAATTTCTCTTTTCTCGGGCAGGGACTTGGAAGCTCTTTTGCAGGTTTTGGCTGTGCGTTGGCATTGAGCGACCTGCAAATGTGCATACAAGTGTGCGTTGGCTATTTTAATGTCTTTACAATTTCAATCATTTGTTCTGTTGATTCTAAAAGCTCTTCTGTTGTAAAATCTTGACTTTGCATTGTGCCGTTTTCCGGATGATGAATTTTATTTCTAATGAAAACAGAAAGGGTACAGTAGTAAGTAGCACCTGGCACACCATCCTTTTCTCGTGTCCAACTTTTACTTTTTATCAAACCTTGTGCTTCTAAATAATCATCAATTTCTTTCTCTCGATAACATTTTGTCTTTTCTTGAATATAGCCGTATAGTTCATCATGGAATTCAATAGTCAGGTAATTGTAAGCGAAGAAATTAATCTCACCCCATGATGGACTCCATGGAAAAAGACCAGAATCCAAAGACATCTCAGAAACTGAAATTTTTGAGTTTTCATCCTTATTCGTGATAAAAGTCTTTACACCATCACGACCAATACTGTTCTTATAGAAAATGGGGGAGTGTGTAGTCACGAAAACTTGATGTCCATTTTCTCCTTGAGATAAGTTCCATAAATAGTCTGCAAGAAGGTCTTGTAATCTTGGATGCAAATGTAATTCTGGCTCATCAATAAGAATTAAGAGTTTTTCTTTGGATAAAGATGCTAAGGTTTCTAAAAACAATAGTGAAACGATCATTTCAACTCCAGATCCTAAATTTTTAATCGGTAAGTCCAGTAACTGTTTAGATGCAGATAAAAATGAGGAATCGAAAGGAGCAAGTGAATCAATAATTGAAAGGTTAACTTCATCCAAGCCGAAGCTATCTGTTCTTTTCTTTAACTCTTTGAACACTTCATTTTTGTTCAGGTCAACCTTTGATTGAGCATCATCTGAAATTGTTTTTGCATTTGTAAACCATTCGTGTTCTTTACCTTCTTCTGTTTCTTTTCGAATTGTTCTAGAAAACTTCCAGTTTAAATCGTCTATGATTGTTGAAAATGAGGAATTAAATCCTTTTTGTAATTGTCTATCTCTGTCTTTACCAAACAAGAAACTTTTTGGAAGTTGAGAGGCCGCTATTTGGTTGATTCCTAATGAGCGTGTTGTAAAAGTAAAATCAGAACCATTTTTGCGTTTTATGCTCCATCCGTCTTTGTTTTTCTCTCTTGGGAAATCAGGTACTAAAATGTGCTCTAGTGTTACAGAATCGGAAAAAACCTTTCCTGCTTTTTTCTTATCTCTCTTCTTAATTCTAAGATACAGCTTATCACAATTTATTTTTTGAGAGGTGTAGCCATCAGGAAGTTCAACTTCAATACTATCTGTAAATTGAAGATAAGTCTCAATATTTTCATCAGTACCATTTATGAAGTCGGTATGCTTAATTTTGCCAGCAAGGAAGTTTGGAGAAAAAGCATGATTAATAGCTTCTAAAATAGTGGTTTTGGAAGTGCCATTATCACCAATAAAAATATTGAACGCATCACACTCAATTTTTTCAAGTGATTCAAGCCCTCTGAAGTTTTTTATGTTCAATTCCTTTATCATCCTGTAACCTCCTTTTCTTTCGGCTCCAACGCCTCCCTTAACACCTGCTGCAAGAGCAACTCATTTTGTTGCTGACTTTCTTTGATGCTTGCCTCCAACTCATCACAATACCCCATCAACTCATCCAACTTGGTGACTATGCGTTGTTGTTCGGAGAGTGGGGGAAGTGGGATTAGTAAATCAGTCACATGATCTTTTCGAAGGTTTGGCTGTTGCCCTTTTCCTTCGAACATACTTTTGTAATGATTAAGAATGTAATCAGACTTCAAGTATGAGTACGTATAGTCTTTTAATTCATCTAAAAATGGCCTAATAACAGCAACTCTTTGATTCAAAAGTGACATATTGTAGGAAGCCGGACACTGACTGATTTTGAGACCATTGGAAATATAAGGACGAGTTAAAGCAAGAACTAAGTCTCCTTCATAAACTAAGTATTGTGAATACTCTTCTCTAAAGCTTAATGGAAGGACATCATCAGTTTCAACGATTTCATGGATACCGGCATTGGTAATTTTTATGCATTTAGCTCCATCACCTTTGAAAAAATCTCCGCTCTTGAAATTATTACCTGAAATGAAATCTGTAATCTCCCCCAACCTACACCACACCCAATTCTCTGGTATTTCAAAAGGAATTTCATCTTCGGTGATGGGAGGAAGAGGTTTCTGTTTCTTTATTTTCTTTTCCTTAATCAAGCGTTCTTTCTCGGCTTTGATTTTTTCAAGCAGCACCGAAGCAGGCTCGTCATTGGGGTCTTGTGGCACCAACTTTCCTTGCATGGCTTCCCGCAAAAAGGCCTGGCGGAGTTGCTTTACTAAATCGAGTTGGTGGGTGAGTTCTGAATCTAAACCAATTGTAGATTCTTGAGCAGTAACAAATTGTTCTTTTACTTCTTGCTGCTTTGCTATATCGAAATAAGGCAATTCATATTTTCCAAAAGCGGTAAGACCAATTGCTTCTTTTGATGTTCCAGCTTTGGTGTTGCGAACGATTTCATCTTTAAACGCTTGAAATATGAGATGGTAAAATTTTAAATCAATCGGATATTTTACAGGGTCTTTTGGTGTAATAATAAAACACAAGTCGCTTGAAACGAATTTCCCGTTTACGTAATGTGTCCGACCTAATGAACCAGATGCCGCAGCAGCAAAAATGAGGGCTTCACATTCGTGTGAAAACTCGTTGTGTGTTTTCCATTCTGCAGCAGCAGTTATAAAATCAAACTCACCTGGGGTGCATTTAGAGCTTTGCAAACCACCTTTTTCAAAATGAAACAAGTCTTTTATTTTCATCAAACTCATTTCACCGCTTCTTTTAAAGAGTTCAACAAATCGTGACTTTTGGAAAAACTCTTGTCGAGCATCTCCATCAATTCCGCACTGCTGTAGATAATTTCTTCTTCCTGCTTGTTTGGGTTTTTAATGTCCAAATCATAGTTGCGGTCTATGATGGTTTGGATGTCCACTTTCCAGCTTAGGTCAGACTCTTTGCGGTTGTTCCACCATGTTTTGATGGGGTCAAATTCTTTGCGTTGCAGCGGTCGGGTTTTGTTGTAGGCTTTTTGTCCTTCGGGCAGGCGGTGTTCGTAATACCACACTTCTTTGGTGGGTGTGCCTTTGGTAAAAAACAAGAGATTGGTAGCTACCGTGGCATAGGGCTGAAACACGGAGTTGGGTAAACGGATAATGGTGTGCAGGTTGCAATCGGTCAATAGCTTTTCGCGTACCCGTTGCTTTACGCCATCACCCGTCAGGGAGCCGTCTGGTAAGACAATGCCTGCTCGTCCGCCATTTTTCAGCAAGTGAATCATCAAGACCAAAAAGAGGTCGGCACTTTCCTTGGTACGGAAGTTTTGCGGAAAGTTGTTTTCGTTGTTGTTGGCTACAATGCCTCCAAAAGGAGGGTTTGCCAGTATGGCATTTACTCGGTTCTTCTCGGTGTAGTTACTCAGCGGTTGGTCCAAACTATCACGGAAGCTGATGTTGGGCACTTCCATGTCGTGCAAAATCAGGTTGGTAGTTGCCAGCAAATACGGAAGGGGCTTGTATTCCCAACCAATAATGTTTTTGGCAATGCTTTCCCGTTCTTCTACACTGTTGGCTTGGGTTTTCAAATGCTCAATGGCAGCCGTTAAATAACCACCCGTTCCACAACTTGGGTCAAGAATCTTTTCGCCCAATTGCGGATTGATTATTTCGCAGATAAACTCGGTAATGGCTCTGGGTGTGTAGAACTCCCCACTTTTACCCGCACTTTGCAGTTCCTTTAAAATGGTTTCGTAGAGCTCGCCAAAGGCATGGCGGTCTTTGGCAATGTTGAAGTCAATTTCGTTGAGCTTGTTCAACACCTTGCGGATGTTGATGCCGCTTTTCATGTAGTTGTTGTTGCCTTCAAACACTTCACGAACAATCAACGCCCGTTTGTTCGCCAAATCATCACTCATACCCACTTTCAGGTTTTTGAGTGTAGGAAATAACTTTTGGTCAACGAACTGTTGCAGCTCATCACCCGTCATGCCCTCGTCATCACCTGCCCAGGCTTCCCAATGCAGTTCATCAGGAATAGGACTTACGTATTCGTCATTGAGCACTTCCAGTTCTTTGTCTTTATCGGAGAATATTTTGAGAAACAGCATCCATCCCAACTGTTCTATGCGTTGTGCATCACCATTCAACCCAGTGTCTTGCCACATGATTTTACGGATGCTGTCTATGATTCCTTTTAGGTTTGCCATTAAGCTCCTGTTTTATAAAGTTCTTGTTCCAATTCTTTTACTGCTTCTAAGTATTTGGCTTTGCTGCCAAACTGTTTGATGATTTCCAAAGGCGAACCATAATCTGTGAGTGGTTTCACTTTCAGAATGTCCATGCTTTCAATGTTGGTCACACCTTCATCAGCATATTTATCCAGTAGCGTTTCCAAAACCTTTCGGGCTTGTTCACCATACTTGGTGAAGTAGTCTCGCTTCTTCACATTGTTCGCTCGTTCTTTTCGGGTTAGTGGTGGTTGTTCAAATGCTACGTGACAGATTAGGTCGAATAAATCTACTTCACGATTTACCGCATCTCTTAGTGCTTCAACCAACACACCTTGGTCTTCTAATTCTTTGATGATGACTTCTTTTTTATCTGTACTATTCCAACGGTTCAGAAAATCATCCAATGAAGCGTATTGTCCTTTTATTAGGTCTTTGGTGTGGTCTTTCAAACTTGTGGTAATAGGTTTGCCGTTGTTGTCGAAATACATTTCACGGCTTATTAATACGGAAACATCAACACCATTTACATAAACCTTTTCTCTAGGCTCATGAACCTTATCTGTTGGTGTCTGCGGTTCAGGATATCTGATTTCAGGTTCTATTTCAATTTCCTCTCCTGTTTCTTCGTCAATGATAGGCGTGTCAATGTTTTCTTCTTCATCCACAATGCCACCAAGGTCTGTTTCTTCCGAAACAGGCTTCACTCGGATTGGAACACCATCAAAGTCTTTATCCGCAAATAAGTCCGTGACGTTTCTAAAGTCGAGAATAGTGAAATACATTTTGCCAAACTCTTCATTGATTCGGGTTCCTCTACCCACAATTTGCTTGAACTTGGTCATTGATTTTATCTCCGCATCTAACACTATGACTTTACAGGTTTGAGCATCAACACCTGTGGTCATTAATTCAGAAGTCGTGGCAATGACAGGATAGGTTTCTTCAGGATTGATGAAGTTGTCCAGTTCTCGCTTTCCTTCATCATTATCGCCTGTAATCTGCATGATGTACTTGTAGTTTTGAGCTACTAAGTCTGCATTTAGATTTGAAAGGGCAGAACGCATTCGTTCTGCATGGTCAATGTCGGTGCAGAAAACAATGGTTTTGGCAAAACGGTCATAACCTTTTAAGAACTCAGTGAGTTTTCTCGCCACCGCCTGTGTTCGTTCTTCAATTACCAGATTTCGGTCAAAGTCCTTTCGGTTGTATATGCGGTCCTCAACTTCATTTCCTTCTTTGTCCGTTTTGCCTTGTTCTGGTCGCCAACCTTCTGCATCAACATTTAGGTTTACACGAACAACTCGGTAGGGAGCAAGGAAACCATCATCAATTCCTTGTTTCAAAGAGTAGGTGTAAAGAGGGTCGCCAAAATATTCACTGTTTGAAACTTCATTGGTTTCTTTTGGTGTTGCGGTCAGACCAATATGTGTTGCTTTTTTGAAATAGGTCAGGATTTCTCTCCAAGCACTGTCTTCTTTTGCACTTCCTCTGTGGCACTCGTCAATGACAATCAAGTCGAAGAATTCAGGCGAGAACTGTTTGTACGCATTTGCCTGTTCGTCAGCCCCAGCCAAGCCTTGATATAAAGCCAAATACACCTCATAGCTTTTGTCAATCATGCGGTGTTTTACCACCGTCATTTTGTCCTTGAAGTGTTTAAAGTCTCCTCTTCGTGTTTGGTCAATCAATGCGTTTCTGTCAGCCAAAAACAGGATTCTTTTTTTCTTTCCGCTCTTCCAAAGTCGGTGGATGATTTGAAAAGCTGTGTAGGTTTTTCCCGTTCCGGTTGCCATCACCAACAGAATTCTGTCTTGTCCTTTGGCAATAGCTTCAACGGTTCTGTTGACCGCAATTTGTTGGTAGTATCTTGGGCTTCTGCCACTTCCGTCAAAGTAGTAATCTTGGGCAACTACCTTTTCAGCTTCAGATGTTTCAATGCCTTTGTATTTCTTGTATTTCTGCCACAACTCTTCAGGAGTTGGGAAGCTGTCAATGTTTAGTTCAGTTTCAACATTTCCATCTGTTGCGGTTCGGTCATGAAAAATAAATCCGTCACCGTTGCTGCTGAACACACAAGGAATGTCCAATATTTTTGCATAGTCCAAAGCTTGTTGAATACCTGCTCTAACCGAATGCTTGTTGTCTTTTGCTTCAACAATTGCAATCGGAATATTTGGTTTGTAGTAGAGAATATAGTCAGCCCGTTTTCTCGCACCTCTTGCAGTCATTTTGCCCCTTACATAGATTTTGCCGTCCGTGAATGAAACTTCCTCTAAAAGCTGTGTCAATTTATCCCAACCTGATTTTTCAATCGCAGGAGTAATGAACTTGGTGCAAATATCTCTTTCTGATAGTGTTTTCTTATTCATGCTCAGATTGAATTAATTCTTTGGGATCAACATCAAGGATTTTGGCAATTTCAAAAAGTACTTCCAATCTTGGTTGTTGTCTGTTCTGCACATAGGAGTTTACCATGTTGTAACTCTTCCCCAGTTTTTCAGCCAGCCAAGTCTGTTTAATCCCTTTGTCTGCAAGCACTTCCTTAATTCGATTCATTGCTGTCAAATTATTCTGGTCTAAATTACAATTATATCTCAAATAATAAGATACAAACTGATAGTTATTGTTGGTAGAGTGTGGGAGATTTGGCTCTTTTGCAAAGCTTGGGTTGCGGGTTGGCTTGTGCGGCTTTGCAAATGTGCCAAATGCGGGTTGGCAGAGAAATTTTAAAAATTGCGAAGCGGGGGAAATAGAAATCTTGTCATTCTTAGTCGAATGATTAAAGCACGGTTCAGTCGGTTTGTCTGTCCAGTTGCTCCATATGGTTCTTATTTCAGTTTCACTTCTTGTCAATGTTCAGGTGTCCTTTTTTTGCATGACGCACAACGGGCTGGAGCTTGGCGCAGTGCTTCTAGATAATTTAAATTATTCTCCGGAGCATTGCGCCAAGCTTATGATGTGCGAAGTCCGCGAAGCGGCGAGCACGTCATTAGCGGAGCTCCAGCCCGATGTGGCGAAAGGAGCGAAGCGTATTTCGCCACATCGTTGATGTATATAAGCTGTGGCATGTTTCAGCACGAACCTCTCCAAATAAAAACCGGCTTTGGAAAATCCCCAAATATTCCAAGTGAGGAGAGACTAAGCCATAGCTTATATACCGTGTTGTGGCATGTTTCCTTTCTTATTTAGTTCTTTTTTGCTGAAATTATAATAAATATTGGTCTTCTCATTTCGTCTTTCATTTCTGGATATTTTTTTAAAATTTCCTCCGATGGTTTTGGTTCGGATATTTCTTTAATATCAAAATTTGATTGAATTACCGTATTTATTATAGTTTCCATAGTCCGATGATATTTAATCACTTCATGTCCAAGAAAAAGGGTTTTCCTATTACTTTCATCTTGATAATTGTCAATTGGCCAATGTATCCGATTCTTGTTCTCGTCCGTAAACCAATCTTGTTCAGCTCTGGAGGTAAAAACAGGATGTTCCATTGAGAACACAAAACTTCCTCCCTTTTTTAGGGTTTGGTTAATTTTTCCAAAAACAGTTTTCAGATCTTTTAGGTAATGGAAAGCAAGCGAGCTAATGACAATATCGAATTGTTCCGTTTCAAAGTCAATATCCTCGATTGCCATTTGCCTGTAGTCAATTGCCAAATCTTTAGAATTTTCTTTGGCTTTATCAATCATTTTTCTCGATAAGTCAATTCCAATTACATTTTCCGCTCCTTGTTGCTTAGCATAAATACAATGCCAACCATATCCGCAACCAAGGTCAAGAACATTCTTTTCTTTAAAATCAGGTAACATTTTTCTTAAAATATACCATTCTCCTGCAGAATTTAAACCGTCTATCGAACGAGGCATTTTCGCATAACTTTCAAAAAAGTCATTGTCGTCGTATTTATTTTGTTTCATCTTAATGTTCTATGTTCTGATGTTTTTTCAAATGTGCCACAACGGTCAAGTATAAGCGTAGTGCGGGTTTTCGGAGCAATACACTGTCCGCTAGCACGAACTTTGATAGATGCCAAAATACCAAATTTTAGCCACTTCGCCCGCATTACGCTTATACAATGTTGGCGGTAGTTTTTTTATTCAATTCTCCTTAATACCCCCTTTAATTTTGCTTCAACTCCAAGATTATCAAAAAGTTTTTCAGTCAATGTTAATGTCTTCTTGAAAGCTGTTTTAATATCTGTCGGA
>Ga0265295_1008053_pt1 | contig 11847 bp, 6 predicted proteins | sample Munlansysbiofilm_FD_192503 | JGI IMG/M metagenome (GOLD analysis project Ga0265295, IMG submission 192503) | Leachate microbial communities from a municipal landfill in Southern Ontario, Canada - Methane capture system biofilm | ecosystem: Engineered > Solid waste > Landfill > Unclassified ... | reverse complement strand
AGTAAGTCTTTATATTTAGTTTTAACAAAATTATTAGTATTCATAGTTATATGATACAAAATAAATGGTAAAAAGAAAAGAGGCGATTATTAATCGCCCCGAGTGAAATTCATTTCACTTTTAGTTATTTAATTTTAGATGCTTCGATCGTGTACTTAAATGTAACGTCTTCATTATTATCGTCTTTGAGTTTTACTTCAAATTCGATATCTTGCGTTAGGTCAATTGTTATTTCCCGTTCTCTTAGATCAAAATTTACTTTATTGTCTCCATAATAATGAAAATAAAATGAGACATAAGGTAAATCTTTTTTCTCACTATCAGTTCCTCTTGTTACATTGACATTTAGAGATTCAATTTTTGTACCACCATTTTTGATCTTAACTTCATCGTATCCGCCGCCACTAATGTTTACTTTATAATTTTCCTTTACTTCAAGTTTTGCTTCAGCAAGTATATAGTGATTTTTAACTGCAGTTTCAATTAATGTAAGACTTCCAGCTATTTCAGTTTTTTCTTCTCCAATCGAAGAATTATCTAAGTAAATTGCCTCTTCACCACGATATGTACCCTTCCCTAAACGCCAAGAATTATCCTTGTTTGGGTTTGAACCGCATCCAAGCAGTACAACTGATAATACGATAACTGATAAAAATAAAACAATTTTTTTCATAAAATCCCTCCTTTTATATAAATGATACAAGAAAACTTAAGAAAAGAACGCAAAACATCAATCCTAATATTTTTTTACATACCTTATAGATTAGAATTACATATTAAAAGAACTTAATGACTATTTTTACAAAATAACGTACTAATATATTATGAAAAAACAACAAGTTGTGATAAAATACATTGAGTGAAATAAAGATATATACATATAGTATAAAATGAAGGAGATTTTATATATGAATCAAAAAATTTATGAAACGAGTTTTGGCGGTCGCTTACTACGAGTAGAAATAGGCGAAGTTGCTAAACAAACTAATGCATCAGCATTAATTCATTATGGCGGCACGACAGTTTTAAGTGTCGTAGTTAACAAGAATGAAGCCTCAGATGGTGATTTTTTCCCTTTAATGGTTTTATACCAAGAAAAGCTTTATGCAGCTGGGAAAATTCCAGGAGGATTTTTGAAACGTGAAGGAAGACCAACTGAACATGAAACATTAGTGTCAAGATTGATTGATCGTCCGATTAGACCATTATTCGTTGAAGGATTTAAAAATGACGTTCAAATCATTAACACTGTTTTATCAAGTGATCCATCATGTCCACCAGAAATGGTAGCATTAATGGGAGCTTCACTAGTATTAGGTTTATCTGATTTACCATTTGTTGGACCGGTAAGTGGTGTTACTTTAGGGCTTATTGAAGACAAATTTGTTGTTAATCCTACTGCTGATGAATTAGAAACAAGTCTTTTAGACTTAACGGTTGCAGGAACAATTGAAGCAATCAACATGGTTGAAGCTGCTGCAAAAGAAGTTAGCGAAGAGCTAATGTTAAAAGCTTTAGCTTATGCTCATGACGTTATTAAGAAAATGAATAATTTCCAAAATAATATTATTTCTGAAATTGGTAAAACTAAAAAAGATTATGACATCTTTACATTAAATAAAGCTATTGAAAAAGAAGTTTTAGACTTTTTAGGGACTTCGTTAGTTGATGCAGTATCAATAAAAGATAAATTAGAAAGATACGCAATGATTGATGAAATCAAAGAAAGAACAATTAAGCATTTTAGCGATCGTCCATTCTTTAAAATTATTGATGGAATTAGTGTTTATGATTATAAAAAAGAAAAAGAGTTTTTAAAACAAATTTCAGAAGTTTTAAATAATGTTGTAAAACAAGAAGTAAGACGTCTGATTACAAAAGAAAAGATTCGTCCTGATGGAAGAAAAACAGACGAAATTAGACCTTTATCATCACGTGTAAGTGTATTACAAAGAACACACGGTTCATCATTATTCACGCGTGGTCAAACTCAAGCACTAGCAGTTGTAACACTTGGTGCTTTAGGAGAAGTTCAAATTATTGATGATATTCGTTTTGAAGATAATAAACGTTTTATGCTACATTATAATTTCCCTCAATTTAGCGTTGGTGAAACAGGAAGATATGGCGCGCCAGGAAGAAGAGAAATCGGACATGGTGCATTAGGAGAAAAGGCCTTAAAAAATGTCTTACCTAATGAAGAAGAATTTCCATATACAATTAGAGTTGTTTCAGAAATACTAGAATCAAATGGTTCAAGCAGCCAAGCAACAATTTGTGCAGCAACGATGGCTTTAATGGACGCTGGCGTTCCAATCAAAGCACCAGTTGCTGGTATTGCAATGGGATTAATTATGGAAGATAAAGATTATACCATCCTAACCGATATTCAAGGAATGGAAGATCACGAAGGTGATATGGACTTTAAAGTAGCTGGAACTAAAGAAGGAATTACTGCATTACAAATGGATATAAAAATTAAGGGAATAACTTCAGAAATTTTTGAAGAAGCGTTATCACAAGCTAAAGTAGCTCGTATGCAACTATTAGATCATATGACAGAAACAATTAGTGAAGTTGCTAGTGAATTAAGTCCTTATGCTCCAAAAGTTAAAATGATTAGAATTGATCCTGATAAGATTAGAGATGTAATCGGTGCAGGCGGTAAAATTATTACTCAAATTATCGATAATAACGACAATGTTAAAATTGATATTGAACAAGATGGTCGTGTATTCATTATGCACCCGGATATGAAAGTAATCGAAAATGTTGCTGCGACAATTACTAATCTTGTTAGAGTTCCTGAAGTTGGAACAATCTATGAAGCTAAAGTGACAAGATACTTAATGGACAAAGAAGGCAAACATGCACAAGGTGTATTTGCGGAAATTTGGCCAGGTCAAGAAGGATTGGTTCACATTTCTAAATGGGATACAGCACGAGTTGAAAATTTAGAAAAATTAGTTTCATTAAATGATACTATTTTAGTTAAATGTATTAAGATTGATGAAAAAGGTCGCGTCGATTTATCTAGAAAAGATGCAATCAATTTCAAATCGTGATAAAATATTAATAGTAATCAGTGGAAGGTGATCGAACTTACTCAGGTAAGTTAGGAAAGTCCATACTAGCACACTCTGTGATCGAGTGTAGTGTTTGTGCTTAAGGAACAAATAACTTAAGGCATCTAACGATGACGGCGACTGATGTTCTAAGGGAAACTATGAACTAAGTTATAACGTGCCACAGAAACGAAAGTATTAGAAATAATACTATGAAACGCGGTAAACCCCACAAGCTAGCAACCCAAATTATGGTAGGGGCACGAGTTACAACTAAAAAAGAAGTTAGTAACTTGCTTTAGAGAGATAAATGATCACACTCATTAATTGAGAACAGAATATGGCTTATGCACACTGATTTAATAAGGACCACAATGTGGTTCTTATTTTTTTTAAAAACAAAAAAGGTTCTATCCATTTTTATGAATAGAACCTAAATGTTTGATTATTTTTTGTTTTTAATATTACCAATCAGTTTCACGACTTCAACAATCACAACGGGAGCAATTGATAAGCCAATAATAATTAACCATAAGTACCATTGTTTAATAAAGAAAATATCAAAAATATTTCTTACACCTGGCAAGACAGTTAATAATTGTAAAGAGAAAGTAATAATAAATGCACCGACTAAGTATTTATTAACTTTTAATTTAAAAATAGATATTTTTTCACTCCGAACATTGAATGCATGGAATAATTGTGAAAATGCTAAAACCATAAATGCCATTGTTTGACCAGTATGTGCTTTTACATAAGCATCAATATTATTAAATCCACTAAAATCTGTAACATTGTAATATGAAGGATCAGCTAATTGATATCCAATATAATAAGCGCCGAATGCAAGTAAACCAATGATTAGACCTTGCCAAAGGATGCGTCTCCATAAACCATTTTGGAATAATCCATCTTCCTTTTTACGAGGTTTCTTATCCATAATATCAGGGTTCTTTGGATCTAATCCTAGAGCAATTGCCATAAGAGAATCAGTAACTAAATTAACCCATAAAATTTGAACAGCAGATAAAATATGAACATTACCACTATCACTCACAACAGCACTAAAGACGATACTACCAATTAATGTTCCTAATAAAATCGTGATGATTTCACCGACATTACAACTCAATAAGAAATTGATAGCTTTTCGAATATTATCAAAGATTCCACGTCCTTCACTAACTGCACTAACGATTGTACCAAAGTTATCGTCTGTTAAAATCATATCTGCAGCACCTTTAGCAACTTCAGTTCCTGTAATTCCCATTGCAATACCAATATCAGCATTTTTTAACGCAGGAGCATCATTTACGCCATCGCCTGTCATCGCAACGATAACACCTTTTGATTTCCAAGCTTTAACAATTCTTACTTTATTTTCAGGGCTAACGCGTGCATATACTCTTACGTGTTCAACCATATTAAAGAATTCTTCATCTGATAGTGCATCTAATTCAAGTCCAGTTAATGCAACATCGTCTTTTGAATTGATGATGTTTAAGTCTTTTGCAATTGCGATTGCAGTGTTCTTATGATCGCCTGTAATCATGACTGTCTTAATTCCTGCCTTATCACACACATGAATGGCATCCTTAACTTCTGGACGAGAAGGGTCAATCATTCCTACTAAACCTAACAATGTTAAGTCTTTTTCAACATCTTTCATGTTTAACTTAGAAAAAACAGTATTTTTATCAATCTCTTTATAACTGATTGCTAAAACACGTAACGCCATATCTGCCATATCTAAGTTAACTTTTGCATAATCTTGAATTGTGTCTTTTCCACCTTCAACATTAGTAACTAAATTAAATATTATGTCTGGTGCTCCTTTTGTAATAGCATAATACTTACCATCAATTTCATTGATAGTAGTCATAAGTTTACGTTCAGAATCGAAAGAAAATTCATGAATGCGCTTATTATTTTTAATAATCTTAATTGGATCATTATCAGTATTAAGTGCTAAATCAATTAATGCTTTTTCCGTAGGATCACCAATTAACTCATATTTACCATCAATTAGATTAACTTTTGTATCATTACATAAAACCCCAAAGTCAATTATTTTATCAACTTTTTTATAGTCGTTACCATCTTTAATCTCGACAAATTGCTTATCTGAATAAACAGCAGTAATCGTCATCACATTTTGGGTTAATGTTCCGGTTTTATCAGAACAAATTACAGAAGTAGAACCTAATGTTTCAACTGAAGGTAAAGATTTCATAATAGCATTTCGATTAGCTAAATTACGCATTCCTAGAGCTAAGACAATCGTAATAATTGCTGGTAACCCTTCTGGAATAGCAGCAACTGCTAAAGCAATAGCTGTCATAAACGATTCTAAAATAGTATCTAATGTTAATTTACCGCTATTCAATAATGCTTGAATGATATCGATTACAAATATACCCCCGACAATTCCAAGTGCAACAAGCGCTAAAGTTTTTCCTAACTTATTAATGTTTTGTTGTAAAGGAGTTGCTTCATTAACAGCCGTTTCAATCATGCCAGCAATTTTACCAATTTCAGTATTCATTGCCGTACATAAAACTAATCCTTTACCACGTCCGTATGTTACAACTGTACTCATAAAGGCTAGATTCGCTTGATCGCCAAGTGGTAATTCATCACTTTCATCTAACGTATCGCTAATTTTTTCTACCGGTACTGGTTCACCTGTAAGTGCTGATTCATCAATTTTTAAATTGTATGACTCAACGATTCTTAAATCGGCTGGAATAATGTCACCAGCATTAAGTAGTACGATATCGCCTGCAACTATTTCTTCAACACTAACAACTTTTTCAACACCATCTCTTAAAACTGTTGCATGAGGAGAACTCATCTTTTTGATTGATTCTAATGCTTTTTCAGCCTTCCCTTCTTGAATAATACCTAAAAAAGCATTAACTAAAACAATAGCAAGAATCAGTACACCTTCAAATATCTCGGATGGCTCATTGTTCACAATTGCAAGGATTACTGATATAACAGCAGCTCCTAATAAAACGAAAACCATAAAATCATTTAATTGATCAATAAAACGCATAAACATCGAGCGTCGTTTACCTTCATTTAAACGATTAAATCCATCACGTTTCAATCTTAAATCAACTTCATTTTGTGTTAGTCCTTGTTTCAAATTTGAAGATAGTTTTTCTTCAAGGGTTTTCACATCTAACTGATAATTTTTATCTTTCATTTGCTTTCCTCCTATAATTATAAAAAATAAAAAAGACATTCAAGACCAAAAAAGTCTTGAAGGTCTCGTTACAAGCAAAAATCGGGCTTGAAATGTACCGGGAAAATCCGTATTGACGATACATTTAGAGTTAACTACTCCCCTTCCCAATTATCATACCAAAAACTATGTAACATTTCAAGATTAAAAGGTAATTATTGACAATTATAAAAAAAATTGTATAATATTATTAACATCTTATATTTAAGATTGTAAAAGGAGAAACAGAAGAGAATGGAAGAACACAGTCAGAGGAAGACTGATAAATTCGAGGAACTTCAAAATAACATTACCAAAACCAATGGCATTTTTAATAGTGTCTTTTTTTGTTGTTATTTAAAGGAGGTAACTCATGGATATATTATATAGATTAATCTTAATCATTATATTAGTGGTTATTAATGCTTTTTTTGCTGGAAGTGAAGCTGCATTGGTTGCTGCAAACGAAATAAAAGTTAAAAACGATGCTGAAAATGGTAATAAAAAAGCTAAATTAACATTGAAGTATATTAATAACTCAACAAATTTTCTATCGACTATTCAAGTTGGTATAACCTTTATTGGATTTATTAATGGGTTTTTAGCAGCTGAATCATTTACGTTGCCAATTTTAGAATTACTTGGTGATAATTTTGTTAACTCATCCTTATGGCAAGTCATTGTAAAAATAGTTATTACCTTGATTTTAACTTATCTACAAGTTGTTTTTGGTGAATTAGTTCCTAAAAAAATTGCAATTCAAAAACCAGAAAAGTTTATTTACAGAACGGTTGGATTCTTAAATGTATTAAATAAGTTCATGCGTCCTTTAGTAATGCTTTTAACAAAGTCAGCAAACGGAATGGGACGTTTATTGGGTGTTAAAGAACAAAAGGATGAAATTACAGAAGACGAACTTAGAATGCTTGTAGTTGGAAGCGGAGATGCATTAAAGGAACGTGAAAAACAAATGATTGAAAATGTTCTAGACTTTGATGACCGGACGGCAAGCGATGTAATGACTCATCGAACTGAGGTGTTTGCACTTGATATTGAAACTCCATATGACGAAATGCTTAAGCTAATAAAAAAAGAACAGTATTCACGTGTGCCAGTCTATTCAAATTCGATTGATAATATCGTAGGAATATTACATATTAAAGATTTATTAACACGTGTTAATAAAAATAATCTGACCCTAGAAGGAATAATTAGAAAACCCTTCTTTGTTCCTGAATCAATGAAAACTAGTGATCTTTTTAAAGAAATGCAAAGAACGAAAAACCATATGGCAATTGTTATTGATGAATTTGGAGGAACAAGTGGAATTGTTTCAATTGAAGATTTATTAGAAGAAATTGTTGGTAATATCTTTGATGAATATGATGATGTTAAAGAAGAAGTAACAATCCTTAAAGATAATTGTTATGTAATTGATGGTCTTGCAAATATTGATGATATTGAAGATATAATTAATGTTGGCTTACCTGTCGATGAATATGATACGGTTAGTGGATTTATTTTAGATAAATTAGGACGATTTCCTTTAGATGATGAAAATGTTGAAATCATCTATAACGGTTATAAATATGAAGTTTTAGAAATAAACGATCGGGTAATAGAAAAGATTAAGATTACTAAGATTGTTGAAGATGAAACCGAGAGTGATGAATAATGGATAATATACTAATAATGATAACGATTCTTTTGTTTATAATAATCTTGTTTGCAGCTAAACATGCAATTAGTGAATTACGAGCCGATAAAGATGTTAATATTAATTTAGAGAATAACGAATATGCGATCGTTGGTATAAATTTTTCACTGATCGTTTTAATTACGTTATTTAATATTGTTTTAGTTTTAACATTAAGAAAAACGTTAGATGAATGGTTAGCAATTTTAATTAGTCTTTTCGGTGGGAATGCCGTTGTCTTAATTGTTGGTGTCTTACCAATTTTAACAATTACCGAGAAAGCACCAGTTGCGGTGATCAAAAATCTTAAGTTTTTTATCTATCTTTTTATGTATATAACGATACCTTTTACGTTTGTCTATTTAATGATGAAAAAAGTACTTTATAGACCTGTTAATAACAAGATGACGGAAGATGAATTCCTTGATATTATTGATAAGGCTGAACAAGAAGAAGGTATTAATGAGAATGAAAGGGAACTTATTAAAAGTGTACTTGATTTTGATGACTTAAAAGTTTTAGATATATATACACCAAGAATTGGAATTATTGCATTAGATAAGTCAGTAACAAAAGACGATGTTACTAATGCCTTTAAGGAATCTGGATATTCTAGATTGCCAATCTACGATAAAAGTATTGACAATATTATTGGTGTGATTAATCATAAAGATTTCTATAATAAAGTTTTAATTGAGAAAAAGTCACTTAAATCTGTTATCCAGCCGGCAGTTGAAGTTCCTGAATATATGGAAGTAAAGAACTTATTATCATTACTTAAGATAAATAAATCGCATATGGCGATTGTTAAAGACGAATATGGTGGAACATTAGGTATTGTCACAATGGAAGATATTCTCGAAGAACTAGTTGGTGATATTTGGGATGAGCATGATAAAGTAACGGAAAATATCAAGAAAAGTAATGATGGTAAATACTTAGTAAATGCCGCTTGTTATATTGATGATTTAAGTTCAATTATGGATATTGAGGAATTAGAAGATGAAGACTTTTCAACTGTCAATGGATGGGTATTGTCCTCTTTAGGAAAAATGGGAGTTAAAGGAGATTCGTTTACATATAAAGATTTTTTGATTACAGTAACGAAGGCAAGCAATAAAAAAATCCTTGAAATTAGTATTGAAAAAGTTCAAAATAATAACAGTGATTTAGAATAAATTATAGTTAATTACTTAAAAAAAAGACCTTTTATCAATTGTGTATTTGCTCAAAAGATATAGGGTCTTTTTAACTATTTTATGTGTTAATTAAGTAAATTAAGAATTTTCTGACTATTAAATAAGTCTTCAAAATTATTAACTAAAATATCTGGTTCAATTCCAAACTCAACTGATGTATAGCCACTAGGACTGTTAAGGGCTAAAACATTTAAACCACTAATATAAACTATCGAACCGTCAACAAGGACTATTGGTTGAATGGAGGAAGCGCCTCCACCTGTCTTTTGTCCTATTATAGTTGCAATACCTTGATTTTTGGCAATTGCAACCGTCATGTTTGCTGAACTAAATGTCCCAATCGTTGTTAATATATACCAATTGGCATTGCGTGATTTGGATAATGTTGACGCAGATACCTTAGACGGAAGTGTTACGGTTGATTTACTCGTATAGGAGCTATTTTCAAAGGGGTTTATCTCACTAGTTATGATATCTTTATCACTCATGAAGGCGAGAACGTGATAAACTGCACCAATATGCCCACCACCGTTTACCGTTAAGTCTAAAACAATGTTTTCGACTTTGGAGCTTTCCTTAAATATGTTTACAAGTGCATTATTAATAATCGTTAATGAATCAGAGCCATAGTCAGGTAATGTAAAATCATAAAGGAAGATTTCTGCTGTTGTTTTTTCGTTATCTAAAAACATATACGTTGTATATTCATCCTTAAGATTATAATTTGAATCAAGAAAACCATACCTTAAATTAGCTTCATCTTCAATATCATAATAGGTTGAATAAAACTGATCTATTCTTTCACCCAAAGGAACTTGATTATCATTGAACTGAAAACTCTTTTTATTGTAATAGCTAGTAAGGGCAATCCACGTATGTAAATCATCTAAAACTTTGTTGATAAATTCTGCATACCCATAGGTAACAACTTCGGCATTTGAACTTAACATTTGTGATTGATATGGTAACATTTCTTCATAATAATCAAGTACTATATTGTCAGGATCTTTTAATCCATAGTAGTAGTTTAAAGTAAATGCAAAGAAATTATAATTTGCATAAATAACATCATCACTTAAGGCCTTGTTATTATATTTTGTTGTAGTGACTTGAGTATTAATCCGACCTGTATACTCATCATAAGGCAAATCGTAGAATCCAAAGTATTCTTCCCCGTTATAGTAAACATTGTAGTAAGAACTACCCGTAAAAATTAGATTTGCAAAATGAAAAGGTATTAAGTATTTAATCGATCCATTATCATGATATACAAAGGTATTAACATTGTAGTCATTTAAATTAAGCGTTATTTCATTCCCAGGATTATAATCGATTAACTGATCAACAATGCCATAATCATCATATGATGAATCATCATTATATTCGACATTGTAATAATCAAAAAAACTGATTGTTGATGTTTTTATCGTGTTAGTGGTAAAATCAAGAGTCGCAACGTAGTCTGCGTTATTATATTTATAGCTAATCGCAAGTACGTTATTAGCTAAATAAGTAAAATTAATTAGTGATTTTACTTTACTAATCATAAAGAAGCCATCAAGAGCCGTGAAAAAATTTACGACTTCAACATAAGGTAAATCACCATCGTTTAAATAGTATGTCGTGATTTTACGATTATTATAGGTAGAAACATATGAATCTAAATTAGTAAACTTTAGATCTTTTTTGCTAACACTAAGATTAGTACTGGAATTAAACTTCCCAATATTTACATTTTTAGTAACAATTTTTGTTTCATTACTTAACGATAAAGTCGCGGTTAAGGTAACCGTTTTGTCAGAAGAAGGGTAAAAAACGAACCCATCATTAGTAATAACGGCAGTATTACTTGATTTCCATGTAATCTTAGTATAGGTTCCAGAAGATGGTAGAACAATCTTAGAACCAGTAATTTTTATGTCTAAATTTTCAATCATTTCAACATCAAGTGCAAATTTTTGGTCATTTGTTACGGGTGTTTCAACTATCTTTGCATATAAGTCAATATCACTAGTGATTGGGGTAGAAAATGTGTAGGGATTTTTAAAATCTTTTTCTGTATACCATCCCAAAAACGTTTTATCTCCTGTAACAGGATCGTTGATCTTTACAGGAATAGTACCTTTTTGCACAATATCTTCATAATGGAATGCGTTATCTATGTAGTACGTAATTGTAAATTTATCAGTATCTGCATCAGTTGCAGCAAGGATTTTTATTTTATATGTAAAAACTTTTGACTCAATGTCATTAAAAATAGTAAGCACTAGATCAAACAAGATATCTTCTCTTCCGCGTGTTACAGAAAAATTTACTTCTGTAAGACCCAAGCTAAAATCTAGACTATCACACGCAGTTTGCCAACTTAACGTATAATCATCAACTTTAAGCGGTAAAGAAAAATCCTTTTCAACTTCATTTGGAACCTCAATTTCCTTAATAATATCGTCAATTGTTTTTGCCTCTTTAGTACAAGAGTAAAGAAAAAAAACAACAAAGACTGTCAAAAGCAAACTAGTAACTTTTTTCAATCTCATTCCTCCTCGTATAATAGTAGTGTAGATTTGAACATTAGTTCATCTACTATTATTTATTTTATAAGTTAAGAGTCCTAGTGTTATAATCTAATTAAGATATGACTAGATAATCCGCTGTTCC
>Ga0265295_1008052_pt1 | contig 11847 bp, 12 predicted proteins | sample Munlansysbiofilm_FD_192503 | JGI IMG/M metagenome (GOLD analysis project Ga0265295, IMG submission 192503) | Leachate microbial communities from a municipal landfill in Southern Ontario, Canada - Methane capture system biofilm | ecosystem: Engineered > Solid waste > Landfill > Unclassified ... | reverse complement strand
CATTGCATAGGTCTTTTTTCCATATAAAAATAAAAAACGACTCGTTTTAGGAGTCGTGTTTTCTTAGAATGGCAGGCCTAGCTGGATTTGAACCAACGATGACGGAGTCAAAGTCAGCGTGGCCAATAAAACATATATAAACCGAACCCAAAGCAACTATCAGTAGTTGTTTTTTTGTTCTTTGAAAACAGAATAGTATCAGATGTCTAATAATCATTTATACATGACTATCGATGAACCGGATGGTGAAGATTAGGTTAGACACATAAGATACTAGCTTGGTAAGCATAGGGAAGAACTTTATTTAGCTTTATACCAAGCGAAGCGAATAAAGTTCTTCCCTATGTTTTTCAACATTATAAGAAAGGAGAAACAATGGCAATAGTTATAACTACCAAGAATGGTAAAAGGATTACATTATTAAATCCATCAGAAAAGTCTGAACGTTATGCTGAACAACTTCGTACAGGAGTAGTTCAAGAGACTGAACAAAGACTTACTAAGAATCAAAAAGCATTTAGAGCTGGATATCTTACAGCTAGATCAGATAATGCTAAAGTGTACAAGTTTAAGAAAAAACAACGTGCAGCAAAAAGAAAAAAATAATTCCGATGTCGGAATTAAGGTGCTGAATAACAAAAGTCAGTTAAATGAGTTGATGTGTTAAAGGGTATGGCGGATATAAACGAACGTGATTTATTTAAACCATATGGAACTAACAGCCTTATCAATTAAAAGGAAGTGATTAAAATTCCAAATATTAAGAAAAGCAACAATGCTCATAGAAGATTAGCGAATTTCCATAATAATCAGTATAAAAAGAAGAATAATTCTACTAACTTGATTAAAAATGGATATCACAATAATGTTCTTACAGAGCAAGAACGTCTCAATCGTAAGCTTTCTGATGATGAAAAGAAGAAGATTTATAAGAGATGTGAATATTACGTTTACAACTAAAAAGGAGTGATTTTGGTGAACAGCCCATATCTTACTGAAAAAAAGATGCTTGTTGACCGCTTGGTCGAATTATATCCATATAGTCGTAAATGGTTTGAATCAAAATCAAATCATGTACTACTTGCGTTACTAAATAAAAAAAAGTAATCCAGGGTATGGATTACTACACGCTATTGCTTGGCGGCAATTGAAGAGTGTATCTAGATTATATCAAAAACCCATAATCAAATAAATAGGTTTGTAAGTAATCCTTAAAAACTTATAGAAAACGGAGAAATCAAAACATGGAACAAATCAAAGAAACAAAACAAACAAAAAAAGAACTACAAGTTGAAGTAAAACCATTTATTGCATTAAAAGACCTTACTGCAGAAGATGTTAAAGGGTTCAAAAAAATCCCTTTCACCTTTAAAATTGAAACCACTAAAAAAGGTAAAGAGATTAAAACAATCGCATTTGAATTGACTAAAAAGCATCTTAAAGCTGTAGCTGTGATGCCTGGTGGTGAACGTTTAACCCAAGACAGATTCGATTTAATTAATCTTTCAATTGAGTTACCTGAAAATGACACATATGGACGTCCGATGACTGAATGGCATCGTAATGTTCCAGTTCGTTTCGTTCGTGGCAAAACAAAGAATGAAACTGAATATCATGCACTTGAAATTGTTTACAAGCAATTTATGTATGATACACACTTCTTTAATGCAAATAGTGATCAATATAGAATGCTTCAGATGTTAGAATCCAAAGGCTTACTTAAGATCGATTGGATTGATAGACCTGACAAGATTGATGATTTAAGCTTTGAAGATCTATCCTTCACTGAATGACAGATACACAATTAATCATACTAATTATTCTCTTACTCATATATCTCTCTTTACTCCTAGTTAGTTTTGTGTCTTTTGGACAAACAAAGTTTTATCAATATAAGTTCCATAAGACACAGAACAAAACTAATGAGTTTGGATACCTTCAGGGTATTTCAGGAAAGATAAGTGCTGGTAAGACTTCATTAGCATCTGGCTTAAGTCATGTGTATCAACTTAATCTTTTAAATAGGATTCAGAAGCTTTTGAAAGAGTATCAAATGTATCTTCATCGGATTAACTTTTCACAGTTCAATGATCGTGTATTTGAACTTTTAAGTATCCATGGCATCAAGAACTATTACATTATTACAGATAAACTACTGGATGAATTCAGCTTGAATGATATTCCAGTTTATAACTATTTGAACTTCACTACGATGCGTGAAATGACTAAATCATATGTAATTGCATTTGCAGCTTTGTTAAGAAACAACTTTGTAGCATCTAAGACCAGGTTCTTTTCTAGAATTACAAACACAATGAACCTGGACTATGACATTACACAACAAGACATTTACAAGATTTTTGAAACAGGTGATTATTTCGTTGAAGATTACCTGGTTGAAATCATCGATGAAGCCCAGGACGATAATGCTTCAGCTAACTGGCGTGAACAAGAAACCACCGGACGAAAGCAGTATCGGAATAAGTATCGACACATTCATGAGCAAAATAATTTCATGATTGGGATTAAACAAGATGAATCAGATGAAGTTAAGAAGCAAAGAACACTTTATCAAACTAACATCAAAATTGTTGATAAGGTTCAAGTGGTGTTCGTGTATCGATATCTTTATAAGATTTTTGAATGGTTGTATCGCTTTGAAGATGCACCATATCGATTCTTAAAGCTTAGATTGCCTTATGCCTTCTATTACTTAAAGAATCTATTGTCTTATGATAAATATTCGTTCCAGGCTTACTGCGATGCAAGATATGATAAACCATCGATTACAAGAAATGTTGATCATAAATTGTTGTTCCTTAGATGGTTCCTGGAGTCTTTAAGTTATAACGTTTTCCATGTAGAGATTGCCCATGATGCAGATGACTTATCCAAAGAATCAAAGGTTGATAGCATCGAACTTGTAATCCCTACGATTTACTGTTTTACATATCCAAGATTTGAGTTTAATAAGATTCAAAGTGACTTACTCGAAAAATCGAATAAAGATGGTTCGATTGAAAGAAACCTGTTCAAAAACCCAGAGTTTTTCAACATAGAAGAAAAGGTGGTGATATCTGATGACGTTGGATTTTAATCAAATTGTGTTCATGTTGGTCTTTATGATCATATACATGCTCATTATATATATACTGATTTATCGTAAATTCAAGCGATTTTTGTTAGAACAACAATATATCCACGAAGCTGCAGTCGGTTTAGCTCGTGCTCATCATGATGAATCATCTTTATCCAATACCGACAAGTTAACGGATTAGGACATTGGGGGTATGGTAATACCCCCCTAACTTGTCCACTTAATGAATGATTACACAGAGTTAAGGCTTTTGGATAAGGTTGTCTTAATCGACTATTTAACGGTTAATATTGATGATTTTAGAGTAGTTAAATGGGGCAAGAACGATTATCGCATCCAGGATGATAAGTTTGAAGCATTAGCCCAGCTATTAGGATATATCCCTGAAGCAAAGAATATGCAGTATGAACCTGGACTTCACAGTTTTACAAACGGATTAAGAATTGGTCAATTCATAAGAGTTAACTATGGTGGTGAACATGTTAAATCCCATGGACGTTATGTTGTATCAATTGAATTGTCTGGCCAAGCATGTAGAGAATTTGAAAAACACTCTGGCCATACATGGTTAGAACTGTTTAGGATGATTTTTAGCTTTGAATCCTTTAGAGTTTCAAGGCTTGATTTTGCAATTGACGATTTTAAAGGTACTGAAATTTCACTACCCTACATAAGAAACTTGGTTGAACAAGGTTTATATACATCCAATTCAAGATTGGGTTCACATGTTTCAAGTTGGAAAAAAAACTCCGATGAGTTGGTAACTGCTGGATACACAATCTATATTGGTGCCAAGGGTGGTAATCAGTTAGCTATCTATGACAAGCTTCGTGAAAGATTATCAGCAGGACATGAAGTTGATACAGAATGCTGGAATAGATATGAAATGAGATTTGTTCAAGAAAAAGCTTACGCCGTATTAGAACATTACTATCTAGCTTTAGAAACAAGTAAAGACTTTGATTTCAAACAGCTTGTTCAAGCACTACTCCTTGATTTTATGGACTTAAAAGACCCTAACGATAAGAATTCACGTATCAGAAGGAAAGCAACTGACCCAAGGTGGTTAATGTTTCTTGAATCAGTATCAAAAATTGATATTGAAAAGCGTATAAAAGAACCGCCATCACTTGAAAAGAAGTTTAAGTGGTTCAATAATTCGATGGGTTCAACCATGACAGAATTAATCTTGGCCAAAGATTTCCATGGTATGCAAAGAGTCATTTATGAATCAATTTTAGATGCGATAGATACTTTGGACTCTAAAAAGTTATCCAGGATTAACGAATACATGAAAGAGCATGAGAATGATGCAGTTGATGATGATAGACTTGCTCAAGTGAAAAATATGATCAAGTCAATTTTAGACCTAGACTAAAAAAAAAGGAAAAAGACAATGGCACAAACAAAAAAACAAAAAGAAGAAAAACAAGAAATCATAATTCCGACATCGGAATTCTCACTAGATTTAGTTGACATTATTGATCAAAATTTAAAATATTTTCGTTTGACAACGGACATTACAGAAAATATCAATAGAATTTTTGATAACTATTTAGACATTGGCAACATTTTAAATGAAATAAAAGATGCAGGTTTATTTGTTGTAGAAGAATACAAAGATATCTATGATTATGCACTAGATAAATTTGACTTAGCAAAAACGACGGTCCATAACATTATGGCCATATCTTCGAGATTTACTGATGATAGGGGCGACCTGTTACTCGAATACCAAGGTTTGAATTTTTCCACTTTAGTAGAACTTGTTTCTGTTGATCAACTTGACCTGGATAATTATAAAGGATTAATGACTGTTAAAGAAGTTAGAACAAAGAAAAAAGAATTGAAGATTAATAAGTTGATTGATGAATCACTATCTGAAGTAGGAACTGTCACACAAATTATCGAAAAGATAAAAGCATACGACATTCATACTAAATTAAACTTAGATGCAAGACTTCATTATGAAATTGATAAAGAAGAATTCTCAGAAGAAGATACTTATTCATATGATTTTAGTGTTTCATTTGTGATTCAAAACGTATTCCCTGATAAATCCAATATTGAATTTAGGTTGGTGATATCTAGACATGGTTATGATCTAAGAATGAGAACACTAGGTTATTACGATATTAGATTAAAAAATTTGGATGAAGTAGATACATTTATGGATTATGTGTGTGAAAAAGCTGCTTTTAGGATTAAAGCTTTAAATGAATTAAATAAATCAGCAGCCACATCAAGTGTTGAAGCTTCAGATAAATCACCAAGTTTCCATTCATTCAGTACAACAAACAATTGGAATCTAATCAATCCAATTCTGAATAGAGTTGCAAAGCGAATTGATTCTGAAGTTTATTATGAATGGATTAATAATGACAATCTAGCTGTTTACAAAGAAGCTAAGAAGAACAAGAAAAAGAACCCAGTCTTGTTTTATATTAAGTATCCGAATGACTTGAATAAAATTCAGTTGTTGAATGCAGATGAAACACCTTTTGATGAATTCAATTCAGTAAATGAAAAACGTGCTGAACTTATTGATGAAATCTTTGATGTTCTACTTGATCAAGTATTGTCAAAAACTGATTGTGATTTTCTCGTTCCAGAACGTGGGTATGAAGATGATAGCTATCTTGAAGTATAAATTCAAATACCTTATGTGGTGCATCAGATATGGGTTCGATGTATCAGATTCAAATACAAAGAAGATGTACAAGATTCTTTTTATGAAAAAGGACTAAGTCATGGCTAAAATATTTGATTATATGGAGTTTGATAATGGTCCTTACGTTTTTGATGCAAAGACTTATTCAAAAGAAGAAGCGTTAGAGATAGCAAATAAAGAAACTGGATATATTTTCCAGGATTATACCGTTGATGATGTTTTAGAAGATTATGTAGCATTTAGATTTGACCCAGGATATTGTCAAGAAACATTTGGTTCAAACGGTGCATACTTCCTAAATTCAAAAGGTAAACGTGGTTCATTTAAAGTTTGGGTTATAAATTGATAAGAAGGGATGATTTATGGCAAGGTATAAAGAAAACTTAAACTATCACTCGCATAGAACGCATCGTTTCACTAAAGCTTCCAAGGAACAAAAAGAGTTCTCTGAAGGTTACATCGATTTCGGTGCGATGGTTACAATGGATGATCATTCTATCTCGACTAAAGAGAAGAATGAATATTTATCACATCAGATGGAAATTGCTAAAAATCCAAAGCATAAAGAACATAACATTGCTAAAGGGTTTGTAGCATCGATGTTTGATTTTAAGAAACAAATCCCTAAGAATTTGACAATCTGGGGAAATCCAAAAACAGAAAACAAAAGGAGAAAGTAAAAATTGAAAAAATTATTATCTAGCTTTATTGCATTAGTGCTAGTTGCAACGTTATTTAACGTTCCGACTTTTGCAGCTTCAAGCGTAAACTATCATTTGGTTCAAGATACCACAAATGAAGATCGTTATTATTTTGAAAAGGGTGGATCTAGAACTAATCTAGATGCAAATTTTAGAGTTGATTTCATGAATGATGGATATTTACAAGTTAGCGGATATACTGTCGTTTTTGAGTCTTATTCCAATGGTGCTGAAATGGGTAGAGTTACCACATTGCCAGGCCAAACCGATATGCAATATATCGAATTTTACATCGACTTTAAGTTCGTTGAAATTGAATCGGTTGGTCAATATCTAAACATTGATGAACTTGCTGGTGTGGGTTTTGGTTCAGGTGTAGCAATCTATCTAACTGATTTTGTATATGCCGACAATGTTGAACCAGTTTTAAATGGGCAAACAGCTTTCGTCACTAATTATGACAATCCAATTACTGAAGCTCAAATTAGAACATATATTCATGCGTATGATAATGTCGATGGTGATATTTCTCATTTGATTCAATTAGCTTCAGCAACATATGACCCAGCAACTGCATCTGTCGGACAATATGAATTGAACTATAGTGTTACTGATTCAGCTGGTAATTCATCTACTTTAAAAGTATTTGTGCTTGTTAAAGATGTTACTGCACCAGAAATGATGCTAGAAGAATACATGTCAACTGTTTCATATACACAAACATTTGATGTTGAAGCTTTAAAGTCTACTATATCAAATCTAGCTTCAGATAACTATGACGCAAATTCAAACATTTTAGTGACCATTTTATCGAATGGTTATACAGCGAACAAAGCAATTCCAGGCTTATACGATATTACATTTGAAGCTAGCGATTCAGCTGGTAACAAATCACAAATGATTTATCAAATCAATGTCATTGATGATATCGCACCAATTGCATCGTACAACGAAACAATTTATAAGCCAGTTACATCGACATTAACTATCCAAGATATTATTGCTGATATTACTGCAACAGACATTATTAGTGGCAATGTAACTGATACTTTAGAAGTTTTAAATGACGGATACACTGGTAACGGAAATAAGGTTGGATTATACGATATTGAATTTAGTGTTCATGATGATGCAGGCAACTATACATTTTTTACTGTAACAGTTCATGCAACAGATAACATTCCACCTGTGTTTATGGTTACTCCTGGGCAGTTCATCAGAGTAGAAGACATCGTGACTTTATCCAATGAAGATTTTGTTGATATCCTTGTTAGAACTGGTCAATTGACTTTACCTGAAGGTTCACAGTATATGATGCTTGTGAATGAATATGAAGGCAATTCAAGCATTCCAGGATTGTATGCAGTATCTATGAAGTTTATGGCTGCAACTGGTGAAACTGAAGTTAAATCATTTGCGGTTGAAGTATTAGAAACTGCTCCAATCGATGGTGTGATTGAAGATTCTAGAGACTTATGGGCTCATGTAGTTGACTATGTGAAAGCTAATCCAGTTCAATCAGGTTTAATCTTAGTTGGCTCACTAATTGTAATTGGTTCAATAACATTTGTTTTGATTCAATCAAATAATTACAAGCCAGCGCATCAAAGAAAATCCAAGTATTCAAAATATAGAAAGTAGGTAAATCAATGGCACTATTCAAAAAAAGTCTAATAGCACTGATTTTGGTAGTGCCTTTTCTTTTAGGGTTTGGCTATAAAGTACAAGCTCACGGAACAGGCATTATCAATTCAGAACCTGAAGGTGATAATAACGGTGCAGACATTTATCACGAAATCGTTGGCAATGAACGTGCATATATTCACTTCAGTTTACCTAGGTACACAAGTACGGGTTCGTTTATGGTTTCATACGATACTTCTTCAGCACATGAAATTAAGTTCTATGGATCTAAAAATATCTATTTTGATAGAAACATTTGGAATCCAGATGAAGCTAATTACAGTATCTTTGTTGTTGAAACCTTGGATGACCAGGGGAACTATGTTGTTCAATATTCATCAAGAGATGCATCACACAATTATTTAAACTTTCAAGGCACTTCAGAAGGTATCCAAATTTCTACCATTCAAGAATATGAAGGTACATCACTAACAACCCAGGAACATGTCATGTACTTGTTCGATGGAAAGACGTATCGAATTTACTGGGAAAAATCAAACGTTTACCAGGATATTTTAATAGCTGACTTACCTGAAACCACTGGTTCACCATATAAATCAGGTGACTATGGTGTCGTAACCTTTGGCATCGATGGTTCATATCTGGATGTAACGATTCAGATGGTTCATACGTATAAACTAGCTAGAATGCTTGTGGATGACATTACAGCGTTTGAGAACGTTCAATATGCTTATTATTGGACTGACAATAACAATAAGTTTATAACCATGACTTATGAAGAAAAAGAACCTGTGTATCTTTCATCATTGCCAATTCAAGCTCGCCCATGGACGCAAACAGTTACATGGAACTTAACCACCAATGAGATTAGATCAGTTAATAAAGTGGATGTGTTTGCATATCATGCAAAAGATTCAAATAGAAACATTTACACATACATGTACATGCCTAATACCATCCATGACTCACTCATTTCTGTAACAGCAAAGATGAGTTATAAATTTCAGTGGTACATTGGTGAAAGCAATGTTAGAACAGATACAATTGTTTTGAAGTCTGGTGATAAAAATACTTTTTCTCCTAGCTGGGAAAAGAAGCTTTTGTATTTTTATCTAGTACCAGGCTATACTCTATCTGAAATTGGTTCAAAATTACTTGACTATGAGAATCAATATTTATCAAGGTCACTTGATCAGATAAGTGTTGTAAGTAATCCGACTTCGGAATTGGTTGAGAAAATCACCGGTGCATGGAATGAAGCTTATGATACGAATGTAGTCATTGATACTGATTCAAACAAGCTTTATCGTTTAAACTGGGGTCAATACGATGAATGGGGTGCAAGGAACGTTTACCTGGTTGAAGATACATTTCAGTTTTCAGAAATCGTATTTGTTCAGAATGGCCAAGTTAAACTGTTAACCTTCGATGATATTATCTTAAAAGATGTCATCGATGACACATTAAAACCTACAACACCAGGGATGGACTTCTTCAAAATGTTTATGGATGTTGTAAAAGCTCATCCAGTTGAAGCAGTTGTGGTGGCAGTAGTAATCTTAGTAATCATCCTTATACTCTTTTCAACAGTCTTGGCACCGTTTGTAGGCGTTTTAAGCGTGTTTGTCAAAGTGTTTGGAATTATACTTGAAGGCGTTGCAAGAGTCTTTGTAACATTGATTTCACGTCCATGGTTCTGGGTCTTATCCTTGGTTGGTTCAATCATCTATGTCATTTACATAAATATATAAAAAATAAAAGCCCTGGATTAAAATTTGGGGCTTTTAATATATTTCGCAATTCTTTCATTTTGTTGGCAAAAAATACTTCGAATTTCCGTCTAGTTATTTTGTGCGGCTATATAGAATTTCGTTATTTATGGATATTTTAACAATGAAAAGGGAGATTGCAAAATGAACATCAATAATTTAATACATGAATACCTTGGGTATTCAAAAAGGTATAAAACAGAAGGAACACATAGATTCAACATGTCTGAATCACGTGCAATTAAATTGGCTTTAGATTACTTAAAGATTACTGACACTGATCAACTCAATAGAGATACGACTGATGACTTAGTGGACTATTTTAAGAATAAGACTCAAAAGAAGAATTCAAAAATAAATTCTACGATTTCATGGTTATATAGAGTCTTTAGACATTTTGACATAACCACAGATTTACCAAAGCAAAGAAAGCTTTTTAATGATACAATTAACTTTAAACCGATTCAGCAATCAGAACGCAAACGAATTTTAAAACATGTTTATGGTTTAGATTCCGACGTCGGAAATAATTTGTCATATCAGATTGCTATATTCTTGATGTTGGAATCAGGTGTTAGATCTAATGAACTATTAAATATTAAGATTGAAAACGTTGATTTAAAACAACAATCGATTTACTTGGACAAAACTAAGAACGGTAAACCAAGGACGGTATATTTTAATGATCTTTCAGATTCATATATAAGACATATGCTATCAAAGAGAAAACGTGGATATCTTCTTTGGAACTTCATAAGAGATGAACGTTTTAATAAAAGGGCGTTGGACTATCTGATATATAAGCTTAAGAAAGAATTGGCCATACAAAAATTGTCATGTCATATGTTTAGAAAAACATTTGCAACTGAACTGAATCGGAATGGATGTCCTGTAACAACAATTATGAAGTTGTTAGGTCATACCACCATCGAAATGACCATGATTTATTTAGAGATAAACGACGATAAAATCGCAAAGGATTACATGCGATATTATCCTGAATTTTAGAAAGATTTATACATAACATTCACACTAGTACTATTTGCAAAAAATAAATTAAAAAAAATCACTTGACTTGTTGCATTAATGAGATATAATCACACTTGAAAGGAGGTATATTATGGATAAAATAAACGTAACATTTCTGTTAGTAACTCATGAAACTAATATCAAAACTTCAAGTTGTAGTTTTTCAGTGAATAAAGCACAATATCAATTGGTTGGAGTTTTAGTTCCTATGTTTTTCAATTTACTTCAGGGTATTGATAATTATACGGAAGTAAAATTGATAAAAAAACTATTTAAAGTCTTCGATATTGATGCTCATCAGATTAATATTAGTGAATGTTCACCTAATGTTATTAGAATAATACAAGGTCATACCGAGTCTATTTATAAAAATGACAAGAATGAATATATTACTTATGAAGATGTTGAAAGACGAATTGATCTATTCTCTGAAATGTTAAACAAAAAAAGGACTGAAACTTAGTCCTTTTCTTTTGCTACATTAATGTATCGCTGTGAAATCTCTGATTGAATCTTTTTAAATTCAATGAGTTCATCCAATGTGACTTCAAGAGCTTGTGCTATTTCAACAGCTCTTTCAATTGTTGGGGTTAGACCATTCTCAAACTGATGAATAGCCTGTGGGCTTACATTCAATCTTCTTGCTAATTCTGTTTGACTAATCCCCTTTGTTTTTCTGATCTCTTTAAGATTAAAAACAAAATTCTTATTCATTTAGCAATTCCCCCTTGCATTTTTCAAGTAAATACTTTAAAATGAATTTGTAAGTTCAAGTGTTTGCTTGAAATAAGGTAGTTGCGTTTCGGTAAAATGGCAGGCCTAGCTGGATTTGAACCAACGATGACGGAGTCAAAGTCCGTTGCCTTACCGCTTGGCTATAGGCCTATATTCTTCGCATGGGGCGGCTAAAGGGAGTTGAACCCTCCAGTGCCGGAG
>Ga0265295_1008051_pt1 | contig 11848 bp, 12 predicted proteins | sample Munlansysbiofilm_FD_192503 | JGI IMG/M metagenome (GOLD analysis project Ga0265295, IMG submission 192503) | Leachate microbial communities from a municipal landfill in Southern Ontario, Canada - Methane capture system biofilm | ecosystem: Engineered > Solid waste > Landfill > Unclassified ... | reverse complement strand
GGAGCATATGCAACAGTCCTTAAGGGAAATGTAGACGCTATTGTTTTAACCGGTGGTTTAGCGTATAACAAGTTAACTGTTGAACTTATAAAAGAAAGAGTATCATTCATCTCGAAGGTATTAGTATACCCTGGTGAAGATGAAATGGAAGCTCTAGCTGAAGGCGCTCTTCGCGTTTTGAATGGTGAAGAAAAAGCTAAGGTTTATCAATAAAAGGAGGGTTTCATATGATTAAAACGATGCTCGATTTAGTCAAACGTGCAGAACTATTAGATCAAAAAACGATGGTGGTCGCTGCAGCAAATGATCATCCTGTTTTAGAAGCTGTAGTGTTAGCAAAAGAAGCAAATTTGATTCATCCTGTTTTAATTGGTGATCAAAAAGAAATCGAAAAGATTTTAAAAGAGTTAAAAGCAAATCTTTTAGATTATGAAATCATTGATGAAAAAGATCCGATGCTTGCTTCTGAACAAGCTGTTAAAAAGGTGTCATCTGGTGAAGGTGATATTCTGATGAAAGGATTTGTTGATACATCCGTCATTTTAAGAGCAGCTTTAGATAAAGAGTTTGGGTTAAGAACACCTAACCGTATTTCTCATGTCAGCGTCATGGAAATACCCAATTATCATAAGCTTTTAATGATGTCAGATGGTGCGATGAATATTGATCCAGACGTCAACATTAAACAAGAAATTATAGAAAATGGTGTTGAAGTGTTACACGCGATTGGTATAAAACAACCTAAAGTAGGTATGATTGCTGCCGTTGAAAAAGTTAATCCTAAAATGCAAGCAACACTTGATGCTGTTGAATTAATTGAAAGAAATCAAAACAATCGCATCAAAGGTTGTACCATCGGTGGACCTTTTGCTTTAGACAATGCGATCAATGAAGAGGCTGCACATCATAAAGGAATTACAGATCCTATGGCAGGAGATGTTGATTTTATCGTGATGCCTCAAATAGAATCTGGAAACGTCTTTTATAAGAGTATGATGTTTTTAGCGAATGCAAAAAGTGCATCTGTCATTGCGGGTGCGCGTAAACCTATCGTTTTAACATCACGTGCCGATTCTAAAGAAAGCAAATTTTACTCCATCGCATTAGCATGCTTAATCGCAGAAAGCAAATAAAGGATAAACATATGATCATACTAGATGGCGCATCACTGACGCTTGATGAGCTAAAGCGAATTGCCAGAGATTACGAAGAAGTTAAAATCAAAGATGAAAACATTATTAAAATCAATAAAGCAAGAGATATTGTGAAAACAATAGCAAACGGTGATGATGCTGTTTATGGCGTCAACACCGGTTTTGGTCATTTAGCGAATGTTAAGATTGATAAAAAAGAACTATCTGAATTACAAGCTAATCTTTTAATGAGCCATGCATGTGGTGTGGGTGAACCACTCCCTAAAGAAACGGTAAGAGCCATGATGGCTTTAAGAATTAATGCATTGATTCAAGGTTACAGTGGTATCAGAGAAAAAACGATTTTAAAACTTTTAGAGTATTTAAATACAGATTTAATACCTATTGTATATGAAAAAGGAAGCTTAGGAGCAAGTGGTGATCTCGCACTTTTATCACATATGAGTTTACCTCTCATAGGTCTTGGTGAACTTGAATATAAAGGCATACGATATGAAGCAAAAGAAGCTTTAAAACTTGCTGGTATTGAACCACTTGAGGGCTTGAAGGCTAAGGAAGGTTTGTCTTTGATCAACGGAACACAAGCGATGTCAGCTGTCGGTGGTTTAGTTTTATATGACAGTTATAGATTATTAGACTATGCTAATCTGTCACTCTCATTATCCATGGAAGCTCTCGAAGGTATTATGGATGCTTATGATGATCGTGTGCATCAAATCAGAAGACAAACAGGTCAAATTCAAGTTGCATCCGATGTGAGAAGATTTTTAGAAGGCAGTATGCGTGTTACCAAGCAAAACGAGATCAGAGTTCAAGATGCTTATTCTTTAAGATGTGCACCACAAGTTCATGGGGCATCCTTAGATGCGTTTGAACATGTCAAGATGACTTTAGAAAGAGAAATCAATGCTGTCACAGATAATCCGATTATATTTAATGAAATCAATGAAGCGATAAGTGCAGGTAATTTCCATGGTGAACCTTTAGCGATGACCTTTGATTATTTAGGTATTGCTTTATCTGAATTAGCCAATATCAGTGAAAGGCGCACAGAACGTATGGTCAATCCACATTTATCTGGCGGACTTCCTCCCTTTTTAACTAAAGATTCTGGTGTGAATTCAGGCTTTATGATTGCTCAGTATACAGCAGCATCTTTAGTCTCTGAAAATAAAGTACTTGCACATCCAGCATCCGTAGATTCGATTCCATCATCAGCTAATCAAGAAGATCATGTTTCTATGGGGTCCATATCAACAAGAAAAGCGAAAACCATTTTAGAAAATGTTAGAAAAGTGATTGCGATTGAAATCTTTACTGCATGCCAAGCTATTGATTTAAGAGGAAACAAAAAGATGGGTATGATGACATCTAAAATATATGAACAAGTAAGAAAGTATATACCCTTCATAAAGAAAGATGAACCTCTTTATGTTCATATTCAAAAAATCGAAAAACTTTTAATGGATGATTCATTTTATAACGCCATTTTTTAAGGAGGAATGATGTTTTGAAAAGTATAACACTTAAAGATATCTTTCATGAATTACCTGAACCTATCACGTTTGATAAGAACTTAAGAAGAGCACCTAAAAGAGGCGGTCAACTATCAGATGCTGATATCAAACTCGCCTTAAAAAATGCTTTAAGATATATACCTTCTGAATGGCAAGACGTCTTAATTCCAGAGTTTTTAACAGAGCTTATGGAAAGAGGACGTATTTATGGTTATCGGTTTCGACCCAAAGAGGAAATCTTTGGTAAGCCGATAGAAATGTATCAAGCACATACATTAGAAGGAAAAGCAATGATGGTGATGATCGATAACAACTTAGACCCCAAAGTTGCTTTATATCCCTATGAACTTGTTACCTATGGTGAAACAGGACAGGTATGTCAGAATTGGATGCAATACCATTTGATCAAAAAATATTTAAGCATCATGACAGATGAACAAACATTAACAGTGATGTCAGGTCATCCGCTCGGTTTATTTGAAAGTCACAAGCGTGCACCACGCGTTATTTTAACCAATGGTCTAATGGTTGGACTTTATGATAACCCTAACGATTTTGAAAGAGCGCAAGCGCTTGGTGTAGCCAATTACGGTCAAATGACAGCCGGTGGTTGGATGTATATAGGTCCACAAGGTATCGTACACGGTACCTATTCAATTCTTCTCAATGCTGGACGTTTAAAACTTGGGATACCTGAAGATAAAAATTTAGCTGGACGTCTATTTGTTTCATCAGGACTTGGTGGAATGAGTGGCGCACAAGGTAAAGCTATTGTTATCGCTGGTGGTGTTGGAATCATTGCAGAAGTGGATGCATCAAGAATCCAAACACGCTATGAACAGGGATGGATTAACAAAGTAACAAGCCATCTCGAAGAAGCATTTAAATGGTCCAATGAAGCGATTAAACAACATAAACAATTAGCGATTGCATATCATGGAAACATTGTTGATCTTTTAGAATATGCAGATCAACATGATATTCAAATTGATCTTTTAAGTGATCAGACATCATGCCATGCTGTTTATGATGGGGGATACTGTCCTTATCAATTAACATTTGAAGAACGTACGGAAATGCTTAAAACCGATCGGCAAACTTTTAAAAAATATGTTGATGAATCACTGAAAAAACATTATCAGCTCGTTGAAAAACTAGTTCACAAAGGAACGTATTTCTTTGACTACGGAAATGCTTTTTTAAAATCGGTTTATGATGCAGGTGTTACATCGATATGTAAAAATAAAATCAACGACTTAGATGGGTTTACACAACCTTCATATGTTGAAGAGTTGATGGGACCACTCCTTTTCGATTATGGATATGGACCGTTTCGATGGGTATGTCTATCTGGTAAACAAGAGGATTTAGATTTAACAGATAATGAGGCGATGAACTTAATTCCAAAAGATCGTCGTTTCCAAGATTATGATAATTACATGTGGATTAAGCAGGCGAAAGAAAATGAACTTGTTGTTGGAACAAAAGCACGCATTTTATACCAAGATCAAAAAGGTAGACTAAAGATTGCTTTAAGGTTTAATGAACTTGTTAGAGAACAAAAAGTAGGACCTATCATGCTGGGTAGGGATCATCACGATACGGGCGGAACCGATTCACCTTTTAGAGAAACTGCAAATATCAAAGATGGCTCAAACATCATGGCTGATATGGCAACCCATGTTGCCTTAGGTAATGCCAGCAGAGGTATGACATTAGTTGCTCTTCACAATGGTGGAGGAGTCGGTATTGGAAAAGCGATCAATGGTGGATATGGCATGGTCTTAGATGGATCAGAAAGAGTCGACCAGATATTAAAAGAAGCGATGACGTATGATGTGATGGCAGGTGTTTCTAGAAGAGCTTGGGCACAAAATAAGCATGCGATAGAAACAGCTAAAGCATTTAATCATCAAGAATCTCAAGCATCAATCACACTTCCTTTTGAAAGTGATGAGCATCTTATCGAAGAGGAAGTTAAGCGTTTTATGAAAGGACAAAAAGCATGAGAATTGTACAATGTGTTCCTAACATCAGTGAAGGAAGAGACTTAGAAAAAATCGAAAAAATTGTTGAACCTTTAAAAAATCAAGAAGGTTTTAAACTTGTAAGTTATGAACCTGATAAGGACTATAACAGAACAGTCATTACATTGATTGGCGATCCAGATCGCATGATTATGCCTTTAATTGTATTTTTTAAACAAGCGATGGATTTAATTGATATGAATCAACATCATGGTGAACATCCACGGATGGGAGCTGTTGATGTATGTCCTTTTATTCCTATTTCAGATATCACGATTGAAGAATGTGTTGATTACGCAAAAATGTTAGCTGATCATGTGTCATTTATGTATCACATCCCTGTTTTTCTTTATGCAAAAGCTGCTCAGTTTAAGGAAAGAGAAAACTTACCTGATATTAGAAAAGGTGAATTTGAAGGTATGAAGGATAAGATTAAAGAAGACATGTGGAAACCTGATTTTGGTCCCCAAGAAATACATCCGACATTTGGAGTGGTTGCTATCGGTGCCAGAATCCCTTTAATTGCCTATAACATTGATTTAAGTACCAATGAACAAAAAATAGCTTCTGCCATTGCAAAAGCTATCAGACAATCATCTGGAGGTTTTCAATATATTCAAGCAGGTCCGGCAACACTTGTTGAACGTGGACACGTTCAAGTAACGATGAACATTTTAGATTATAAGAAAAATCCGATGTATCGTATCTTAGAAACAGTGAAGATGGAAGCTAAACGATATGGTGTCCAAGTAACACATTCTGAAGTTGTAGGACTTATACCTAAAGATGCACTTTTGGATTCTGTTAAGTATTATATGCAATGTGAAGGGATGAAAAGTGATCCAAGTATGCCTTTAGCGGAGTTGACAGAAAAAGCCATTCACTTTTTAAGTCTACGCGATTTTGATCTTCATAAAATCATTGAAGCTTATCTATAAGGAGAAGAATCATGAAAGCCGATAAAGTCATATACAAAATAAAATCCATATATACACCAGATCTAACGCCTCCAATTAGGGGAAAAGATTTAGCACATATCAAAGAAATCGAGCAAGGATTTATTGCGATTAAGGATGGGAAAATCTGTGGCATAGGTGAAGGTGATGGAGACGATTTTATCGACTCACACACCGAAATCATCGATGCTAAACATCGCATCGCACTTCCAGGTCTTATAGATTCACATACACACTTAGTTCATGCTGGATCAAGAGAAAACGAATATGAAGAACTTCAAAAAGGAGTTCCTTATCTTGACATCTTAAAACGTGGTGGTGGTATTTTAGGAACAGTTGAAAAAACAAGACAAGCAAGTTTTGATGAGTTATATCACAAAGCATATCACTCATTGGATCAAATGCTTTTACATGGTGTCACGACAGTCGAATCAAAAAGTGGTTATGGATTATGTTTTGAATGTGAGACAAAGCAATTGAGGGTTAATCAACGTTTAAATGATCACCACCCAATGTTGGTTCTATCTACGTATATGGGAGCACATGCAGTTCCTAAAGAATATGTAAATCGTAAAGACGAATATATCAACGACATGCTCCATGATTTAAAGAAGTTAAGTGAAATGGACCTGGCACAAGCTGTTGATGTGTTTTGTGAAGAAGGCGTTTATTCTATTGAAGAAACTCGTAAGATTTTATTAGAAGCAAAAAAACTAGGGTTTCGTATCAAAATGCATGCAGATGAAATTCATTCATTAGGTGGTGCGGGACTAGGTGCTGACTTAGGATGTACATCGGTTGATCATTTGATGGCAATCTCTGATGAAGATATGATCAAGTTAGGGAAATCACAGACCGTTGCTAATGTGTTACCAGGGACATCTTTCTATTTAAAAAAAGGATTTGCTGATGCGAGAAAAATGATTGAAAACAACATTGCACTATCGATTGCAGGAGATTATAATCCCGGTTCATGTCCTTCTGAGAATTTCCAACTGATCATGCAGCTTGCTTCGAATTATATGAAACTTCTACCAGCAGAAATATTAAATGCTGTGACGATCAATCCAGCATATCATCTAGGCATCAGTCACTCCAAGGGTTCATTAGACATTGGAAAAGACGCAGATATCATCTTAATGGATGCTCCTAATTTGAGTTATATCATGTATCATTTTGGAATCAACCACACATCAGATGTCTTTATTTTAGGACAAAAAGTTGTGAGTGATCAAAAGATTGTGAGGGAACATAAATGAAACTTATAGATTTAAGTGTTAAGCAATTTGTCGATACAGTCGATAGTAAGTCACCAGCTCCAGGAGGAGGTTCGGTGTCATCTTTGATGTCATCCATGGGGGTTGCTCTAGCGAGAATGGTAGGACATTTAACGGTTGACAAGAAAAAGTTTATCGCATTAGATCCAACCATTCAGTTTGAATTTAAAGATGTCATTCAATCTTTAGAAACGATTAAATTTGGATTAATGCAATCCATAGACCTTGATACAGAAGCATTTAATCTGATCATGGATGCATATAAGATGCCCAAAGAAACAGATGAAGAAAAAAGACTTAGAAATCTAAAAATTCAAGAAGGTACATTAGAAGCTATCATGGTTCCTTTAAAGGTAGCAACTCTTTCATTATCCGCTCTTCATCAGTTTGATTACATCATCACATATGGTAATAAACAAACAATCTCTGATTTAGGAGTTTCAGTATTAGCATTATCTTCTGGTGCATTTGGAGCTCTTATGAATGTGATGATTAATCTTCCAGGTTTAGAAGATGAAATTGCAAGACATCAATACCAAATCCAAGTGGATAACTTGATGGAACAGGTCACATCTTCACGTGATCAACTCTTAGAAAAAGTTTATCTTTCACTGAAAATAAAATAAGAAAAATAGATTCATTATAAACAATACATAAAGTCTGAAAACAACCTTGTATAATGATGGTTTATGACATATAATGAAGTTAATCGAATCGACATGATGGTGCTCAGATGAGCATAACAGGGAATCAAGTGATAATCTTGAGCTGTCCCAGCAACCGTGATACGGACGAAATGCTAATAACCACTGCTAAAGCGGGAAGGTGCAAAGTAGGATGATGTTAAGCCGGGAGACCTACCACAAATGTCAAAGTTAAGTCATCTTCTGGGGTTGAGACGGGCAAAAGTCCTCTTTTTGTCTATTTCCATACCCCAAAGGTATGGTTTTTTATTTGAGAAAAGGAGAAATTGCATGAAAAAATTGGGTTTTGTTGTCTTGTTTTTCTTAAGTTTGGTACTACTTGCTGGATGTCAAGTAGAAACACAAACATTTACTGTAGAGGTTAGAGATTTATCTGGTGAGCTTATCGCTTCAGAAGAAATTGAATACCCAAAAGAAACAGAGCTTAGTCTGTTTGAGTTGATGGATGAAGTGATGGATATCGATTTTTCCACATCGCAATGGGGAACGATGATTAATGGTATCGAAGACTTTTATCCAAAAGAGTATGGACTAACATATAACTACTATTTAGGACTATATGTTAACGATGAAATGAGCATGGTTGGTATCGATCAAGTCACCTATGTAGAGGATATGGTGATTTCATTTAGAGAATCAACGATGTTATCGGAGTTAGATTTAGCGATTAATGTATGGATTGAAAGTTTTATGGAAGAGTATTTAAATGAGTATGTGAGTACAGAAGGTATCAATCAATATGTGTTAACAGCCGTTAAACAGTTAGATCTCTACGGGTATGTTGATTTAGATGTTGATGCCTTATCTTATCCACCACTCGCTAATGATACGATTGGCAGTCAATTTAGAACAGCCATCATTCAAAAGGTTTTCAGCTTACCTACACTTGATACGGAAGAAGCGTTATTAGCTTTATCACCCACAAGTCCCTATGAGGCTGTGACGTATATGAATACATTAGATCTATTATTTGGATCTACTTCATCAGCTAAACGGATCGAAGTAGCAAATTATTTAGTTAACAACTTACCAGAATACATGGATGCTGATTATGCAGGCATGGCGCTTGGTGCTATATCATCCATTCAAAATGAGGTTTTAGTTGAAACATTCCAAAGTGATATGATCGCTTATATCAAAAATGCTCAAGCTGAGACAGGTATTACATCATGGGGTAGTGCAAATGCATCATCAACTGCACAAGCAATCATTGGTTTACTTGCAGTAGGTGAAGACCCAAGAAGTGAAAACTATACCGTTAGTGAAGTCGATCTTGTAGAAGCACTTATGACTTTTATGGGTGAAGACGGTTTTAAATATCTATTAACTGATGAAAATGACGATATGGCTTTTTCATCACCTCAAGCATTTGCTGCATTAACGCTTTATAAGATTTATCGTGATCAACATTTAGGATGGTCATCAGATGTCATAAATTTATGGAATTTATCGGTTAACGAATAGGACGTGAGGCTTTGACGCACTTAAAACTTAAAATCATCATCTCAATCGTTGTTGTTTTAGTGGGTGCGCTCGTTATCCGTCTTTTAACCGTTGAAAATAGATCTACGGAAGCAGGTTCAATCTATCTTTATATTCAAGATGAAGAAGAACATGTTGTTTTTGAAGGAAGTCTTTCTTATGAAGAAGGCGATTCATTCTACGATATTTTAAACAGACATTTTGATTTAACGTGTGCAAATTATAACTATCAACCAGATACTGAATGTAGTTATTCATTTACAACGCCTGGAGCATCAGGAAAGGTTATTTTAGGTATCAAGGGCGATAATTTTGACTTGATGACCAATTGGAGTGATCATTTCCTAGCTTTCTATAGTTATAATGATAACGAGAAAAAATTAACAACAGTTGGACCGAGCAATATACCCTTTCAAAACGGGGATGTCTTCTTAATTAATTATGAAAGTGCGTGGGAGTAAACTATGAGTATAAGCCATAAAGCAATTAAAGATACCGCATTAATCGCGATTTGTGCCGCGGTTCTTTTCGTGCAACAGTTGGCTTTATCTGTATTACCTAATATTCAGTTTTCGACATTACTCATCGTGTTGTTTACTAAAGTTTTAGGGTTCAAAAGAACGACACTCATTATTACGATTCATGTCATTGCATATAATTTATTATCACCTTTCGGTTCTGCATTACCCACACATATTCCATTTATGTATTTAGCGTGGATGCTTATTCCCATCAGTTTATCAACTTTTTTAAAAAAAATAGATGGAACACTTGGTTTAGCCATCTTTGGTATTGTTTTTGGATTTGTGTATGGATGGATGTTTATTCCTCCAGCTGTATTGTTAACTGATGCGCCTTTTGTTGCTTATCTCGTGATGGATATCCCTTTTGAAATCGTGATGGCAGTATCTAATTTCATTACGATTTACTGGTTATATGAGCCACTAAAAAAGGTTTTAAAAGATCAACTTATCAAATTTGAAGGACAAGAAAAAAATGGCGGTTCGTTTTGAACCGCCATTTATTTATACATTTAATTAAGCTAACCAAACGAGTTTCTTGTGTAATAACAATGATACAGTATCAATGATCATAAATAAGAAGCCAAATGGGAAGACAAGGATACCGAAAATGATTAACATCATATTGTTTGTATCAATACCTTTGACGATACGATAAATACCCCAATAAATACCCCAAATAAGTGCGAGAAGAATCTTAATGATCAAGGGTAGGTCATCACTAAACTTGATAAAACCTTTCATGCTTGAATTCCTCCTAATTTAATTTATATACATAGTATAAACCTTCTTTTTGGATTTGTAAACCTATTGCAAGAGGATGTTTCTGATTTTATCTTTTTACTTTAGTAATTTTGCTCAAATGTCATTGACAGCGCTTTCATGTATCATATATAATAGATGTAGATACGATACAGAGGTGCGGTCTACAGTGTAGATGATCAAAACAAGAATGGACATTCGTTTGATCAATTGAAGGAGTATGCCGCCGAAAGCTTGAATGGGTGTCCACGCATTCAACCTTGATGATTGAGGATACACCTCCTTCATTGCCATTTTTAGATAAATGGAGAGCTGTTTATAAACAGTTCTCTTATTTTTTTTTACAAAGGAGCCATAAGATGATTAAAAAATTTCAATTAGGTGAACAAAAAAGTTATGAAAGAGTGATTACACACGCGGATGTTAAAAAGTTTGCTGAAGTCACAAAAGATTATAATTTAGCTCATTTTGATGAAGATTATTGTGCCAAAACCATTTTTAAAAAACCAATAGTTCACGGCATGTTAGTCGGTTCACTTTTTTCAAAAGTATTTGGTGCTGAATATCCTGGTGGCGGCATGATTTATTGTTCACAATCGCTAAAGTTCTTAAAGCCGATTTATCCAGATACGAATCTTAAAGTTGTGATTACAGTTAAAGATATTATTTTAGAAAAAAACCGTGTGATTTTTACGACAGAAATATTTAATGATAAAAACGAGTGTGCATTGACGGGTGAAGCTATGTTAATGCCGAGGAAGGAAGATGATGTGTGAATAAGTGGATTAATAAAGAAACATTTATCAATCTTTTAAAAGACGATATGTCCATCATGGTTGGAGGATTTTTAACATGTGGAACACCGGAACAATTGATTGATTGGGTTGTTGAATCCCAAGTCAAAAATCTAACCATCATCTGCAATGATGCTGGATATCCAGAAAAAGGTGTTGGGAAATTATTGAATCATCATCAAGTAAAAAAATTAATTGTCACACATATAGGAACAAATCCGAATGCGGGACGTTTGATGAGTTCAGGAGAAATTGAAGTTGAACTTATTCCACAAGGAACATTTGTTGAACAGATTAGAGCACATGCAGGAAGACTGGGTGGTGTCTTATCTCCTACAGGTATTCATACACCTGTTGAAGAGGGTAAACAAATTATTGAAATTAAAGGACAATTCTATATTCTATCCGAACCTATTGGTGCAGATTTAGCCTTAATTAGCGCTTATAAGAGCGATGAAAAGGGGAATTTAATTTATAAAGGATCTGCAAGAAACTTTAATCCAACCATGGCAATGTCTGCTAATTTAGTTATTGCATCTGTAGAGTTTAAAGTCGAAGAAATTGATCCTGAAATTGTCATTACACCACACCCTTTTATTGATTATCTTGTGGAGGTGTCATGATGGATTCTAAAGAGTTTATCGCAAGAAGAGT
>Ga0265295_1008049_pt1 | contig 11849 bp, 10 predicted proteins | sample Munlansysbiofilm_FD_192503 | JGI IMG/M metagenome (GOLD analysis project Ga0265295, IMG submission 192503) | Leachate microbial communities from a municipal landfill in Southern Ontario, Canada - Methane capture system biofilm | ecosystem: Engineered > Solid waste > Landfill > Unclassified ... | reverse complement strand
TGGTTCCTTTCTCCTGCTTACCCGTTTCGGGGTTTACCTTTTCAAAAATAAGTGCAAAACTTTTATCATCTGGACTAAAAAGGGTTGTGTACTGCATGTTATCCTTGTTTTTGAGCGAATCGATGGTAACAATATCCATCACCATGCTCGAGGTGAAGTTATAGTTCTGGTCATATGCCACGTTGTTAAGACCCGCGGCTTGCATCATTTTTCGCTCAAGAAAGTTTGGCTCTTTTTTCTTGGGCCGCACTGGCTGGGTTTGTTCTGTTTGCTCCGGCTGCTGCTCAACAGCCTGCTCCTCTTCCTTCTCTTGCTTCTCTTTACTTGTTAAGGCCTCAATGGCTTTGTTGCGTATAAGCCCTTTTAGTTGAGCTTTGGCAATACTTGGCGCAAATAGAATAAGTGCACCAAAACTTAGTGTGTAAATAACTTTTCTCATATCAATTAACTATTTAGGGTTATTATTTTAAAATTTAAAACTTCAAAGTTTTGTGCAAATTAGCTAAAATGCGAATTCAATGTCAAACGAGATTAAAAATTCATGAGTATTTTTTACACTATTGCCCCTTATCTGATAAAATAATAACCGTTGATAGGTATGAAGCGAAAACACCAAGCCCCCCTTCGATATTCGAATATAAAGGGGTTGCCTCGGCAAATGGGTTGTCACCAAAATCATCAACAGTATTAAGCGATTTATGAAATTTATAGTAATGTTTGTCAACAGTAAGGGCGTAAAGTCTGATTCTATGATCAGAGTAACTGCTCAAACTAAAATCAATCCTAAAGGGAATATTCTGGCCATCACAACCCAAATCGTTATAAACTGAGAGATAGTTATTGTTGTAACCACTGGAATACTCACCAAAATCGAAAGCGAATAAAGCATAAAAATTTGCACTACTAGCCTCGTCCACTATACTCCCTGAAATAATTGCCTGAAGATCACCCCACTCATCTGTCTTTGAGGTATCAAGTTCAACCCCCATAAGTATAGGCGCATAGCTAGGCACCCTTGTTGATGCTTTAACCTCATCAAACCCTGGTACCGAAACACTCAAATAGTAGGTACCTCCCATTACTATTTCAAACATTGCTGGCGAGATAGTGTACATCCTTAATTCATTAACAAATGGTATCACAACTTCTTGGGTGCCGTCCGTATTCTTAAGCACAACCAAGGCATTTTGCACTTCAATCACGTTGTTTTCATCACTATAATCATCGATAGCAGGGGTATTGTAATTAATTGGTTTGGATTGCCAAACCATTACCTTAATTGATTCGTTAGGACAAATAAACGACTGAACTACTATTTTGGGTTCAACCTTTGGCAAATTGAGGTCATCAACATCATCAATGCAGGATAAAACGCCTGTGAGCATGATTAAAATTCCTAATACTCTAGTTTTCATGTCTCTTTTATTTAAAATTTAATTGCCCACGAAACCGATGGGATTAGCTGAAACAAGCTGAGTTGCTTTAACTTTGTTGTAGAGGTGTACATACCGGTATGCTCGTTGTAATTGTACTCGTTACTGATAAAGTAAAAAAACGGATTCCTTCGGTTGTACATATTGTAAACGCTAAACTCCCAAGTTCGTTCATAATTTTTGAGTTTCTTATGAACCTGAATACCTATATCAAGCCTGTGATAAGGGGCCATGCGATAGCTATTCTTTTCGCCATAATCATTCACGGTATTGATATAACCCAAATTAGGATTTACTGGGCTATGCCCTTGCGCTGGGTATTCAGCTAGAGGGAGCGTAATGGCATTTCCTGTTCCGTAAACCCAAGTTCCAGAAAGTGTAATCCCCTTGCTCAACTCATAAATAGCAACCAGTGATACATCATGGCGTCTGTCGTATCTTGCCCAATAGGGATTTCCGTAGTTCACTTCGTCAAACTGAAGCTTAGTCCATGATAGGGTATAGCCTACCCAACCCGTTAACTTGCCAGATTTTCGATGAGCAAGAAACTCAACCCCATACGACCAGCCTACCCCGCTAGTTATGTTTTCCTCCCATTTTATATCTTCTGCATTCTCCGGATCACCAATCATAAGGAAACTGGCTCCTTCGCGATAGGTTATCACATTACTTGATTTTTTGTAGTACCCCTCAAGTGATAATGTGGTAGATAGGTCGGGGAGATCCTTAGCCAATCCAAGTGCAGTTTGCCAATTCCTCTGAGCAGGTGCTAAGGTTGTGGCAGGCACCCACAAGTCGGTTGGTAGGCCAATTCCTGTGCTAGTTAGTAGGTGTATATACTGATTCATTTGGGCATAAGATGCTTTTAGCGACATGGTTTCGCTCAGGAAATAGCTCCCCGAGATCCTTGGCTCAAGGCTAAAGTTTGAATCATCTTTATAGAGATGATGTGAGAGCCTAAGACCTACATTCACAATGCCTCGATCGCTTATTTTGGCCTCTCCCTCAGCATAAATGCCCGACTCGGCAGTGTTAATTGTTTGAACTTCTTTTTTGTATAAATCAATATAATCATCCTTTACCACAACAGCACTGGGGTTAAAACTGTGCCAAACGGAGTTTACTCCATACCTAACGGTAAGCATTGAGAGGGGTTGCCACGAAAAATCGTACTTAAATCCTAAATCGCGAATTCCTGAACGGTAAGATAGTTCGAAACTATCGTCATAATATTTCTCTTGGGCATAAATCTTAAACCTATAATTACTAAAAATCAACGATAAATTTGAGAATATATTATGGCTTAAAACACTGTTCCATCTGAGGGTTGCTGTAGCATTATCCCAAAACAAACCCGCTTCGCTGGAGTTGTTTGAATACTTTTCGCGACCCAAAAATTTATCCTTTCCAAAGTACCCACTCAGATAAACCCTGTTCTTACTGTTTATCTCCCAGTTTGCCTTGGCGGTTAAATCGTAGAAGTAGAGTCCAAATCCAGCTTCGCTAGGAATAAATGGCCTAGCCAAAATATCATAGTATGTTCGGCGGGCCGAAACCAGGAAAGAGGATTTACCCTTTACAATTGGACCCTCAAGCACCACACGTGAGGAAAGAACTCCAATACCCGCCTCGCCCGATATCTTCTCCTTGTTCCCATCCTTCATAACAATCTCAAGCACCGATGAGAGTCGTCCGCCATACCTTGCAGGGAAACCGCCCTTAGTAAGCTCTAAACTCTTAATTGCATCGCCATTGAAAAGGGAAAAGAAGCCAAACAAGTGATATGCATTGTAAACAGTAGCGTCATCGAGAATAATAAGGTTCTGATCGGGACCGCCGCCTCGAACATAAAGCCCGCTAGTGCCCTCGCTTCCCTTTTGCACTCCTGGCATTAGCTGAATTACCTTAAGGGCATCCTTTTCGCCAAGTAAAGCGGGAATTGACTTTATCTGCTTAATGGGTATTTCCATCACGCTCATCTGTGCGCTTCGGCTCGATTGCTTAGGCATCTCACCCCTAACTTCAACGCCCTCTATTTCAATAGTTGGATCGATTTCAACATTGAGTTCAATATTCTTATCTAACACAACTTGAAAGCTGCGGGCCTGATAGCCAACAAACGAATAAATAATCTCATACTCCCCGGCTTGAAGGGTTAAGGAGTAGAACCCATAGCTGTTTGATACTGTCCCAATTGTTGTTCCCGGCACATAGATGTTCGCCCCCGGCATCGACTCGCGACTCCCTTTTTCATAAACAAAACCGCTTACGGTAAACCGAGATTGAGCCTTTAGAGTAGGGGTAAACGATAACACAATTAGAATAAGCAATAGAAAATGCTTAGGTAAGGAAAAATGGTTTTTCATAGGTTAGGTTAGTGGGCGTTTTAAGTGTATAAATGTAAATATAACTTGCATTGAAAATAATTATTATCACACAAAAAGATTTAACCTAACAAAATGCCTGCAAATTATGTTAACATACATCGTATAATTGCAAAACAGATTTAAATATTTATTAAAATGGAGGTTTTAAACAAATTTACACCAGAAAGTTGGGAGTTTTTTGTTACGCAAAACGATGCAGTAATGCTATACCTGTATAATACCAACTGTGGAATCTGCAATACGCTTCGACCAAAAGTAACAGCCTTAGTTGAGCAAAAATTTCCTAAAATTAAGCTGGTTATAATTAATGCTGAGGAAAATCAAGAACTGGCAGCCCAAATGCGTATGCTAAGCGTGCCGGGTATTATTCTTTATTTGGAGGGGAAGGAGTTTTTCCGTGCAAATGGGTTAATTGCCCTATCGGATTTTGAGTTAAAGATTAGGCGACCCTACGAAATTATGTTTGAGTAAAACGCAATGCAAAAAAGCATAAAAAAACCTCTCCTGGTGGAGAGGTTTTTTATTTATGATAGATATCAAACTAAAATTTATAAACAAACCCAATTGTTGAATTAAGCAAGTAATTTTGGATTGTGTATCCATTGTTTACGCCAAAACCAACGCTTGTAAAATCATTACTAGAGGTATAAAACGAAAGGATTGAAGGCATTTTTAAGCTTGCAGCCCATTTCTCATTGATTGAATAGGATATACCTGGAAGAATATTTATTCCTACTGTGTTATAACCATCCTTTGATGAGCCATCGAAATTAGTTCCGCTATAAAAATTTAAGGGTAAATCGGCTTGAGCAAAAAAGGAGATCTTCTCGAGACGAATTGCGGTATATCTAACAAAAGGTTTTAAGGAAAAAGTATTGTCTGTGTCTTTGTCACCAGCACTGTTTTTGGTTGAACTGGTAAAAAATCCAATACCACCACCAACTGTAAAATCACTATTAACAACGTAACCAAAATCGGGCATAATCCCAAATCCAGAGGTTTTAACACCGTCATCATTAGTATTAGAAAATTGGAGATAACCACCAATCCACATCTTAGTATCCTGGCCTATAGCCATAACTGACAATGCAACTGAAAGTAGCGCAATTAACGATAGTCTTTTCATAAAAAGTTAATTTTGATTGTTTATTATTAAAAGGAAATATGATAAATAATTTTGCAAAATTACATCTAAAAACAAGAACAAACAAGCCTATATTTTCTTTGTAATAGACAAGTATATAGCTGATTTAATTAACCTGTATCTCAAATAATTTAGGCCAATTCTTTCCGGTTACAAATAGCCTTTCGTCTTTGCTGTCCCATGCAATGCCGTTAAGCACATCAATATTTCTATGTTTATCCCTTTCGCTTAACAGACCTGAAAAGTCAATTTCTGCTTCAACCCTGCCACTACTGGGATCGATAACGACAACCTTATCGGTTAGATAAACATTGGCATAAATTTTACCCTTTATCAACTCCAACTCATTGAGTTGGTTTACTGGCCCTACATTATCGAGAACCTCAACGCGCTTAACCTCCGTGAACGATTTAGGCTCGAGGAAGTACAAAATGTTTGAGCCATCGCTCATAACAAGCATATTGTCCATGGTGGTTAAACCCCATCCTTGGGTAGGATAATCAAAAGTTCGGATTAAATCGAAGGTTTTGGGATTGTAAACAAAACCCTTGCGCGAGGTCCAGGTTATTTGGTAAATCTCACCATCGTAAATGGTAGTTCCCTCACCAAAATATTCGCGATTGAGGTTTACACTTTGCAATACTTTCCCCGTATTTATATCAACCCTTCTAAGGCTCGATAATCCTTTTTGGCCTGTGCTCTCAATTAAATTTCCGTTGTGGTAAAAAAGGCCCTGGGTGTATGCTTCAATATCATGAGGGTATGTATTTACAACTTTATATGATAATTTTTTGGGTGCTATATCGCTCCTTAACTTTAACCCAACCGAGGCTGTCTGCCTTTGTCCGTTATGCCAAGCAGTTGCCCTAATTTGCCTTGTACCCAAAGCAAATGAATTTGTACCTAAACTATACTCTAAACTCGTCATTCCCCCAATACGCATATTGTCAACATAAAGCACTATAGAATCGGGAGTTACTGCATCGTTCTTTAGCCTTAGGATAACTTGAATATCATCACCCAGATTAAACAGTTCGCCATTGGTAGGCTTAGCAAAGCTGATTAGCTGTAAGCTAACGTTTTGCTTTGGCACATCTTTACTTTCGGGTGATTTGCCATTGGTACAAGCCAGCATAGCCAGTAGCACGAGGCTCGAGGTAAAATATAAAGCCCTATTCATTTATTTGATTTAATTACTTGTTGAATAATCGTTTCCAGATTGGTTTACGGCTTAGATTCGATATAACCTTTTGCTCTATTACCCTATTTTTCTCTTCGGGAAAAAATGTTTGCCAAATATTACTCCAGCCCACAAAACCACCAATATTCCTATCGTCGATAAAAATATCAGCTTCAATTTTCCTCGATACTTCAGCATCAAATTGCTCCTCGGGGTAGTTGGCATTAACAGCCCAGAACTCTACTCCATTTGCACGACAAAACTCAATGGCCTCATCGAGTTCTTTCTCCTTGCGAACTGTCCAAAGAATTAGCAACATCCCCTTTTGTTGCATTGCTTTTAGCGTTTCAAAGGCAAAAAGGTTTGGTTTGCCAATGGCTGGGAACTTATTCTCAACTATGGTTCCGTCAAAATCGACTGCAACTTTAAGCATAGCGTAATCTTATGAGTTGCAAATATAGCAATTTGAGGTTATTAGAGTGCAAGCATTGGCAATAGTCAAATCTAAGTTTTATAAAAAGTTGCAACACAATCATGAATTAAAGGCGTTCGATTGATCAATATCACCAATTTTAGAACTTGGTAAATCTAAAGGGAGGCTTAATTCTGCTATATTTGCGGTAATTGCACAAATCAATAATTTGTTTTAGCATGAGCATTTTTCGGATAAGCAAACAGGAAGATACACCAGAGGTTTTATTTGACAGGGATGAAGGCACAATTTGCTTTACGGGTATACTCTTACCCGAAGATTCTGTAGAGTTTTTCTTACCCATTGAAAAGGAAGTAAAGGAATATATGTCTAAGCCCAATCAAGTTACTACAGTTAACTTAAAACTTGAATACATGAATTCCTCCTCACAAAAAAGAATGCTTGAACTTCTCAATACACTGCAAAGCCTAACAGAAAAAGGATTAGAGGTTCATGTTAACTGGTATTATCCCGAGGATGACGACGATTTACTGGATGAAGGGAGAGATCTATCGAGAATGCTTGAACAACCGTTAAGCATTATCCCCTATTAATTCAAAACTCAAACTTTGCCTCCATGCTAATAAAAGCTTTACAAAAAACTGCAATCATTTTATTAGTATTTTGCTCAAACGCACTGCAAGCACAAATTCAGAAGGAACTGCCGCAGGTTTTGGCTTCTGAAGTTGAAGCACAAATTATAAAGGCCAATGATTTTGAAAATTCTGGCAATTACAATCAGGCTGCATTTCACCTTAATAAAGCCGCCACGGTTTGCTGGGTTAATGGCTCACCCAATAAGGCTATTACGCTATTTCAGAAAACTATAGGGCTAAACGAGAAGATTGGTAACAAGAATGCCATAAGAACCCTCAATAATAATATTGGTATTATCTATACCGATCAGGAGGACTATCCAAAAGCCCTTGAATACTTCAATAAATCGTTGAACATTGCAAGGCAGATGAGTCAAAAGCCCGACATTGCAGCATCGCTTCTAAACGTTGCCAGTGTGCAATCGGAGATGACCCAATATGCCGATGCTGCTAAAACCTTAGAGGAAGTTAATACGCTTGCCAGGGAGCTGAACAATGAAAAAATGCTTCGTAACTGTTACTCCTTACTTGCTGATGTTTACGAGAAATTGGGCAATTCAGAAAAATCGACAGAATACTTTACCCTTTACACTACCATAAGCAGGAAAATTCAGCGCGAAGAGATGCGCAACCACGATAACCAAGCGCGCAAAATTGTTGAGGATGCCCAAACTAAGGTTACAGAAATTAAACATGCAAAGGAGATAACCGAAAAAGAACTACTCAATAAGCAGCAAACCCTTAAGGAGACTGAGGAGAATCTTGTGCAGATTGAGCAGGTATCGAATGATCGACAAATGCAAATTGATTTGCTAAACAAGGATAAAGAACTAAATGATGCTATAATAAAAAACCAAAAATTAGTTCGAAATGTTTTCCTCTTTATCATCTTTGTTGTACTATCCTTTGCGTTACTTTTCTTCTACAACCTAAGCGTAAAAAACAAGGCCAACGAAAAGTTGAAAACACAGAATATTGAAATCCTAAAACAGAAGGAACAAATTGAACAGGTTAATCAGCATCTGGAGGAGGCTTTCAATAAGATTGACAAGCAAAACTCCGATATTACCAGAAGCATCAACTATGCTCAACGTATTCAAGAGGCAATGTTGCCTCCGTTAGGGGACCTTTCGATTTTTAAAGACAATTCATTCATTCTACTTAAGCCACGAAACATTGTTAGTGGTGATTTTTACTGGTTTACAGGATATGGATCTCCCGAAATACTAAATGAAGAGAAGAACAAAAACTTCATCAAGCTACACAACCTACCTGAGGTTGAAAAAGGATTTTTAATATCGGCTGTTGACTGCACTGGGCACGGAATACCCGGTGCTTTTATGAGTATGATAGGCTTTAACCTGCTCGAGAGCATTATCCGAAGTGGAATTGTTAGACCCAATATAATACTTGAACATTTGCACAGTGCAATTAGACGCCTACTTAAGCAGGACACAACCAACAATAGAGATGGTATGGAAATGGCCATTTGCAGCATTGTTGATGACGGCAAAAAGGTGCTTTATGCAGGAGCAAAAAATCCGTTAATCTTTATATCAAATGGAGAGCTAACCTACCTTAAGGGCGATCCCCTTCCGATTGGTGGAAGGCAAAAAGAGAACCATAGAGAATTTACTTTACACACAATTAACGTTAATAGCCCAACAACATTCTACATCTTCTCCGACGGAATTACTGATCAGTTTGGTGGCCTTGATGGGCAAAAATTTGGTACAAAAAGGTTTAAAGAACTCCTACTGGAAATACACAAGCTCCCAATGCAAGAGCAAAAATCAAAACTTGAACAACGAATGGGTGAATGGATGAATAGCAGAAAGAAGCAAATTGACGATATAATTGTTATCGGCTTTAAAATTGACGATACAAAACTTGAATTTTAAAACAATTTACTATATTTAAAGTGCTATATAATTCTGTAATTTAGCAAAATAGCATAATCTGCATTTAAAATAAAAACAATGAAAATTGTTAAGCTTACCATACTCTTTACAATTGTTTTGCAGCTTCACCTTTTAGGGCAAGTTCAATTAAAACATGAAGCAAAACTTTTTATCGACAGCACCGGGCAGGTATTTACCAGAGTTGATGCTCCTGCCTATTTCTTTATTTCCCCCGCCGATTCGGCAGAAAACCTTACGCTCATTCCAAGTGATGATAAACATGCCAACCCAATGATGTGGGATGGTCACGGTTCGCAATATATTGTTTACAGAGACTTGAAGCAAAACATGAATATTCGCTTTAAGATAGTTGCTGATGGAATATCTCCTAAAAGTAAACCATTGTTTACAAAGGGACTCCTTTTTAACTACGACAACACCTTTTTTTCCGAAGTTGGATCTGAAATGACCATTACAGCAACCGATGTAATGACTGGAGTTGATTGCTCTTACTTCTCAACAGATGAAAATCCGTTTCAGAAAGTTGACCACCCCATAACTTTTAACAATGAGGGCGAGTTTTATGTAAAGGCCTACTCGGTTGATAATGTTGGCAACGCCGAAGAGATTAATGAATACAGAATTGTTACCACAAATAGCGCATCCATTCAGCTTAGCAACATCTACTTTGGGCTAGGCAGCACAGAACTTATTTCCGAGGCAGCTAACGAACTAAGTAAATTGGTAAATCTTTTACAAACTTATAAGGATATACATCTTGAGATTAGAGCGCACACCGATAGCAGAGGAGAGGCCAACTACAACCTATTCTTATCCGAAGGAAGAGCTCAATCGGTTATTAGGTTCTTAAAATCAAAAGGAATTGCAGAGCACAGACTGTCGGCAAAAGGCTATGGTGAAAGCCAACTGGTTAACGAATGTTCCGATGGTGTAGCGTGTCCCGATGAGAAGCATAAAGCAAACCGAAGGGTTGAACTTATTGTAACGAAAAGTTTACCCTAACAAAACACACTAGTAAGGCATGAAATATTTTATACATTCCCTATTGCTCACTCTTGCGCTCACCATGGCAACAGTATTTTCTGTTGCTCAAAAAACTGATACATTTTACACCGATTCTACCAGTGCTCTATTTGTGAATCCCAAAACACCCATACATCTTTACTTTTCAACTTCGCCCGATGGCAAGGATGCTGTTAGGCTTAAAAGCCTTGAACCCGAAGGGGAACCCTTGTACTGGGATGGACACGGCCCCCAATACCTTACTTACCAAAACCTATACCTTGGCCGCAGAATAAGGTTCGATTTGTTTGCCGATGGTCTCCCACCCAAAACATCACCCAATTTTGATGTAGAGCAAGGCTACCAAAAGGGAAATATATTATATATCGGCGGAACTGCTACAGTTGAGTTCATCTCAATCGACAACCATTCAGGCGTTTGCAAATTGTTGTATTCTGTTAATGGAAACGAATTTACACAATATGCCCAACCCTTAGTTTTTGATAACGAGGGACAATACACACTAAGGTTTTACGCAATAGATAACGTTGGCAATAAAGAGGATGAGGGCGAAAGAACAATTCTTGTTGATAAAACTCCACCGGTATCTGAACTGATATTTATTGGTTATGAGCATAATAGCACTGTTGCATCAGCCACAAAATTCGAATTGATTGCCAACGACTCAAATGGTATAAGGGGAACATATTACTCAATTGATGATGATGCTGAGAAACAATATAAAACCCCAATTGCGTTGACCAACCTCTCTGAGGGAGAGCACACCATAACGTTTTACTCAGTTGATATGGTAGGCAATACTGAAAAAAATCAGCAGTTCAACTTCTATATTGATAAAACACCCCCAATGGTTTTCGAGGAGTTAATAGGAAACACATACATGGTGGCAGGCAAAGAATTTTCATCGGGACGAAGCCAACTGCGCATTGTTGCAGTTGACAATAAGGCTGGTGTTAAGGAGATTCACTACTCAATAAATAATCAACCCTATAAACTTTACGAAAAAGCTGTTTATCTGTCGGATATTAGCGGTGCGGTTTCGGTTAAATCATTCGCAATTGACAATGTTGGTAACAAAGGAATTAGCGATACCGAAGGGCAACATTTCTCAATGCCAAAGGTGGATATTACAGGGCCAAACATAAAGTTTACCCTAAAAGGGCCAAAGCTAACGCTGAGGGATAGCCTATGGATAAGTCCAACTACAAAAATAGGCATAACAGCAAAAGATGATGGCTCGGGTTTGAATCGTGTTGAATATAAGATTAATGATGATATGCCCCGACAATATACTGACGAGTTTAGCATTGACCAGTCGGGTGTATATAAAATCACATCAACAGCTTGGGATAATGTGGAGAATCTCAACATTAATAATCTTGAGCTTCGAATCGATGGAAATGCGCCAGAATTATCATATATTTTCTCGATAAAGCCCCATAAATATGTTATTGAGGCCGAAGAACGAGTTGCCGTTTATAGCAAAGGCGTTGTAGTTTACCTTGCTGCCTCCGATGATAATGTTGGTGTTGATAGGATTATGGTTTCGGTTAACGGATTGAGCGAAAAAGCATACAGCCAACCATTAAGCGGCTTCAAAACTAACCAAAAACACACCTTAAAGTTAAGGTGTATTGATAAACTTGGGAACGAAAAGGAGGCAACCATTAATTTCTGGGTCGAATAGAGAAT
>Ga0265295_1008048_pt1 | contig 11852 bp, 10 predicted proteins | sample Munlansysbiofilm_FD_192503 | JGI IMG/M metagenome (GOLD analysis project Ga0265295, IMG submission 192503) | Leachate microbial communities from a municipal landfill in Southern Ontario, Canada - Methane capture system biofilm | ecosystem: Engineered > Solid waste > Landfill > Unclassified ... | reverse complement strand
TTCGGCCAGGGTCGCGGTGCGCAGCACGGCCTGTTCCAGTTCCGCGCTCAAAAGATCGCGCTCGCGCAGGCTGCCGAGGATGGACTCACGGCGCTTGTCCAGCTCGCGCCCCGCTTCCAGCGCGTCGCGGACGCTCTGGATGGCCACCTCGTCTAGCCCTCCGGTGCGCTCCTTGCGATAGCGGGCGATAAAAGGGACCGTGCCTCCCTCGTCCAGCAGCGCCGCCACGCTCTCTACCTGTCCCGTTGGAATGGCGCACGCGGCACTTACGCGTTGATATATGTCCAGTCCCGACATGTGTTTCTCCCTTTGGCTTGATGGCGAAAAATAAGCGTTCACAGCAGCGGAGGCCCGGGAGCCCCAGGTCGACAAAAAAAACTTCACGATGTACCCGAATCCAAACGGCTCCGGCACGGATATCCCACACCCGAAACCTTTTATCAGGAGGCCTGACCATGAATGCGCGGAAGAACCTCATCAGCAAAGGCACCGATCTCAAGCCGCCACAGGCCGGGATACTGGGCATCGGCGGAAGCCCCAGAAAAGGCGGGAATTCCGACACCCTGCTCAAATCCATGCTTGACGGCGCCCGCAGGCACAAGATCGCGGCCCATGGCGTACACCTGCGCGACGTCGCCTTCCAAGGCTGCATCGGCTGCGAACGGTGCAGGAAGGACAAGATCTGCACCGGGCTCACGGACGGAATGTCCTTCCTGTATCCGGACATCCTCGAATCGCGCGGCCTCATCCTGGTCTCACCCACCCACAACTACAATGTCACAGCATGGATGAAGGCCTTCATCGACCGCTTGTACTGCTTCTACAATTTCGACCGCGAGTGCCCCCGGGGCTGGTCGAGCCGCCTGGCGAGCCAGGGCCGCAAAGCCGTCATCGGGGCCATCTGCGAGCAGGAAAGCGAAAGGGACATGGGTTTCACCCTCGACGCCATGCGCCTGCCGCTGGAGGCGCTGGGCTACGAAGTCGTTGGCGAGCTGTCCGTGCTCAAAGTCTTCGAGAAGGGCAAGGTCAGGGACGACAGCGAGGCAATGACCAGGGCCGAAAAACTTGGGTCGGATCTGGCGGCGGCCCTGCTGCGCTGACGGCTCCCACGGGGCGTGCCCCCCGGAACCACGGCTTCGTTCCATCCGGCAAAAGCGTAATGCGCCCCCGTTCCACCGCAGAAGGAAAGGCCGACGGATTACCGCCCAGACTCACGCCAGCCTTTCAAAAGCCCGAAGCATCCCGCCAGCATCATGTCGCCGCCCGGCGCCAGGAATTCCACTTTGGCGTCGGCCAGCAGGGCCCGCCTGGGGCCAAGAACCACGATGCGACCAAACCCGTCCGGCAGGTCCGGAACGGTCACGCAGCCGTGGCCGCCGTCGTCAAAGACTTCCGTATTTAGAAGCTCTCCGCGCCGAAACCGTGCCAGGTGGTCCAGAAGTTTGGCCTCGTCCAGATGCCCGGTGTGGTGCTCGTACACGCCCATGACCTGACGGCCATGCACCAGAAAGGCGATGGCATGGCTGTTGCCGACGTTGACCACCAGCACGCCGTCCGTGGCCGCCGTGCGCTCCACGCCCGGATTGAAAAGCGCTCCCAGCAGGGCCGCAGAGCCCGTGTCGGCCACCATGCCCACCCCGATGGAGCGGCGCAGGCAGGCCAGGCGGGTCATCTCCTCGGGCGGGTCGACGTACAGGAGACGCGAAATGTCCCCGCCGTCCTCGTTCATGAATCGCTCCCAATAGGCGAAACGCGAGATGCGGTTGCTCTTGCCGGGGTGGAAGCCGTGGTCCTGCACGCAGGCCAGGACCAGGTCGGGCTGGGGCAGACCCGCGTGCTGTAAGAGGCCGCGCCAGAAACCCGGGTCGAAGTCGGTCAGGAGTACCTGCGAGGCCGAAAGGGGCGGGATGGACGTGATGTCGATGCCGTGGCCGCGCACCTGGTCGAGATCGTCGCCCAGTGCCAGGGCCGCCTCGGGGTGAGCGTAGACCTTGAGCCCCGCGTCCTGATGGGCTTTCACCGCCCGCCAGAACCCGCCGCCCATGTTCTGGCCATGCAAATAGATGTCGCGCCCGGCGGCGGTCAGTTCCCGGATGCGGGCCGCCACGTTCCTGGCCGGGGACGGCAGGATGAACTTGGGGCAGTTCTCCAGCTCCAGGCCTTCCTGATAGAGCAGCACATCCTGAGTGCCGCTGCCGATATCGAGAATGAGACAGGTTTTGGCTGTCATGGGGATGCTCCTTAAAAAAAATGAATCCGGCTTTGCCGCGGGCATCTGCCCCCGCGCCCTCGGACCAAAGCATGCAAAGGTAATCTGTTTCAGGCCCCAGGTCCAGAAAGGAGAACATATCATGTTTGATCGTTCATCCACTCACAGGAAAGACAAAACAACCCGGCCCCGCATTGTCTGTCGGGGCCGGGTTGTTTTGTTCCGTTGACGATGTTTAGACCTGAAAACCAAGGGAGCCGTCCATCTCATCGACCACAAGTTCCTGCCCGTCATGCAGTCGACCGGCGATGATCTCCCGCGCCAGAGGCGTTTCCAGATGATGCTGCAGGTAGCGCAGCAGCGGCCTTGCGCCGTAGACCGGATCATAGGCCTCGCGGGCGATGAATTCCTTGGCCCGGTCGGTAAGCGTAAGGGTGATCTTGCGTTCATCCAGGCGCGCCTGCAGGTTGGCCAGGAGCAGGTCGATGATGCGCGTGATCTGTTCAATGAGCAGCGGCTTGAAGAGCACGATCTCGTCCACACGGTTCAGGAATTCGGGCCGGAAGTGTCCGCGCAGCACGCCCATGACTCCTTCGCGCACGCCCTCGCGCAGCTCGCCCTGCTCGGTGATGCCTTCAAGGAGCAGTGTCGAACCGATGTTGGATGTCATGATGATGATCGTGTTCTTGAAGTCCACGGTGCGGCCATGACTGTCCGTCAGGCGGCCGTCGTCGAGGATCTGCAGAAGCACGTTGAAGACGTCGGGGTGGGCCTTTTCGATTTCGTCGAAGAGGACCACACTGTACGGTTTTCGCCGCACGGCCTCGGTCAGTTGGCCGCCCTCGTCATAGCCGATGTAGCCGGGAGGGGCGCCGATAAGGCGGGCCACGGTGTGCTTCTCCATGTACTCGCTCATGTCCAGGCGGACCATGTTCTCCACGGTGTCGAAAAGGCTTTTCGCCAGGGTCTTGCACAGCTCGGTCTTGCCCACGCCCGTGGGCCCGAGGAACATGAAGGAACCGATGGGCCGCTGCGGGTTTTTGAGGCCCGCCCGGGCCCTGAGCACCGCGTCGGCCACGGCCTGCACTGCCTCGTCCTGGCCAATGACCCGCTCATGCAGGATGTCGCCGAGCTTCAAGAGCTTCTCGCGTTCCCCTTCGACCAGCTTGACCACGGGGATGCCGGTCCACTTGGAGATGATGGACGCGATGTCGTCGGGCCCGACTTCTTCGCGCAGGAGGCGCTGCTCGCCGTCATCCCCGCTTGAAAGCGCCTCAAGCTTGCGCTCGAGTTCGATCAGGCGGCTGTATTTGAGCTCCGCGGCCTTGTTCAGGTCGTATTCGCGCTCGGCCTTGGCGATGGCCTCCTTGGTCGCCTCCAGCTCCTTCTTGAGCTGGCTGATTTCGTCGATGCCGCTCTTCTCCCGCTCCCATTGGGCGCGAAGACCGGTCTGGGTCTCCTTGAGCTCGGCCAATTCCTTTTCAAGCTTCCCCAGGCGCTCGCGAGAGGCGGCGTCGCTCTCGCGCCGCAAAGCCTCGCGCTCGATCTCCAGCTGCATGGCCTTGCGGTTGATCTCGTCAAGTTCCGTGGGCAGGGAGTCGATCTCCGTGCGGATCATGGCCGCCGCCTCGTCGATGAGGTCGATGGCCTTGTCGGGCAGCTGGCGGTCCGAGATGTAGCGGCTGGACAGGGTCACGGCCGTGACCAGGGCCGAATCCGAAATGCGCACGCCGTGATGGACCTCGAAGCGCTCTTTCAGGCCGCGCAGAATGGAAATGGCGTCCTCGACGCTGGGTTCCTCCACCAGGACGGGCTGGAAACGGCGTTCCAGGGCCGGGTCCTTTTCAATATACTTGCGGTACTCGTCCAGGGTGGTCGCGCCGATGCAATGCAGCTCGCCCCTGGCCAGCATGGGCTTTAACAGATTGCCCGCATCCATGGCGCCTTCGGTCTTGCCGGCGCCGACAATGGTGTGCAGCTCGTCGATGAAAAGAATGACGCGTCCTTCGGACTTCTGCACTTCCTTCAGCACGGCTTTCAGGCGCTCCTCGAACTCGCCGCGATATTTGGCCCCGGCGATGAGCGCACCCATGTCGAGAGCGAAGACCGTCTTGTCTTTAAGCCCCTCGGGCACGTCCTTGTTCAGGATGCGCTGGGCCAGCCCCTCGACGATGGCCGTCTTGCCCACGCCCGCTTCGCCGATCATGACCGGGTTGTTCTTGGTGCGCCGCGAGAGAATGCGGATGCAGCGCCGGATCTCGGAGTCACGGCCGATGACCGGGTCGAGCTTGCCCTTGCGCGCGTCCTCCACCAGGTCGCGGCCATATTTGTTCAAGGCGTCGTAGGTTTCCTCGGGATTGTCCGAGGTGACTCGCTGATTGCCGCGCACCTCGGCCAGCACGGAGAGGATTTTGTCCTTGGTCAGCCCGAACTGGCGCAGCACCACGGCGCTGGGCCCTGTGCCGGGCTTGTCCAGAATAGCCAGCAGCACGTGCTCGACGCTGACGTATTCGTCCTGCATCTTCTTGGCCAGATCCTGGGCAGCGAGCATGACCTCGTTCATGCGCGGGGTAACGTATATCTGTCCGGGCTGGGCGCCGGGACCGCTGACGCGCGGCATCTTGCCGAGCTCGCTGTCCAGGGCCGAAGCCAGGGCGCGAACATCGCATCCGGCCCGTTCCAGCAACCGGGGAACAAGGCCTTGTTCCTGCTCCACCAGGGCGCGGAACAAGTGATCCACGTCCACCTGCTGGTGTCCGAGGCGAATGGCCACGGCCTGAGCTTCGGCCACAGCTTCCTGTGATTTTTTCGTGAATTTATTCAGATCCATAAGAATCCTCCCTTTGCCTGCGCCGTCAAATCCTGTTCGACAGATTACGCAGACGCTCTTCCAAATGATCGATGCGTTCCAGCAGATCGACGATAATGACGCCTGCCACCGGGCTCAACTCGAAGTCGGCGCACAGTCGTTTATACTTTCGACCACGGAGCACATCCATGCGCACAAATAAAAATTCCTGCTGGGCCGTCGTGGATGGAATGATCCATTCCATTCGGACAAGTTCCAGCAGAGTGTCTTCGGTGAGGCCTGTCAGTTCCAGAAACTCCCTGGTGCCGATGCGTTCGGAAGTCGCCGGAAGGCCATGTTCATGAATCTGCACTAGTGTCATGTTCTGCTCCTACCTGGCCTGAAATGTAGCGATTGCGGACAACTCGTCCCAGAGTTCGCGTTCCCGGTCCGTCAAGGTCTTGGGCGAACGAATGGCGATGCGCACGAACTGATCCCCCTGACTCTCGCCCTTGCCAAGGCCCTTGCCGGCCAGACGTAATTTCTGCCCGCTGCTCAGACCGGCCGGAATGTTCATGTCCACGGGGCCGTCCAGGGTCGGGATGCGCACCGAGCAGCCCAGTACGGCTTCCCAAGGGGCCAGCCGCAAATCGTAGACCACGTTCACGCCTTCAAGACGAAACAACGGATGCTCGGCAATGGCCACCTGCAAAAGCAGATCACCCGCCGGACCGCCACCGGAACCCGGAGATCCCTGCCCCGAGAGGCGGATCTTGGCTCCGTCCTTCACGCCGGCCGGGATGTTGACCTCCAGCGTCTTCGATTGCATGCGCGGCACGCCGTCGACGCCGCGCACCTGCTCCTGCAGGGTGATGGTCTTGAGCCCGCCGCGATAGGCTTCCTCCATGGTCAGGGTCAGGCGAACTTCAGCGTCCCGGCCCTTGCTGCGCATGGACCTCCCAAACGGGTCGCCGCCAAAGCGGCTGCCGCCAAAGCCACCGGACTGACCAAATCCACCGGCCTGACCGAAAATCGTTTCAAAGAAGTCACTGAAACCCTCTCCGCCAAAGCCGCCGGATCGGAACTGAAAATTCTCGTACCCCGGAGGCGGCTGAAAATTCTGTCCCTCCTTCCAGTTGGGGCCGAGGGAATCGTACAGCTTGCGCTTCTCGGGATCTTTCAAGACCTCGTAGGCTTCGTTGATTTCCTTGAATTTGCCTTCGGCCGCAGGATCGTTCGGATTCAAGTCAGGGTGATATTTGCGAGCAAGCTTTTTGAAAGCCTTGCTGACCTCGTCCTGACTCGCGCCCTTCGCCACTCCGAGCAGATTGTAATAATCTTTATATTCCAAAGCAGTACCACTCCTTGTGCTCGTGATGTACGCGAAAAGATAATACTCGACCTCGCCAAGTCAACAATTTGACATAAAATTTCAGGCGTGCTCGTAACGCGAAAAAATCGGGCTCAGCGGTAACAATACGAGCCATAAAGGGCGTCCCAAATATGCCCACAAATCCACATCCGCAGCCTGCACCCGGTCTGCAAGAACGTGGCGGAAATGAGTTTCACGTCGGATCAGATCGTCCAGTTCGGGACAGATCGATCCCGCGAAATCAGTTTCCGCCTTGGCCAGGTGCAAGGCATGCCTGACCGGAAAATTATTCTCATGATCCGTGATGCAGTCCCAAAGTGCTGATTCCCGGGGAACCATGTCTTGCCGAGACAAGGTCGGAGCAGCCATGGCCTCAAGAACCTGCGCGGTGTCGGCACAAAAAAGTGACCGGCATTCCAGAGGACGATGACCATATATTGAACAGGTTTTTGCTTGAGACAAGAAATAAATGCATTCCCAGCCCCTGCCTTTGCCGCGAATTTTCATCAACTCCGCAGGCAAAGGCTGCAGGGACTGCGTTCGTGGATCAAAGGCCATCTCGCCTCGGCGCAGACAGACGACGTCACTCATGGGAATATGCTCAAGCAATCCCAGATCCGCCTGATGCAGGGCCGGCCCGCCCTTTTCACAACATGTTCCGCACCGCTGACATTTACGAAAGGTCATTTTCTCTCCGGATACTTAAGAACGATCCAGCACGCTTTCCGACATGCGCTACGCCACAAGCCAGCCGCGCCATTGTGATAGGTTAGCGCCATGCCCGCAACAGTCAATGCCCGTAAAAAAACGAAAAGCCGGACGTGCCGGCTTTTCGAGGAGATTTGCGAAATAATTTCAGTGACTAATTGTAGAGCTCCGTCTCAAGCCACTGTTTCACGTCATCATTCACAGGATAGATGCCTTTGTGATTGTAGACTCCCTTCATGAACGTGTCGGCCAGTTTTTCCGGAAGCGGCAGCACGGCCAGTTCATCGGCTCCATCAGAGTTGCGATATAAAAGAGTCACTATCGGCTTTTCATTCCAGGTGTTGACGACAAAGTAATGAGAATGGTCTTCCTTTCCCTTGACTGCATACTGATAGCCACCTCGATAACCATTGTTTCCCCATTCCAGGTAAATGGCAACCGCATCTTCCGGAGTCATTTCCCAATCGATGATCAGATCCTTGAATGCTCGTAACTGTCCCATAATTCACCTCCGTTTCTCTTGAAATGAATTATTAATAACAATTACTATAAACGTCAAGTGGACTATTCCAATCTGATATCAGGGCAGGGCCGTCCGGCGTCGCGGCACTCCTTGTAAATCCGGGCGGCCGAGACGAAATTCCGGGCCCAGAGCGAATTCCCCAGAGCATGCATATGTGTATAGCCTGCCAGACAATTGCGGTACAAGACCCCGTCGTGTCCTTTGGCCATGCCCTGACCAAGCTCAACGTCGAAGACAAAAGACTCGATGCCACTGGTATCGACGCAGCGGGAATAATGAAACTCATGTCCGGTCAGACGACTATCCAGAGGATAGAACGGGTTCGGGGAAGCGACGCGCGCGCTCATGTAGCCGTGGCCCTGCGGCTTTTTGAAAACCTTGGTCTCCAGCGGAAAAACATCGGCCATGGGATACGTGGTACCTTCATAGTGAAGTTCCCGGCTCAAATACATGAGCCCGCCGCACTCGGCGTAGAGCGGCATGCCGCCACGGACACGCTCCTTGACCGCTTGGCGCATGGCTGCATTGTTGGTCAGTCCATCGGCCAATGTCTCGGGAAACCCACCGCCCATGTATATGGCATCAACGTCAGGCAGTTCAGGATCAGCCAGCAGACTGAATTCAACCAATTCAGCGCCGGCGTGCCGCAGAGCCTCGAAATTTTCCTGATAATAAAACCACAACGCGGCATCGCGAGCAACACCGATGCGCACCGGGACGGATTTTTTGGAGCATGGATACAACGGAGCCAAATCCAGCGTAACGAAAGGCGCCTGACGTGCGATATTCAGACAGGCATCCAGGTCCGCATGCGTGCGTAAAAAAATGGCGAGTTCTGAAAAAGGGTCGTGGCTGAACTCCGCATCGGAAATCAGGCCCATGTGCCGTTCAGGAATGGGATTTTCCGGCAGCTTCGGCAGAACGCCAAGAACCTGCACATCCGTATATTTTTCGATGGATTGGCGCAGAATCTTCTGATGTCTGCCGCCGGCGGTACGATTGAGGATGACCCCCCGGATATCCACTTCAGGATCGAATGTGGTCAAACCGAGAATAATGGCGGCCATGGTCCGCGTGACCTTGGTGCAGTCTGCCACGATAATGACGGGGCACTGAAGCGATTTCGCAAGCTCGGCAGAGGAACAGGTCCCAAGCACGTCTTTCCCGTCGTAGAGACCTCGATTGCCTTCCAGCAGAGCCAAATCAACGCCCTGCGCCCTGGACCAGAAAAGATTCCGCAGCACCTCGGAAGACAATAAAAAAGGATCCAGATTGCTTGTGATGCTCCGGCTGGCCAGGCCAAGCCATTTGGCATCAATATAATCTGGACCCTTCTTGAAGGCCTGAACAGTCAGACCTTGTTCGGTGAAAGCGCGGGCCAGCCCCAAGCTGACGATAGTCTTGCCGGAGCCGCCGCCAAGGCCGGCAACAAGTATCCGAGGACACGTCAGTGAAGAGGCAGGCATCAGAAAATCTTAATCTTCGCCTTCTGTGGCCGCCTGCTTTCCAGCGCCGGGAACACCGTACATGGTGGTGCTGCCGCTGGACCAGTATTCAAGCACGCCTTCGGACACAAGCTGGTTGATTACTTTCTTGGCTTCGCGCATTTTCATATCGGGAAAAAGAGCGGCCAAGTCGTTGAAGTAAAACTTTGATTTCTGCTTGGACTTGGACTGGATGAACTCCAACACGATCTCTTTAGGATCTGCCATGCTCGCCTCTCTTAGGGTTTAGGGCCGACTTGCGTCGGCCCTATGATTATCAAATCAGCGGTAGATTAGAACTTGAAGTTCGTGGTCTGGCGCCACGTGTAGTACGCCGGATCACGGAAGTCATCGATCATATGCTCAGAGAAATCAAGTTCGCATTTCTCGAAGAAACGCTCCCAACCAATGCGCTCTGCCCAGTCACCAACACGCTCATACTTGCGAGCATCGGCAGCATACGCTTCGACGATCTGGCGGATGGTCTTGGCCAGTCTGGGCCAACGGGGCGGTTCATTGGGAATGAAGGCCACGACGACCTTGGAGAACTTGGGATTGCTGATGCGGTTGGAAACCTTGCCGCCAGCCATGATGACCAGGCCGTCGCCAGTCTGATCGGACAGGGGCAGGGACGGACACATGGTGTAGCAGTTACCGCAGAACATGCAGCGCTCGTTCTTGATGGCAACGGTGTTCACGGTCTTGGTCTCGCCCTTTTCCGTAACGATTTCCTTCTTGGTCGGACGGATTGCGCCTACGGGGCAGGCAGCAACGGCCAACGGGATTTCGCACAGGTTGTCCAGCCACTCGTGGTCGATTACGGGAGGCTTGCGGTGATAGCCAAGGATGGCGATGTCGGAGCAGTGTACGGCGCCGCACATGTTCAGGCAGCACGCCATGGAGATGCGGACCTGAGCGGGCATGCGCATCTGACCGAACTCTTCGAAGAGTTCGTCCAGAACGACCTTGACCGTACCGGAGGCGTCGGTTGCCGGGGTGTGGCAGTGAACCCAACCCTGGGTGTGAACGATGTTGGTGATGCCGGCGCCGGTTCCGCCAACGGGGAACTTGTGGCTGCCGCCGTCGAACTTCTGAGCGTTCAGGTATTCTTTGAGTTTCTTGGCTTCATCAAGGGTGGTGACCATGAACTCAATATTGTTACGAGTGGTGAAACGCAGGTGGCCGCCGCAGAACTTATCGGCGATTTCGCAGATTTCACGAATGTGGCCGATGGACATAAGGCGGGCGCCGCCGCAACGAACAGTGTAGACTTCGTCGCCGCTCTCAGCCTTGTGCATCAGAATGCCGGGCTCACAGATTTCATGCCACAGCCACTGCCCTTTGTTCTTGGCAATGACCGGAGGAAAGAAGTCGGAAGCATGGCGAGGGCCGATGTCCGAAATCCTGTTTTCCATTGGTTTTTCGGGATTGTATCCGGAAGAAACAAAAGCCATTTTCAACCCCCTTCTTATCTCTGATGGTGTTTACGGTAATCCGCGATGTCGCGATCCCAGCCGCCTTCAACGTCCTCTTCCTTCCAGAAGATGTACGGATTGTGACGGGGCTCCATAACATGCTGGGGCACTGGGGTAAGACCGACGGCGGCGATGGCCTTGGCAAGACCCTGACGCTTGATGAGTTCACCAAGACGCTCACGGTTCTTGCCTTCTTCCATCCACCATTCCCAAATGCCTTCGATGATTTCCTTGATCTCGTCATAAGGATCTTCGACCTTCATGAAGGGTACGAGCAAGGAGCCCATCTGCGCGCCATCCAGAATCGGGGCCTTGGCGCCGACGAGGATGGACAGACCGCGATCATTACCGATGCGCAGAGCGCGGGGCATGACGTTCAAGCAGTGCATGCAACGGGTACATTCACGGTTGTTGATCATCAGCTTGCCATCTTCCATCCACATGCATTCGGTGGGACACAGATCGATGACTTCCTTCTCGATGTCGAAAGCGCCCCAATCCTTGCCGGAATGAGCGCCGCCGTTGGGCTGGATTTCACCGCCGACATAGGCGGCGACAGCTTCCTGATCGATGCGGATGTCGTCGCGCCATGTGCCGATGAAGGACATGTCGGAACGAGCGATGGAAGCCACACAACCATTCGGGCAGCCATCAAACTTGAATTTGAACTTGTAGGGGAAAGCAGGACGATGCAGTTCATCCTGGTATTCCTGGGTCATCTGGTAGCAGAGCTCCTGAGCGTCGTAACACGCCCATTCACAGCGAGAGTCACCAAGACAGGAGGCGGGGGTACGCAGGTTGGAACCGGAACCGCCCAAGTCGTTGTTCATCTTGTGGGTCAGATCAAAGTAGAATTCTTCCAGCTGAGGAGTGGTTGTTCCCAGCAGCACGATGTCGCCGGTGGCGCCGTGCATGTTGGTCAAACCGGAGCCGCGCATATCCCACAGGTCGCAGAGCTGCTTCAGAAAATCAGTCGTGTAGTACATGCCCGCAGGCTGAGCGACACGAATAGTATGAAAATGAGCAACACCGGGGAACATCTGGGGCTGGTCACAGTAACGACCGATTACGCCGCCGCCATAACCGAAAACGCCGACGATGCCGCCGTGCTTCCAATGCGTGGTGCCATCCTTATAGGACAGTTCCAGGATTCCGAGAAGGTCATCGCAAACGTCAACAGGAATCTGGTATTCCACGTTATTCACGTTTTTATGACGTCTCTCGGCTTCCTCCTTGATGTCCGCCACAAAACTCGGCCACGGACCGCTCTGAAGCTGATCCAGCAACGGGGTC
>Ga0265295_1008046_pt1 | contig 11855 bp, 4 predicted proteins | sample Munlansysbiofilm_FD_192503 | JGI IMG/M metagenome (GOLD analysis project Ga0265295, IMG submission 192503) | Leachate microbial communities from a municipal landfill in Southern Ontario, Canada - Methane capture system biofilm | ecosystem: Engineered > Solid waste > Landfill > Unclassified ... | reverse complement strand
AAAGTGAATATGAGTATTTTTTAGAAAACATGAATAAAAAAACTAAATCAGGAGAAAAACAATGAGTCAAACTATCGAAGAACTAATCACGGCGAAAGAACAGGAGTTGGGACTAAACCAAACAGAACTAGAAGCGCTTAAAGATTATGCTAAACAAGTCTCAGTTCTTGTGAAAGCAAACGAAATAATTTTAGAAGATCCAAAAGTCCAAGACGCTGCATCGAAAAACAAGATGAATACTGCTTTAAAGACAACAGATGGTATTGCTAAAGGTGTAGGCATTGCTGCTGATGTAAGTATTTATATGCAACAGGGTGATTCACTAGCCTTAGCTATTACTAAAGCTATAGTTGATGTTGCTACTGCCGAAACAATAGATAAACTCTTATTGCGAGGGTTTGGTAATAGTGCAAACTTAGTAGAGTATGCACTCAATTTAGGTGATGTAACTGTTGGTTTAAAATCACTTGGCACATTGGCTGCGGAGGATGCAGTCAAATGGACTGACTGGTCGTGGAAATATTATATAGGACCAAACGTAACTATTGATAGAACAGATTCAGCATGGCTCAAAATTAAGTCTAAAAACGGCAGCACTTCCCAAATCCTACATCATAATTGGGATGGTGGATGGGAGAGTTGGTTTAACTCTGACAAGTTTTTAAAAGATGTTTCAAACTGGACAATTGTCTCAGGTGAAAATGGAGATAATGAAACTATAACATTTGAAGGTTCAAAAAATTTATTGACATTTGAAAAAGGCTACACTGGTGGCAATGATTATCATATAACTTACCCATTCCAATCAAACGTAGTCAATCCATCTTACGATCACCTCACAGAAGTACTTGGTTATCTAGCACAAAAAGGGATAGAGCATATAGATGTATCTCTAAACGGAGGGAGTACAAGAGCACTTACAAGCTTCATAGGACACATCAACGGTATGGAAGATGGCAGTTGGCTCGCAGCCAATGCTTCAAATGAGAAAGTATTTTATGCAATACAAACACTTAAGGGTTATGTATTTGACACGAATGTTGCAAATGGTTCTTTTAATCAAGTAGAATCAAAACTTTTTTCAGACAAGTACATTCAAGATAGAGCAAAATTTACCGCTCTTGTCGTCAATGCAAATCTCTCAGCAGAAGGCAAAGAGAGTGTTGCAGATTATTTTAACGGTAAAAATATAGTCTACCAAGACCTCTCTCAAAACATCTATCTTGGCAATAACTCAAACGGTAGCTACACAAAAATTGTCTTTACGGGAAACAGTACGCAAGAGTATCGTGAACTTGGATGGATAACTTATAACATTTACGGTGGAGACGGTAATAATGTCTTGCATAGTGCTCACATGAACGACTACATCGAGGGCGGTGAGGGAAGCGATACTATCTATAGCTATAACGGTGATGATATTATCTATACGAATGCAAATCTTAAAGATAATGATTATGACCTAGAAGATGCAGGAACCACCAACATCGTCTACGCCGGAGACGGAGCAGATAAAATCTACGGCAGTAACGGCAGAGACATCATCTATGCTGATAGCGATAATGCTGCAAACCCTGACCAATACGACAACAACGACTTAGTAGAAGGACGAGGCGGTTCAGATAAGATTTACGGCGGAGACGGTGCCGATACCCTTTTAGGAGGTAACGATAGCGACATCATCTACGGAAACTCAGGGAACGATAGACTCGTAGGCGGAGACGATAACGCAAGCGATGTGCTTATCGGCGGTATCGGTGAAGATACCTTGATAGGCGGTGCAGGAGACGATACGCTCATCGGCGGAAAAGATATCATAGATATTTATAGTGAAAAAGAGAAAGATACCCTAGCAGGCGGAACGGGAGACGATGTATATTATGTAAGTCATCAAGATGTGATTTTTGATGAAGACAACATTGGCTTTATTATGTTTAACGATAAACAGATCAACGGTAAAAAAACAAAAATAGACGGTAGCAGATATGAAGATGATCGTTTTATATATAGCATTATAGATATCGGTTTACGTGTGAGAGAAAAAGCTACGGATGAATTTATAACGATACTCAACTTCCAAGACGGAGCTATGGGGATATACCTCGACAAAGAAGAAAAAGAAGAAGAGAACACAAACGAACCTATCCTCATAAAAATCTCAAACCCTACAACATTAGAGGGTAACGAGGGTGAGAGAAACCTCTTAGAGTTTACCATAGAAACCTCAAGACCTCTCAAAGCAAATGAAAGCGTCACCCTCAAACTCTCTACAGAAGAGTTCACAGCCACAAGCGATGACTACGGCGCTCTTTCTGCAAATACCATCACCCTCAATGCTTCAAACTCCTCTCAAACAGTAACCTTAGAGATACTCGGAGATACAGAAGTAGAGGAAAATGAAGACCTTTGGCTCCATGCAGAGGTAATCAGCCAAACAGACCTCGGTAAAGTCACAACAGAGATAGGACTTGCAACGATTGTTAATGATGATAACGACGATGATGAAGATGATGAAGATGAAGATGATACAAATACAAACTCCATCAAAGTAGCAATCAGCGATGCAAGCTTAGAAGAAGACGGTGGGTCTATGGAGTTTACTATCAGTATAGAACCATCACTCAAAGAGGGAGAAACACTCAGCATAGACCTCACAACGATAGACGATAGTGCTATAGGGGGAAGAGATTACGCAGGATTAAGCGGAACCGTGACGTTTGATCATACATCCAATACACAAACATTTGCCGTTCCTATCATAGACGATACCTACAAAGAATCTACCGAAAACTTTACCCTTGCCGTAGTAAATGCTACACACAGTAACGGCAAAGAAGTTTTGTATAACGAAAAAGCAGTGGGAAGTATTATAGATAACGATGACAACGGAGATATCGCCATAGAGGTTGCAGACGTAAGCGCCACAGAAGGTCACACCCCCGGACAAAGTGCACAAGTAACGGTATCTCTCTCATCGGCTCTTTCAAAAGATATTCATATATCACTCTCAAACGGAGGCTATGTAGAGATACCCGCAGGGAGTACAAGTGCAGATGCAACTATCACATGGGATGGCGATACGACAATCGAAGATGATGAGATAATTCCCGTAGAGATACTCGGCTTTTCTTACGGAGGATCTGAAAACGTAGTCTTTGGAGAAAACGGAAGCTTGACCATTGTGGATGATGATAGAGATGACGGAGATGGACAAGGCGACGGCAACCCCCCGCCAAGCCAAACCCCGCCTCCACCACCAAGAGACCCACTCGTCCTAGACACCGACAAAGACGGCTTCATCTCTACCATTGCCCTTAGTGACTCCAACGCCTACTTCGACATCACAGGAGATGGCATCAAAGAGCGAGTAAGTTGGATAGATTCAAACGATGGCATACTTGTTTATGATAAAAACGAAAGTGGAAAGATAGACGGTATAGATGAAGTATTTGGTAACTTCACCAAAAACGGGTTTGAAGAACTCAAAGAGCTTATAGATTCTAACCATGATGGAAAGATAGACAGACAAGATGAACTCTTTAACCGCTTGCAAATCTGGAACGATACAAATGGTGATGGCACCACACAAACAAATGAACTCTCAGATCTCAAAGACACAGGAGTAAAAAGCATAGATCTCAACTATGTAGACACAAACATCACCCTAGGTGGAGCAACACTCACAGAAGCCGGCAAATACACCGATACCCAAAACAACAAAGAACTCGTAGCAGATGTAAACTTAGAATATAACCCTATCCTTACTACGGTAGATACCTCTACGAAAAGAGTGAACAATCAAGATTTTAAATTTAAAAGAGAGGTGGCATAAATGAGTTATATGAACATCAATACAAATTGGAGGGAATTAATATGAAAAAATGGATAGCAATAGGTTTTATTGGCTTTTTAGCTGTTTTTATCATTGTAAAACAGTTAAACCATAATGATTTCTCTGCAAGTAAACAATTAGCAGAGAGTGGAAAATATGAAGAGTTTTATGCTTCGATTCAAAATGAGATTGAACGCGGTAATTCTGCTGCTAAAGAGATACTTATTGGATATTTTTTAAAAGCTATTCAAGAAAAAAAGTTTGAAGAGCTTAAGTTTTATTTAGATAACAATAAAGAACTTATTAATCAAAAAAATGAAAGCGGAGACAGAGCTATTGATGTTGTTCTTTTTGATGAAAGTATTAATATCGAGTTATTGAAGTTGTTATTAAGTTATAACCCTGACTTAAATTATGTAATAAGATTTTATGAGATGACACCATTGCAAGTTGTTGTGACAAACAATAAAAATATGCCACAAGATTTTGAAGTTGTAAGCCTATTGATAAAAAATGGTGCAGATGTCAATTTTTATACAAAAGATGGAAAGTCAGAACACTCCACACTTTCTTTTAGTTTTGCTACTGATAAGCTAAATATTTTTGAATTATTACTAAAAAATGGTGCAGATTTAACAAATGTTCATTTCAGTAGTGATTCAAAAAATAAAAACGATATCTTGGCAAATATAGCAGGTTCCTATGTAATATATTTAAAAAATCAAAACATAAACTTAGCAGGTTTTTATGAAAGAGCAATATCACATGATGTTCATTCTGCAATAAATAGTAATGGCTATAAGATATTGCATAATAGAAATATGAAATATTTAAACGCTATAGCGACAAATTCTAGTTTTTCAAAGGCATCAGATGATGGTATCGAAGCACTCGTGAAGTGGTATATTAAAACCAGTGAATATGATGGTTTAAAACAGCTTGGAAATTATGGAGTATTTAAAAGGGAGCCAATGTATACCAAAATGAAAGAGTTTGCCTTAAAAGAAAATGACAGAGTGGCAATAAATATCTTAAATCAATATAAAGGAAATTAGAATGAGTTTTTTAAAGTATCCAGATACTTTCCAAGATACACCATGGCAGATAGCGGTAAATAATAGAGATTTAAAATTAAAAATGGAGGTGGCATAATGAATATTCTACAAATGCTTTGTAAATCTACTCTGATTATGGGTTTAACCGCATGTTCAAGTTTTACAAGTAAAGAAGAAAATAATCATCTTGAAGTAAAACTTTTAAATATGTGGGAAGAAAATAAATTTGTAAAAGTTACTAATTTATTGGAAAAAAACTATGAAAAAATATGTGTACTTCCACCTTATGGATGGGAAGTATTTGAGGAACACAATACTAGCGAAGTACAAAAAATGAACGAGTATTTAAAAAGTATTGAATATGTTAATGATGAAGCTACTTGGAGCTTGGTAGTATTCAATAACAATAAAGTAGAGTTGTTTAAATTTCATCGAGGAAATATAGATATTTTTAGTTCAAATAATAGCAAATTTGTACCTGACAATTTTGTAGAAGAAATGTGTAGTACATCTAAAGATGGGTATTTTTATCTATCTACAGTAAATAAACGAAAATATATTACATTAGGAGAAAAAAGATGAGTTATTTTGATGATATATACAACAAATATATGCAAGATTCAAATAGATATGCCACAAGTTTTGGTTTAGACCAAAATAGTGCTCATAATGGTGAATGGGATGCTTTTAGGCATGCATACACAAGTGCAGCAATGACACAAGATTATGGAGAATATATTGCCAATCTAGCAGGGATAGCTAATGAGCTTAGAGGAGATTTAACTCATGATCAACCCTCTGAAGAAAAAAATATGGATTTATGGAATAATGCAAAAGGTAGAGAAATAGGCTTAGAAGGTGGTTCTCTTGATGATATGGCAGATAAAGTTTTAGAGGCACTTCTAGATGGTGATTTAATAACTGATCCTTATAATGATGATAGACAATATGATGAAACCGATCATGGTATAGGTGATGATAATCATACAACTGATCCTGATTTTAATCCAGATCCAGACCCCCTAAACCCACCTCCACCACCAAGAGATCCATTGGTCCTAGACACCGACAAAGACGGCTTCATCTCCACCATAGCCCTCAAAGACTCAAACGCCTACTTCGACATCACAGGAGATGGCATAAAAGAGCGAGTAAGTTGGATAGCTGCAAATGATGGCATCTTAGTGTACGATAAAAACGAAAGCGGAAAGATAGACGGTATAGATGAAGTATTTGGTAACTTCACCAAAAACGGCTTTGAAGAACTCAAAGAGCTTATAGACTCTAACCATGACGGAAAAATAGACAGACAAGATGAACTCTTTAACCGCTTGCAAATCTGGAATGACCTAAACGGTGATGGCACCACACAAGCTAATGAACTCCAAAGCCTTAAAGACGCAGGAGTAAAAAGCATAGACCTTAACTATGTAAACACCGACATCACCTTAGGCGGAGCAACCCTCACAGAAGCGAGCAAATACACCGATGTTCAAAACAACAAAGAACTCGTAGCAGATGTAAACCTAGAATATAACCCTATCCTTACTACAGTCGATACCTCTACCATCCCAGACTACAGTGTAGACCCAGATACTCTTTTCTTACCACAATTAAGAGGCTATGGTCTCATCATGGATAGCCTCATATCTTATAACACCAACGATGCCCTCAAAGAAAAAGCACTTGAACTTCAAGCAGGGGGTATCCAAGCTATTGCAGAGGGGTTTGAAGAGTTTAGTGATATATGGAGTGGTTACACAGATCTCATAGACTCTATGAAAGAGAAGTACAATGTAGTAGGAGATGTAAACCTAGCAGAGATAGACAAACGTGTATGGATACTAGAGAGACTCACCAACAGCCCAACTCAAACGCCAACCATAGAAGCAAGACTCGAAGCTCTACTCAAAGAACATGCCAATGAAACACTCAGTGAAGCACTCATCACTCAAAGTGTCACTCCGTCATACCAAGTTGACTACTACAACACTTATTACCAAAGAGAGTTTATCAACAGATACGAAGGAGCCTTTGCTCTTCAAAGTGCATTTGAGCTTGAGGGTGCTCACTATAGTAAAAATAAAAGTAAATTTATCGTAGATGATAGAACACTCCTGTTTCAAGAAACAGCAGAGTATTTTAATAGTAATGAGCACTCCTTGCAAGAAAAAACCTACCTAGCCCAACTGCTCAATATGCAGATAGGAAGGTATATGAACTACTCGTATGAGTATGAGATAGTCATGATGGAGGGACTTGGCTCAAATGGAAATGCTGGAAGCATCTCTTATGAGATACAGGTTTCATCAGAACATTTAGAGAGTGATTTTAGGATTCATAGTTCAAATTACCCATCAGATGATAAACTCATCCACAGCCTCATCCAAAAATATCTCCGCCAAAAAGATATGCAATCACTCCTAGAGACACTCGAAGACAGCCCTGAAAAAAGCTACATTCAAACAGCTCTTAGCCTCGATACAAGTAAATTCAATGTGTTTGATAAAGATATGATTTTTAACGGTGAAGGTAACTTTATCCTCGGCAACCAAACAGACGACTTCATCACATCCACAGGCAATAATACAACCATCTTAGCTGACAAAGGTGATGACATCATCTCCACAGGAAGCGGCACAGATACCATCCTTTACCGCAAAGGTGACGGAGCCGACACCATCTACGACAAAGGGGGCAGTGATACCCTTAAACTTGTAGATATCTCAAGAGATGAAATAACGCTACATGCCAACAAAAATGATCTTATCATCACTCTCTCGGATACAGATAGTATCACCATAAAAGAGTACTTCTTACCGCAACATCGTATAGAAACTATTCTCTTCCAAGACGGCTCTACACTTAACTTCGCAGAAGTGGCACAAACCTACTTTATGGATGATACAGATAATACCATCACCCTCACAAACGCTTCTGAAACAATCAACGGCTACGAGGGAGACGACACCATAAAAGCTCTAGGCGGCAACGACACTCTCATAGGCGGTAAAGGCAATGACACCTTAGAGGGGGGAGACGGAAACGATACCTATATCTTTAATAGAGGTGACGGCAGAGATACTATATTTGATACACAAGGCAATGATACCCTTCAACTAGGAGAAGGGATTAACAAAGAAGATCTCTATGTCTCTATCTCAAAAGAGGGTACCCTTACTATAGCTATAAAAGAGAGTGGAAAAACCTTAGAAGAACTAAGCGATACCATCACTATCCTCAAACACACAAACCCAAACCATGCTATAGAAAAAATCCTCTTAAGTGATGGCACAGCTGTAGATATAGCATCGCTACAATCGGCAACACAAGGGGATGATACCGTAGTGTTTGGCAATAACGGCGTAATATTCCAAGCCCTTGGAGGCAATGACCACATCACAAGCGGTAGCGGAGCAGACACTATAGACGGCGGTGAGGGTAACGACACCATCATCACAGGAGCAGGTAACGATATTCTCATAGGCGGTGAAGGTGATGATACTCTCATCGGTGGACTTGGAGATGACACTTACATCTTTCAGCGTGGTGATGGCAGAGACACCATCGTAGACAGCTACACCTACGGCTACAACAACACCTCTTCTCAAAACGCAGGCAACGATACCCTTAAACTAGGAGCAGGTATCACAAAAGATGATCTGCTCGTAACTATAGTAGGCTCCGATATAGTAGTAGCTCTTAAAGAGGAGGGAAAAACCCTCCAAGAACTTAGCGACATCATTACTATCAAAAACGGAACACTCCCAAACAACGCTATCGAAAATATTCTTTTAGATGACGGTACTAAACTCCTCATAGTAGAGATGCAAGAAGCAACACAGGGGGATGATACTTTAGTGTTTGGCGATAACGGCGTAAGCATAGATGCGCTTGGCGGTAACGATACTATCACAAGCGGAAAAGGAAGTGATACGCTTTATGGTGGAGCAGGTAACGACACACTAAGAAGTAATGACGGAAACGATACCCTCTATGGAGGTGATGGAGCCGATACCCTCGACGGGGGACGCGGTAATGATACTCTTGTAGGTGGCACAGATGATGATACTCTTTTAGGAGGTCTAGGAAATGACAACTACATCTATAATAGAGGCGATGGTAAAGATACTATCATAGACAGTTACTCATACGGCAATGCAGGAAACGATACTTTACAATTTGGCGAGGGAATAAACGCAGAGGATATCATCGCTAAAGCAAACGGCAACGATATGATTATAGCGCTTAAAGAGGATGGAAAAACGTTTGAGCAACTCAGCGATACTATCACGCTCAAAGACTGGCTCGATCCAAATAAACGTGTAGAGAATTTTATGCTTGCAGACGGCACAACGCTTACACTCACACAGATGCAACAGGCTACGGATGGAGATGATTATCTCACATTTGGCGATGAAGGTGTAAGTGTAGATGCACTCGGCGGTAACGATACCGTGATATCGGGTAATGGGAATGACACACTGCGAGGCGGAGAAGGAAACGATACGCTCATAGCAGGTTTAGGTGATGATATTCTTTATGGAGAAGACGGTAACGATATAGTACGCGGTGATGAGGGCAATGACATACTCTATGGCGAGGCAGGCGATGACTTACTTCAAGGCGGTAAAGGTGATGACACACTTTATGGTGGAAGCGGAATAGATATACTTGAAGGCAGTGAGGGTAATGACACGTATGTCTTTGCTAGAGGCGATGCGACAAATACCATCATCGATACGGCAGGCAATGATACGCTGAGATTTGCAGAGGGGATAAACAAAGAAGATATTCTCGTAAAAGCCGTAGGCAAAGACATCATCATCGCTTTAGCAGAGGTTGGTAAAAACTTTGAAGAGTTGAGTGATAGAGTGGTGATGAAAAACTGGCTCGATACGGCGACGCGCATCGAAAACATAATGCTCTCAGACGGTACATCGCTAAACCTGAGTGATATTTCTAGTGCTACCGAGGGAGATGATTATCTAGTATTTGGCGATGAGGGAGTAAATGTTTCACTCTTAGGCGGCAACGACACACTTATTAGTGGGAGCGGAGATGATACTATAGATGGCGGTGCAGGTGATGATAGCATTACGACAAACGGCGGTAATGACACTGTTTACGGCGATGCTGGGAAGGACATCATCGATACGGGAGACGGTCATGACACTATAGACGGTGGCGATGGTAATGATACGATTTATGCAGGGAAAGGTAACGACACCCTCATTGGAGGTAAAGGTAACGATACCCTCATGGGCGGTTATGGAGATGATACATACATCTTTAATATCGGTGACGGGTATGACACACTCTTAGATACAGAGGGTAACGATACACTTCAATTTGGTGAAGGTGTTACAAAAGACGACCTTCTGCTCAAGCAAAACGGTTATGATCTTCTAGTTACTCTCAAAGAAGAAGGAAAAAACTTCAATGAGTTAAGCGATAAAATCTTGATCCAAAACTGGTTTAAGGGTGAAAATAACATCGAAACCTTTATGTTTGCCGATGGCAGTACTCTTTTGAGCAAAGATATAGCAGCTCTATTTGTCAATGTGAACATCGAAGATACGCTCTTTAGTAAAGCAGGTGCCCTCATGCGCGGGGAGCAAGGTGATGATGTGTATGTTTATAACCGCGGTGATTTTAAAGTAATTATAGATGACTATGCTACGAAAGATGACATAGAAATCAATGCAGGATATGACACGCTTCAATTTTCATCAGGCATAACAAAAGCTGATGTAAAAATAGGTGTAAACGGTAATAATCTTATCATAGAAGTGATAGGAAGCCACGACACATACGAACAGCTTAAAGATTATGTAGTTGTTAAAGATTGGAAAAATGAAAACAGAGGGATAGAGAAGATTGTCTTTAGTGATGGAGAAGTCCTTGAAATCACAAAAACTGAAACTTTCCCAAGTGTAACGTTTGACAATAGTTGGACATCCAACAGATACTATATCTACGGCTCTGAAAACAACAACATAACAGGTTCCACTTATGCCGATAAAATCGAAGCAGGCGGTGGAGACGATACCATAAATGCAGGAGCAGGTAACGATACTATTTACGGCGATGCAGGTGATGACAATATAGACGGCGGAGCAGGAAACGATACGTTTATCGGAGGTTCGGGTGCTGATTATCTTAGAGATAGCGCAGGAGACGATACGTATGTATATGCAAGGGGTGACGGCAAAGATATCATCTATGATACTTCAGGTAATGATACCTTACGGTTTGCAGAGGGGATCACAAAAGACGACATTATTATCAAGCAGTACGGGAATACGATGGTTGTTGGGCTTAAAGAGGGTGACACCTCTTTTTACAGGCTCAGTGATAAAATAACCATCAGAGACTGGCAAATTGCTGCTAGTAGAATCGAAACATTTGCTTTTAGTGATGGTAGCACGATGGGAATCGATGAAATAGTACGCTCCATCGGTACCGATAAAAACGACACTATTTATGGGGTAGAGAGCCGTAACGATACTCTTATAGGTGGTAAAGGTGATGACACACTCATCGGCGGTGCAGGAAATGATACGTATATATTTGAGCGCGGAGATGGAAAAGATACCGTTATAGATAGTGCAGGATTCGACACGATCAAGTTTGGTATAGATATCAATGTAGAAGATATAGTGTTTGAAAGAGTAGATAATAACCTCGTAGTAGCTCTTGCAGAAGAAGGGAAAAGCTTTGAAGAACTCAAAGACACTATCACAGTAAAAGACTGGTACACATCTCTTGCAAACCGTGTGGAGTTTATAGAGCTTTTTAACGGTACAAAATTAGTAGTCGCAGATGAAATTATGAATGGAACCGAAGAAGCCGACAACCTAACATTCGGCGCAGAGGATAACGTAATAAACGCTTTAGGCGGGAATGATATTATCTACGGCGGAGTAGGGAACGATACCATCAGCGGCGGAGAAGGTAATGACAAT
>Ga0265295_1008045_pt1 | contig 11855 bp, 13 predicted proteins | sample Munlansysbiofilm_FD_192503 | JGI IMG/M metagenome (GOLD analysis project Ga0265295, IMG submission 192503) | Leachate microbial communities from a municipal landfill in Southern Ontario, Canada - Methane capture system biofilm | ecosystem: Engineered > Solid waste > Landfill > Unclassified ... | reverse complement strand
CCAAAAGAAGAATATTTATTTGAAAAAAACTAATTGTAAATAATTAGCCAATGAAAAATCATTGGCTTTTTTATAATTAAAACTAATTTTTATGGTTATATCATACAAATTATAATATTTAATAAAATATGTTATAAAATTATATCTTGTATAAAATATAAGTTTTTATGCTACAATGCCTATTTTTTGTAGGGTTGTAGCACTTTTTATAAAATTTAATTTTATAATAATAAAAAACAATTTATAAAATAACATATCTTTTTTTTGACAAATGATATTAAAATAAATAAAATGTTGTAAAAAGGAAAATTGAAATGAATGATTTTTAAAGAAACTTAAGATGGAGGAGTAAAATATGAATATAATGAAAAAAATATTAGTTGTAGTATTTGCTCTTGTTGTTTTAAGTTCTTCATCAATTGCTTATGCATGGTGGGATCGTTTATCTTTTGAAAATGCAGAAACCGATTTAGTGCTAGTTGGAAAAGGGCTAGAACTTATTGTTCTTCCTGTAACCATTAACCCTTTAACAAATGGTAACCTAATTCCTCAAAGTGCTGTATTAACGCAAAATAGTACTTACGCAATAGAACTACACTACACAGTAAGACTTAATGAAAGTGTATCTGATGCGCTTAATTTATCAGTTACTGTTACAGACATTAAAGTAAATGAAGTTGAAAATCCTTTTAATTTACTTTATGTTGAAGTAAGCCACAATCCAGCAATTGCTAACGATGATGTTTTTGTTGCTTTAACTGTAAGAATAGATGATAGTAATCTTCAAGAAGAAAATTATGATGCTGCATATGTGGCACTTGCTAATAAAAATATTACTTTTAATGTTAATTTTTTGGTAAGTTAAATATTTTTTAATACAATAAAAAACTATTTTTAAAAAGTAGTTTTTTTATTTAAAAATAATTTTATTGAATTTTAAAAAATAATTTGCTATACTGTTGTTATGAAAAAACAAATAAAAAATAGGTACTGGGAAGAATATAAAGATTTATACGAGCAAGCACAAAAAAGTGGTAAGTATAAAATGTTTTTGTTTGATGTGGTTGGTAGTAAAAAAATATTTTCAAATAATTTTACTGCATATGAAAACTTTATTAAATTTATAGATAGTGTAACAAATGATTTATTGGAACTAGAAAAAACCTTGAACAAAAAAATTTTACATAGGCATTTAGAAAATTTAGATACTTATAATATAGAAACTGACAAAAATAAAGTTGTATTATGTGTAAAACAACATGGTGTACGAACAAAGGATTTATATAGAACCGATAGCCTAAATCCGTTATTTTGGCTTGGTGATTTAGTGCATTTTATTATAGAGCGCGATAGTATACCCGATAAAACTTTTTATGAAATTTTTGAAACAAACAAAAAAGAACTTATTCCTAATATAAATTTTCATCATAAAAGTGGCTATTACGAAACTGATGTATGGGCTGAATCGGGTAGTAAATTTTCACGAATACATTGCATACCTGTTTTAGAATATTTAGCTAAAAATAAACAAAAAACTAATAATAAATTAAATGAAGATGAAATTGTTCTTTAATAAGTATTAAAAAAGTGGCATTTACCTGCCACTTTTTGTTTTTATAATTTTACTGATTTGTAACAAATGTTATTGTTCCTTCACTAAACTCAATATTAGTATTAAAAGATGTGCTTAATTCCTCAATACCATTTAAAATAAGTTCACCAATACCCATTTGAATATTTTCCACTGTTAAATCTTCCTGTGTTTCTTTTAAGGCATCTACTAAAATTTCTAACATTCGTGTATTCATTTCTTCAGATAAATTGTTTATATTTAAACTTCCATTTACTAAAGCATAGTCATTACCTGTTTTTTGTAAAGTATTTTCACTCGTTACATATAATAAGTCAGGCAAGAAAAATCCAAAAAAACCTAAATGCGTTTTAATTTGCGTCATATCTAATTTTACAATAAAACTTAAATTAACAGTACTTGCATCTATTTCGTGAATAATAACTTCTAAAACCTGAGTTTGAAGCCCGCCTAATTGTGATTCTTCAATTCCTATTTTCTCTAAATTTTGTGGGTTATTAATAAACTCGTTTATAAGTGATGCTAGTTCTTTATCGGTAAGAATAATATTGCTGGTTGGAGTAAAATTAGTTTCTTCTAATAAATTGGGGTCTATATTCCCACTTTCATCAAATATAGTTATACCGCTAGAAATTAGATTTTGTTTTGCACTTTCATAATCATTTACTGTTGGTGCATTGGTAATAAGTGTAGATTCATCTACTTCATTTGATAGTTCTTTATAAATTGTATATAACTCTTGCAAATCGGCATTATTTAAATAGGGTGAAATATAAGTATTATAAGCAAAATATCCACCAAACCCAATAACAAGAATGGTAACGAAAAAAACCGCTATTAGACTACCGCAACCAAAGGTTTTTTTTAACATAGTTTTAAGCCCCCCATAATGATGATATTTCGCTCCATTGTGTTGATAGTAACCAAATTAAAAACACAATAATTGCTAATGTAGAAAAACAGCCACAAGGTCTTTTTAAAAATTTTCCTATAATAAACACATTCTTCTCCCTTTTTTATTATAAAAATTATAATAGGTAATATTTTTATTGTCAATCATATTCCATACACAAGCATATATAGTTTGCGTTAAAAAAGGAAAGTTTATTTTAACTTTCCTTATTTTCTTTTACAATATTCTCAAAGCGAGATTTTATTTGTTTTATTTTTGCTAATAGTGCTGGCGTCATTTCGTTTATTTCTTCTACTCTTTCATTTAATGCTAACACTGCTTGGTAACAAATATTAAGTAATTCATTAGTTAAAGAACCTTTCATTTTTATTCTTAACTCGTCTAATGTCATTTTACCAAACTCTATTATTTTATTGGCGCCTATTTCTTTTATTGTTGCTAGTATTTCAAATGCGCCTAATACGCGATTTACTCTTCCTATTGGTAGTTCCTCTAAATATACTCTATTTACTAAATTTAATAAATAAACTATACTTTGGTTTGCTTCAAACTGACTTAAAACTTCCTTTAAGTGTTCGTTTTCATATTCTTTTAACTCTTCTTTTTTTATTACTGTGCCTTGTTGAGCCAATATAAAACTATCTTTTAATATATTTAAAACTTTTAGGTCTTCATTAGAAGTTGTTTTTAATTTAGATAAAATATCAATTACTTCAAACACCATATCATAAAATGATTTTACATAAGTGCGCGCCAATTTTGTTTTTAGTGGTTTTAATTCTAATCCAAAATTTCTATCTAATATTTTTTCGTTTTCAGTTTTAACTGCAAGTAAAATTTGTAAACTTGCTATTTCTAAAATTAAATTTTCACTTTTTTTATTATTTAACACTAATTTTATTGGGTCAGTTAGTAAAGCACTGCTTGGTTTTTTCTTTAATGCATCTAAAAATTCGGTTACTTGTTCGTGCGCTTTTGTTGTATTTGCCATAACATTCTCCTCTCAATAAAATTATTATATACTAAAATAACAAAAAATCGCAAATAAAACATAATAAAAATAATTTAGTTATTATTACATTATTTAATAAAACTCACTATCTTAATAGTTATAAAATTTAAACAACTCATTTTCCTAAAATAACATTGACAAAAAAATAATATTCTACTATAATATAAAAGCAATTTAACTAACATTAAAAATAAGCAAACTTACAATTTTATAAATATTTTTGCGGTATTAGCTCAGCTGGATAGAGCGTTGGTCTACGGAACCAAAGGTCAGGAGTTCGAATCTCTTATGCCGCACCAAAAAAAACCGTTTGTGGAAACGGTTTTTTTATTTTTTAAAATAAATCGTCAGTGTTGTCTAGAGATAAACCCTGGCTTTTTTGATTTGAACTTTGTTTTTCATTACTTGAAGAAATTCTTTTATATTCTTCTGTTTCAAAATTATTTAATATTTTATTATATTCATCGGAAGCCAAATACTCTGAAAAAATTTTATGGTCTCTTTTAAAATTTTTTAAAAAAGAATCCGCCTTATCCATTTCACAATGACCTCTGTCTATTGACTCTAAAAATCCAAGCTGATCAGAAAGAAGCTCATTCATATGATTCCTGTTATAATCCTCCAAATCATGTAACTTATTTATATATTTTTTGCCAACATCTTTCATTAGCAATTCTAATATCCAATTTTCATTATTTTCTTTCTTTTCCCCTAATGAGAATAATTGTGTGTTTTGTTCCGCTTTTTGATTGATGCATTCACCTTGCCATTCTTTATTGTAATGAACTTTTTTATTTTCAACATTAATGTAGCCTTTAATGAACTGTGGTGGTATATTGCCAAATTCTTTTCCATGCTCATTTTCTTTTATTATAATATTTTCATCTTTTGCATCAATAATAATAAGATGTTTTAGCGGGCCTCTATGCTCATAGTTTAAAAGCGTTTCCAATAGTTTTTTTTGATCCTGATACCCAACATTCAAAGAAGTATGATTTAGGCACGGATTTTCAGCATATATGTTTAAACCTTTTTTTAAAATGCTTGTAGCTGCATCTTTACTGGTTGTTCCATGAACTCTATATATGCTGTCTTTATTAAATAAATCAATAATTTGACTTAAAAATTTTTTAGGATAGTTTTTTTGAATATCTTTATAGTTTTCGTAAAAAGCAGCCTCTGTTTTTACTTTTTTGGTAGTTAAACTTTTTTCTAATACAGAAAAATATTGCTCTTGAATTTTAAAATATTCTTTAGAATATAAAGAGTAGTCATCAATCATATATGCTTTTGTAAACATGTCTTTTAAATTATAAAAGGCATCTTTGTCTTTAGTTTTTAAAATTTTTTTTGCTATTTTTTTTGTATACATAATAACTTTCCTTATATAACCTTACTTTATAAACACATACTTACTTATATTATCTATAGTATATAGTGTTTTTAATAATTGTCAATATGATTAAAAAAATATTACTAAATATTGACAATAATTTTTTACTGTTTATATAAAAGTTAAATAAGTTATATTGATTTTAATAAAATACTAATATTTATTTTTTCTGTTATACTCAAAATAATAAGACTAGCTATAAGATTTATGAATGAAAAACAAAATAACTCTTTTTGGTGAAATGAAAATTTGGTTTAAAAAAATTACACACTAGAGTTCCACTTTGCAGGTAAAATATAATTTATTTCACCTTGTGTTTTTTTATATTTTGTTTTTATTTTTTTGCGGTTGCTTTTTAACTCTGGGCTTGCTTCACGCAAATATTTATCAAACTCGCAAAATAAATTTTGAATATCAATTGGTGAAAGTTTATGATTTTTTAAATACTTAAAATTTAAATTAAATTCTTTCAATGCTTTTTCTTGTGTTAAATAAGTTTCCATAATTTTTTCTTCATAGTTTTTAACATTACCAAAAACTTTTCGTATTCCTCTTTTAGAACCAGGTCCTGAAACTGTAAATGAGTTATCGTCCCAATTAAAATAGTGTGAATAATTTAAATCGGTTACATATTGGTATGCTAAAAAGTTACCTATTAAAGGGTAAGAAACAATAGTGTTAAATGCCTCTTCAAAAGTTTTACAAGCAACTAATTTTTTTGGTAAATAATCTTCTTTAAACATTTTATGTAAAAGATAAAGATGATTTTCGTGTTTATAATTAAAACCATAAACTTTATTGGCACACATAATATATGCACTATTGTAAATGGCTTGTCTTTCTTTTAAACTGGTTAAAAACTGACTATATTTATTAAAATCAAAAGTTTTTAATGAAATTTCACCAAAGTGTTTTTCTGTTTCAATCCATGTACTTTGTAAGTTAAATATTTTAAAGTAAAGAATTCTAAACACAGTATCTTCATACCCATACTTTTTTTTAGAATAAATAACTTCTTTTAACAAAAATTGCGAAACTCTATCTAACACCCTATATGCATTGCAAAACTTGTATTTTTGCATTATTGAATCATTTGTGTATGGTTCGGACTTATTTAATAATTTTTTATAAAAAATGTTTTGGCGCTCAACAGCAAAGTTCCAAAATTGTTTTAGCATTTTATTTTCCATATCTTACTCCAACTTATTTTTTTAATTTTTTCATAATAAAATTAAAAAGTAAATCTTTTTAAAAAAATAAAATAAAAGTTTTAAAAAATATACAAAAAAACAGTGGTTTAACACTGTTTTTTGTTTTAATTTTCTATTTCAGTTTCGTATTCCAACTCTTTATTTTGATTTTCTAGTTCTTTAATTTGTTGTTTGTTTTTTTCTATTTGGTCTATTCGTTTTTTAACAAAATAGTCTTTTGCATCTTTTTCATAATTTGTATTTTTAAATTTTTGTTTCATAATTGTTTCAAACTTTAATTGTTTTTCTCTTTGATATTCAAAATTATGATCTAAATCTAAAATTTCAAAATCATTTATTTCCATAGTATTGTATTCGTAATCTTCTTTACTAGAATAATCTTGGTTCCAAGATGCAAACTCAACCCTTTCCTCTACCACATAAGTAGATGAGCCTTTAAACAAACCATTTTCATAGAAATAAAAATCTAATTCATTTGCAATTTTATTAAGTTCTTTTTCGCTTAATTTGTTTAGGTATTTTAATTTCATAAAATTATCCCCCTTTTATGAATATATCTATATTTTAATACTAAAGTGCGTTTTTGTCAACTTTTTAAAAAATAACCTAGTTTTATAAAAAAACACCTATTGCAAATTTTATAATAAAGTGTTACAATTTATTATATAATAAAAAAAGAGGGTTTTAAAAATGCAAAAAATATTTTCAAATAGTATTATAGATGGCTGTTTAAGTATGATGTTAGAAAACGAAATGATAGCACCTAAAATTCAAGCATTTCTAGAAGATATGCCGATAGAATTTTATGAAATGGCAAAGGAAATAGCAAAAAAAATTGATGATGAAAGTTTAATATTAGATGAAGATATTGAGGCAGTCTTTGAAACACCGTCTTTTACTTGGACAGTTATTTATGACGATGATTTTCAAATTATAAAAACAGATGTAAATGATTTTGCAAATTCTACAGAATTAATTGTTTATGATTTAGATGGTATTTTAGAAGAAATTTTGGAAATTGAAGATAAAGATGATTACGCTGCATTTGCAAATTACTCGGAAACAATTGAAACAGAACGAATTAATGAAGAAGCGGTTTTAGCAAATGAAGAAGAATTTGAATTTACAGCAAGAAAAGGAAAATTTGGCGGTTATAATGTAGTAATTCACACAGAAATTCCTAATGCTTTATTTAAAAATTTAACTAGAAAAGATTTAAAATATAGTATAAATTTAGAAGACCATTTTTCAAAAGAAGAAATAAATAAAGCAAAAGAAATTATTGATATGGAACTTTAGTATTAAAATATAAGGGAGACATATGTATGAAAGTATGTAAAATTTCCACAAAATCAATAGAAGAACTTCAACTTGAATGGGATAATTATTATTTAAGATGTATTGCTGCAGTCAATTTGCAATTGGAAAATTACCTTGCAAATGTAAGAAGTGAAGCTGCAACTGATAGATATTCTGAAAGATATACCGAAGATTCGGTTAATGCTTGGCTTATAAGTGCAGAAAGTGAGATAACTGCAGAAGCAAATAATCTTAAAAGCCGTATTGATAATGATTATCACTCAGGTTTAAGACTAATAAATGAAGCGGCTCAATTAAGATTTTCAGAGAAGAACCACGGAACTTTATTTCGCATTGATTTTTATTCTGAATCAATAAATGCTATTCCAGTCCCAGAAGAAAAAACAAGATTTGGAGTCATTTTTGGAGGGGTATCTAGAGATATTGGTGATGAGCATATTGAATTTACTGCACCTGATTTTTATTTTTCAAGTTGGTTTGATGAAGAATATGATGATGAAAATTATAGATAATAAAAGCAATTAACTTGCAAAATAAAATTTTATAGGATAATAGAAAGATACCATAATGTTAAACTAAAAATCCACCCGCAATAATGGTGGATTTTTTTAATTTTTATTTTTAAAGTTTAAATAAAAATATAGTGTACTTTTATTTTTAGTTTTGACTTTTTTAAGGTATAATTATTTTGTATTTTAAAGTTAAAAAGGAAAACATATGAAAGTAGTAATTATTGGTTGTGGCAATGTAGGAATGAGTTATGCTTATTCGCTTGTAAATTTAGCAAGCCAAGCAGATGACTTAGTGTTAATTGATATTAATGAGGAAAAAGCAAAAGGTGAAGCACTAGACTTAAATCATGCGCTACCTTTTGTACCAACAAAAATAAGGGTAAAAGCCGGTAGTTATGCCGATTGTAATAATGCCGATATAATATGTATTAGCGCAGGTAGAAACCAAAATATAGGCGAAACAAGAATGGATTTAATAAATAAAAATTTAGAAGTTTTTAAAAATATATTAGGTGAAGTTAAAAAAACAAAGTTTAATGGTATTTATTTAATTGCAACAAATCCTGTTGACATTATGAGTTATGTTACTTATAAGTTAACTGGCGACCCTAATAAAGTAATTGGAAGTGGCACAACACTAGATACTGCACGGCTTAAATATTTAATTGGAAAAAAATTAAATGTTAGCAGTAAAAATGTGCATGCTTATGTTTTAGGAGAGCATGGCGATAGCGAAATGATACCTTGGAGTAGGGCTAGTGTTGGTTTAACTCAAATAAATAAGTATTTAACGGAAAAAGAAAAAGAAGATATTAAAAAAGAAGTTCGTGATTCTGCGTATGATATTATTAGTAAAAAAGGCAATACAAGTTATGGTATTGGCGTTTGCCTGCATATGATTACTAACTCTATTATTAGTAACGACAATGCAATTTTAACTTTAAGTAGTTACAATAAGGAACACGATATTTATATTTCTATTCCTACTATTATGAATGAAAAAGGTGTTAGAGAACGAATTCCTGTTGAGTTTAACAAACAAGAACAGGAAGAGTATAATCATTCTATTGAAGTTATAAAAAATGTAACAAAGAGTTTAAATTTATAAACTCTTTTTTATTTTACAAAAATTGACAAAATTTTTGCTTTTTGCTATACTTTTTAATAATTACAAAAGGAATAATTATGCTATTTGTTTTAAAAAGTTTTAATAAAAAATATTTACAAAGTGCTTACCTTTTAGCAAAATCAATTGGTAATGAAAATAACTTAATGTATGAATTTTTTAATAGTGTACCAAATGAACTAAAAGTTGCATTAAGTAAAAATAAGTTAAGTAAAAGCATAAAACAAAATGAAGTAGAATGGAAATACGAAGTTGACCTAAAAACAAAAGAATTAACTTTTTATGCAAATGATAATTTAAACAAAGCAACTTACCTTTTTACTTTTAATAAAATAAATAAAAAAGAAATTTATAGTGTTAATGAAAATGAATTATTTATTGGTAAGTTAAAAGTAAAGATTGAAAATAACTATCAAACTAATTTTTTAAAACAAACAAAAAACCAAATATATGTAAAACCTTTATTATATCAATTTAATTTACATAAAATAAATAATGAATTTGTTGTTAAAACTATTAACACGCTTAATAGTGAAGTATATGAAACAAAGTTTGACAACAACCTTTATCCTATAACAAATGAACTAGAAAATAACCATTAAAAAAACCGCAATTAAGCGGTTTTTTGTTATTTTTTAAATTTATAAACTTTGTGTATTATCGTCTATATTTTCAATGTCATTTTTTCTCATCATTACATTATAATCTAAAAGTGAAGTAGAAAATGGTAACAAAGGTTTTGATTCGTTTGCCACTGCAAAACTTTTTATCCATTTTTCTCTGCTTTCATTAATAGAAGGCATAACAATATGTGTTTTTAATTTACTATAATCAATTACAAATTCAAATTGTTTATTTTTAAGTAAACTATTTAAACCATAATTCATTCCTTTTAAATTATCATCTACATAGGTTGTTCCCTTTTCTAATACTTTATTAAGTTCGGTTAACAGTTCAAAATCATCTTTAATTGGTGTGCTTTTCATATCTACCATTGTTTTTGTAGTAAATTTAGCATCTTCATCTTTTACATAAGAAACTTCAATAGTTTGTGATTCTTTTTCATAATAAATATAACCACCGTGTATTTTGTTTTCCATAAAAACCTCTTGTTTATTAAAATTATATTTATATTATATCATAGTTTAAAAATAAAGTCAATATTGTTTAGTTTTTTTAACCTACACTTCCTTCCATACTTAATTTTAATAATTGATTTAACTCAACGGCATATTCCATAGGAAGTTCCCTACTAAATGGCTCTATAAAGCCCATTAGTATCATTTCTGTTGCTTCTTCTTTTGTTAAACCTCTACTCATTAAATAGAATAGTTGTTCTTCATTTACTCTACTTGTTGTCGCCTCGTGTTCTATTATTGCATTACCATTATTTACAATGTTTACTGGTATTGTATCACTTGTTGAATGTTCGTCTAAAATTAGCGTATCGCATTCAATGTGCGCTTTTGCAAATTTAGCGTTTTTACTAATACGAACTAGCCCACGATAATTTACTTTACCCCCTAAACGAGATATAGATTTACTTATGGTATTACTTACAGTATGTGGTGCTAAATGTATCATTTTTGCACCAGCGTCTTGAATTTGACCTTTGCTTGCAAATGCAATAGATATAGTTGTACCTTTAGCATATTCACCTGCTAAAATACAACTTGGATACTTCATATTAAGCCCACTACCAATATTACCATCTATCCATTCCATTTGCCCGTAACTATCTACTTTTGCGCGTTTAGTTACTAGATTTAACACATTATTAGACCAATTTTGTATTGTAGAGTAACGGCATTTACTGTTTTTACCTACAAATATTTCCACCACCGCTGCATGAAGTGAGTCGTTTGTATAAATAGGTGCAGTGCAACCTTCTACATAATTTAAACTACTTTCGTCTTCTACAATAATTAGTGTTCTTTCAAATTGCCCCATTCGCTCACTGTTAATTCTAAAATAACTTTGAAGTGGTTTTTTAAGTATGACACCTTTTGGAACATAAATAAAAGAGCCGCCACTCCAAACTGCAGTATTAAGCGCTGCATATTTATTGTCATTATATTCAACAAGTTTTGCAAAATATTTTTTTACAAGTTCAGGATATTTTTTTAAAGCACTATCAGTATCGGTAAAAATAACGCCTTGCTCTTCTACTTCTTTTAAACTATTATGATAAACTGCTTCTGACTCAAATTGTGTTGTAACACCTGCTAAAAATTGTTGTTCGGCTTTTGGAATACCAATTTTATCAAAAGTGTCTTTAATTTCTTGTGGCACTTCTTCCCAAGTTGAAGCCACACCCTTTGAACTTTTTATATAGTACGAATATTGATTGAAATCAATTTTAGTTAAATCAGGTCCCCAATTTGGATTTTTTATTTTTTTAAACGCTTTATATGCTTGCAAACGAATTTCAAGCATCCAATCGGGCTCATTTTTATATAGAGAAATTTCACGAATAACTTTTTCGCTTAATCCTTTTTTAATTTTGATTATATTTTTCGTTTCTGTAGAAAATCCAAATTTATAATCTCCAACAATATTATTTGCATTTTCTAAACTGTTTTTTTCTAAATCCACTGTTTGTTATTATTCCTCCTTTTTTTGTTTTTCATAGTCGGTAATGGCTTTTAAAATAGCATCTACACTAGCGGTTGCACAATGAAACCTTGCAGGATAATCTTTTACGCCAGAAAATACACTCGCTTCTTCTAAATTGCAACTCTCATCGTATGGCTCGCCTTTTACCATTTTATAGTAGT
>Ga0265295_1008044_pt1 | contig 11855 bp, 10 predicted proteins | sample Munlansysbiofilm_FD_192503 | JGI IMG/M metagenome (GOLD analysis project Ga0265295, IMG submission 192503) | Leachate microbial communities from a municipal landfill in Southern Ontario, Canada - Methane capture system biofilm | ecosystem: Engineered > Solid waste > Landfill > Unclassified ... | reverse complement strand
ACAGCGATTGGGTTGAGCTCTATAATGGAGATACAGAGGCCATCTTTCTGGCTGACTACTTTTTAACTGATAAACTGAAAAATCCAGACAAGTGGCAAATGCCGGAGATATATCTACAACCTGGCGCTTTTGTGCTTTTCTGGGCTGATGATAATCCGACTTTTGGTGAAAAGCACACTAATTTTAAGCTGAGCAAAGGTGGCGAAGCCATCGGTATCTTTAATGGCATGGGAGCTGCTGTGGATACGCTTAGTTTTGGTGCACAGGAAACAGATGTAAGCTATGGACGACTTCCTGATGGCGACCCAAACTGGATATTTTTCACGGCATCCACGCCTGGTGAAAGCAATAGGTTTAGTAGTGTTTCAGAAATAGCTCAAAATGCTGATTTTAAAGTGTTTCCCAATCCGGTGAGCGGTGATTTCATTTATTTTGCCGAGGCGCAAGATGTTCAAATATACAGCATACAAGGTAAGTTATTGTTTGAAGAACAAAATACAATTCAGTTGGATATTAAAAGTTTGCCGGCAGGAATTTATGTGCTTAAAAACAAGGTAAATACAGCAGTTTTACTGGTGAGGGAATAGTTTTTATTTTTAATTAGCTTGTCATAAGTCCAAAAACGAATAGGCTTGAAACGATAAATCAAAATATCGTCGATTTCAGCGATAACCTAAATTATCGTCGATTCCAGCGATAATTATCAAAATACAATTTGAAAAATCTTATTCATACAAGGCATTGCGTTGCTCCTTGAGTTTTTCGTCGCTGATGTAGTCGTCGTAATTCATCAGCTTATCAATCATGCCATTAGGACCCATTTCAATAATTCTGTTACAGGTTGTACGGATAAATTCCTGGTCATGCGACGACATCAGCACATTGCCTTTGAACTTAGTCAAAGTGTTGTTAAAGGCCTGAATCGACTCCAAATCAAGGTGGTTTGTGGGCGTGTCGAGCAGCATCACATTGGCATTGCGGGTCATCATGCGGGCAATCATGCAACGCACTTTTTCGCCTCCCGAAAGCACATTGGCTTTTTTGTAAACCTCATCACCAGAGAAAAGCATCTTGCCTAAAAATCCGCGCAAATACACCTCTGTAGTATCATCAGAAAATTGCGATAGCCAGTCCATCAAGCTTATATTTTCTTGAAAAAGCTCATCATATTCCAAAGGTAAATAAGCTTTTAAAATCGTTTGCCCCCAGATAAAACTTCCACCGTCAGGCTTTTCATGTCCTTTTAAAACCTTGAAAAGCTGTGTCATAGCCCTGGTATCACGCGAAAGAAAAATGATCTTATCATCTTTTTGAATGCTAAAATTCAAATTGCTAAAAAGCATTTTTTCACCGTCGCTTTTACTCAGATTTGTCACGTCGAGGATTTGATTTCCAGGCTCGCGCTCCGGTGTAAAAATAATAGCCGGATATTTACGCGTTGATGGCTTAATATCTTCTATATTAAGCTTTTCTATCATCTTTTTACGACTCGTTGTTTGCTTGGATTTAGAAGCGTTGGCACTAAACCGTTGAATAAATTCAAGCAATTCTTTTTTGCGTTCTTCTGCTTTTTTATTATGATTTTGAAGCTGTGCCAAAGCCAGTTGACTGGATTCGTACCAGAAACTATAATTTCCTGAAAACAACTGCACTTTCCCAAAGTCAATATCCACAATTTGGGTACAAATGGAATCCAGGAAATACCTGTCGTGCGACACCACCAGCACCGTATTTGGGAAGTTGGCCAGGTAGTTTTCGAGCCAGTTCACGGTTTCCAGGTCGAGGTCGTTGGTAGGCTCATCAAGCAACAGATTTTCAGGTTTTCCAAAAAGTGCTTGCGCAAGTAAAACCTTCACTTTTTGCTGACCAGTTAGCTCTTCCACCAACTTATCATGTAGCTCTTCTTTTATCCCAAGTCCGCTCAGCAAGCTTGCTGCGTTGCTTTCGGCATTCCAGCCGTCCATATCTGCAAAATGGCCTTCGAGCTCAGCAGCACGCACACCATCAGCATCGCTGAAATCTTCTTTGGCATAAATGGCATCTTTTTCGTGCATTACGCGCCATAAATCGCTATGCCCCATCAACACAGTGTTGAGCACCGTAAATTCATTGTACTCGGAGTGGTTTTGTTTTAAAACCGAGAGCCGCTCACCGGTTCCAAGGCTAATCTGGCCCTTGGTGCTTTCCAGCTCGCCGCTCAGCATTTTCAAAAAAGTGGATTTACCCGCACCGTTTGCGCCAATTATTCCGTAACAATTGCCGGCAGTAAATTTCATGTTTACGTCCTGAAATAGGGTGCGTTTACCGAATTGGATGGACAAATCTGTTACAGTAATCATGTTTTAAGTGTTTTAAGGTGCTTCAAAAGGGCGGCAAAGTTACGTTTATTTTTCTTGGAAACACAAGACTTAAAACCTAAGACTGTTACATATTGTTTACTTTTGCCGCACAGAAAAGCAGCATGATAAAGCTCCCGAAATTAAACACACTCGAACGCCGTACATTCCATCTGCACGCTGCCTATACTGCTATTGAAGGCGTTGTGTTGGGTATTTTGGCACTCAATGAATTTGTTTTTTTGAAGAGTATGCATGGCAGCAACTACCAAATGAGCCTGCTTTTTCAGTTCAGCATGGCGGTTTTTGTGTTGCTGTTTTTTATGCACGAATGGCTCAAAAGAATTTCTAACCGAACGAGGCTTTTGCGCAACACAGCACTGCTTACAAGGCTTCCGTTATTAGGAATCTTGTTTTTCCCAACTTCCACCAATGCTTATATCGATTCCCAGCTTTATCATTATTTATTTTTAGCCATTTTTCTGATTTATTATTTGGGTGCATTGGTGATAAATCCGACCATAAATTTTCTACTCAAAAGCAATTACGAACACCAGCATTTCGGTAAGCTATATAGCTATGCGATCTCTCTAAACAAGGTGGTTATGCTCGCGGTTACCTTTGGTTACGGGATTTTGCTCGATATGAATTATTTTGCTTTTACTTACAGTTTACCGCTTGCCGGAGTGCTAAGTATTATAAGTTTGTACCTGCTTTCCAGGATTGAATATGTGCAAACGCCTGTGCAAATTCGTCGCAGTATTTGGCGTGCCGCAGGCGATTCAATGCGCGATATGATTCATGTTTTAAAAAGCAACAAGCCATACTTTCATTTTGAAGTTGGTTTTATGTTTTACGGCTTCTCTTTTATGGTTTCTGTAACCGTGATCGCCATCTTTTTCTATGAAGGTCTCGACCTGAATTACAGCAGCGTAGCCTTTTACAAAAACGCCTACAATATATTGGCTATCATACTTTTACCATATTTTGGCGGACTGATGGGAACCATCGATCCCCGAAAATTTTCGGTGATTACTTATGGTTCTATCGTGCTGTATATTGGCTTTTTGCTGCTTACGGTTTTATTTCCTTTTTACACTGAAATAGCGGGTATAAAGCTATACTACACCCTAATTTTTTACATCATCGCGCACGGCGTTTTTGCTTCCACCATGGTTTTGTTGTGGAATATCGGCTCAGCCTACTTTTGTTCACCGGATCAAGCTGCTACCTATCAGTCTGTTCATCTCTTCCTCACCGGAATACGCGCGCTTTTTGCGCCAACATTGGGCGTGTTCTTCTATCAAAAATACGGTATTATTACCACCTTTAGTATTGCAATTGTTTCTATTTTAATTGCAATCGGCGTAAATCTTTGGTCTTACTTCAAAACCAGGGAAGCAAGCTAAAAACTTTATCTCAGAATTTTAAAACCAATTTATGGAAGTCTTTTTAGGTCTAGTTCCGTGAAGTTGAAATCAGGATTATCTACATAAACTTCCATAGCTGTTACCGTAGCATTACGGCTTATTTCAAAGGTTACATAACCTTTTGGAAGCGATGGCAATGCTTTGAATTCTATTTGATAAGTATCATGTTGCCAATGAGTTAATGTAGCAGTAAGTAAAGGACTTCTACCAAATTCAATCACCAGATTCTTATCTTCCTGTTTAATTTCAACTGTATCATAAATTGGGCTGCCATAGTAGCCCGCATAAGCTTCGGTAGAAAGGGAAGGCATTGTATTCAAAGTCCTTTTGGCTTCCCATTTAGCAATTTCTTCGTTGGATTTTTCCTGATTTTTAGTGATTACAGTTAAAAGTCTGTCGTTCCAATTTGTTTTTTCTGCAACATTAAGTAGTTCATCCAAAGTATGATACATCAACGGATAATACATGCTTGATAAAGAGTTTGTCATAATTACAAAACCTAGGTCAGCTTCCGGGATAAACAACGTCTGCGAAATCATGCCATCGTATCCACCGTTGTGTGAAATTACTTTCATGCCGTTGTAATCCATTAAAGTCCAGCCCAGTGCATAGCCTTTGAAGTTTGTTTCAGGAAACATCCTTTTCGAGCCGGGAGTTACTGCTAAATTAGTACGCGGATTTTGTAGTTCGTACATCTGCCAGGCACTTACTATAGTATCATCCTTATAAATTCCATTATTCAAATTCATTTGCAGCCACTTAGCCATATCATTTGCACTTGAGATGAGTGATCCTGCCGGACCCATATTGTCCCAATCCAGCCATGGAATTTGTAGCAAATTCCCATCCACATAAGTGTGTGGTTGTGCAGTATTATCCAGGCTGTTTAAGTCGGAAACATGCAAAGTAGAACGGTTCATCTCCAGTTTGTCGAGCAGTTCTTCCTGCACAAAATCGTCCCAGCTTCTGCCCGTGATGGCCGGAATCAATTCGCCAGCCGTAATAAACATCAGGTTTGAATACCCAAAATGTTCTCTAAAACCATAGGCTGGTTTCAGGTACCGCACCTTGCGAATGATTTCTTCACGGCTGTAAGTGCTTCCATACCAGATCAAATCGCCTGAAAAAGTTTTTAGACCGGAGCGGTGACTTAGCAGGTCTTCCACCGTCATTTCGGCAGTAACAAAAGAATTATACATAGCAAACCAGGGCAGGTGTTTGATTACTTTGTCGTCCCATTTTAGGGCTCCGCGATCAACCAACATGGCCAGTGATGTGCTCGTAAAAGCTTTGGTATTACTGGCTAGCGCGAAAAGCGTATTGGCATCAACAGCTTGCCGTGTAGTCATATCGGTGATGCCATAACCTTTGGCCAACAAAATGCTGTCGTGGCTCACAATAGCAATTCCCATCCCAGGCACATTCCAGTCGGTAAGTGCTTTAGTATAAATAGAATCGAGCCGACTGATCTGCTCAGGTTTTATCTGCGCCGTGAGTTGCAGACTGATAAATAAGCCAATAAGTAGAATGGAAATTTTAAGTGTAAATGATTTCATAATTAGTCTAATAATATGATTTGTACTATTTTATTATTTGATTTATTGCACAGCCTTATCGATAGCTGAAAGTACTTTTCCGGCAGTACCTTTGAGGTAAATATCTGTAACACGTCTTGTGTAGAGTGTCTCGCCCGGATTAACTTCTATAATAGTTGCTCCGTTAGTTTTCGCCAATTCTGGAATTCTGTTGGCAGGACTCACCTCACCTGAAGCTCCGATAATCAGCATTACGTCACATGATAAGGCGGCCTGTTGAGAATCAAGAAAAGCCTGGTGGGGGATGTTCTCGCCAAAAAAAACAAAATCAGGCTTCAGTCTGCCGCCACAATCCGGACAAAAGGGTGTCCTATCAGTAAAAGTCCATTTGCCTGCTTCTATTAACAGGCCACAATCGGTGCAGTTAATCCGTTGTGCATTCCCATGAAACTCAATCACATTGCGGCTTCCAGCCTCTATATGCAGGTTGTCAATATTTTGCGTTATAATGGCATCTAAGCGTGAATTGCCTCCCCATTTTGCCAAGACATGGTGGGCATCATTGGGTTTTTTATCCTTAAGAAAATCGTAGAAAATGGATTTTATAGCTTTCCACGCCTCAGAATAATGCGAAAAAAAGTAGTCCAAATCCAGCACTATGGGGTCGTAGGTATTCCAGATGCCACCTTCGCCCCGAAAGGGCGGGATACCACTTTCAACAGAAATACCGGCACCGGTAAACGCCACAATTTTTTTAGCGTTTTTTATAGCAAGAACGGCCTGTTCAAGTTGGGAATTCATATTTATTTGAATTTTAATAAGGTATTTTCTGTTCTGCTTCGCTCCAAAGTTTAAAAACCTTCACGGATTCCGATTGCATTATTTGCAGGCTTTTAAGATCACGATCGGCAGGTTTCAATGGAATTTGCTTATAGATATAGGAGTCGTCAAATCCGGCGTCAGCAGCATCATCGCGGGAGGCGGCAAAATACAATTGCGTTGGTCTGGCCCAATAAATAGCACCCAGACACATGGGGCAGGGCTCGCAGCTCGTATAAATTTCACAGCCATCTAACTGAAAGCTATTCAGGTTTTTGCAAGCGTCTCTAATTGCAACAACCTCTGCGTGAGCGGTTGGATCGTTGCTCGAAGTCACCAGGTTAGCACCTTTGCCGATGATCTTGCCATCTTTTACAACCACCGCACCAAAGGGCCCACCATTGCCGCTTGTGAGGTTGGAAGCAGCCAATTTGATAGCTTCCTCCATGAATTTTTCGTGATACTGTGCGTTTCTTTTGTCCATAATAATAATTTGCTGTAAAGTTAATAAATCTTTGGTTTAAAATGCCTCAAAACTTAAGGCTTCATAAGCTGCGCCGCCGTTACCCCAGTTTCCACGAAAAGTAGGAGCGCTGATATATTCCTCCAAGAGTGATAAAAAATAGGTGCGGTCAACCGGATAAGCACCCAAGCTTTTCAGATGTGCTGTTTCCTGTTGAGCGTCAATGAGTTCAAAATCATGCTGTTTAAGGAATTTTGTCAGCTCATAAAATGCCAGCTTTGAAGCGTTGGAAACCTTATGAAACATGGATTCTCCGAAAAAGACTTTACCCAGTGAAAGACCGTATAATCCACCAACAAGTTCGTTGTTTATATAAATTTCAAAAGAATGCGCAAATCCCAGCTGATGCAGCTGAATAACAGCAGCTTTGAGTTCGTCAGTTATCCAGGTGCCGTCCTGATCTTTTCTTAGATTGGAAGCACAGGCGCTGATGACTTCCTCGAAATTACAATCAATTTCGACTTGATAATTTCCATCACGCAGCAGCTTTCTCAGGCTTTTTGAAGGTTTAAAATCGTCTGGCTTTATCACCATACGTGGGTTGGGCGACCACCACATTATCGGATCATCTTCGCTATACCACGGAAAAATACCCAGCGAATAAGCCCTGAGCAGCCGCTCTGTGGACAAATCACCGCCAATAGCCAGCAAACCTTCGTCTGTGGAATTGTCAACCGCAGGGAAATCCTGACCTTGAAAGATAAAACTAAATGACATTAAAATCCAACAATTAAATAAGTAGTGATATTTACGACTGAAAAGGCTTTCAAACAATACTGAAATTCATCTCCGAAAAGCATACTTTGTAAGGCTATAATTCTTCTCATAAATGTTAATTAGATAGATTAATATTCAAAAATATTCAGCGCATTCAACAGCATTTCAATAACTTCCGTAATTTCTTTTTCAGAAATCGTGAGGGGAGGAGCGATGCGAAAAGCGTGTTCGTGAAACAGGAATTGATCGACGATAAGTTTATGCTTTTGCAGATGTTTAAGTAACTTACCAATAGGCACTTCTACCTCTAGTTCCACGCCAAGCATCAGACCTGCGCGGCGAATGCTTTTCACCATATCTATAGACAACAAGACGTCTTCAAAGCGGCTCCCTTTGTGGTCTGCCTGTTCAATCAGCTTTTCGTTTATTAACACTTCCAAAGCTGCCAGCGAGGCGGCGCAACTCACCGGATGGCCACCAAAAGTAGTGATATGGCCTAATTCGGGTCTGCTGGTAAGTGCCTGCATATTGTTTCTCGACGAGATAAAAGCACCCAAAGGCATGCCGCCGCCCATCGCTTTGGCGAGGCACACAATATCGGGTACGACGCCCAATTGCTCAAAAGCAAACAGGCTTCCGGTGCGGCCAAAACCCATCTGTATTTCGTCAAAAATAAGGATAGCTCCCACCTCATTACAGCGCTGTCTCAACGTTTCCAGAAAGCCTTTTTCGGGTAAAATAATGCCCGCCTCCGCCTGAATAGGTTCTATTAAGACGCAGGCAGTGTGGCTGTTGATAGCTTCCAATTGCTCGAAGTTATTAAACTCAAGCTGTCTGGTGTCGGGCAAAAGTGGCCTAAAAGCCTGCTTCAAACTTTCGTGACCAAGCAAACTCAAAGCACCCGCAGTGCCACCGTGGTAAGCGTTTTTAAAGCTAATCATCCCGGTACGGCCAGTAAGTCTTTTAGCAAGTTTTAACGCACCTTCAATAGCCTCACTACCCGAATTTACAAAGAAAACCGAATCCAGCGAAGCTGGGAGCAAAGAAGCCAATTTGTTGGCCAGCAGGGTTTGGGGCGACTGCACAAATTTGCCATAAACCATGGTGTGCATATAACGGTCGAGCTGATTTTTGATGGCGGCCACCACATGTGGATGCAGGTGGCCGGTATTGCTGACTGAAACACCAGAAACCAAGTCGATATAGGTGTTTCCGTCATCATCATAAAGGTAAATTCCTTTGGCGTGTGTAATTTCAATGGGATCGTTCACCACCGATGGTAGCCCCATATTCATTTGAAATATTTGCCGGTTAGAAAGCATGATTTTTAGCGCAAAGCTATCAATTTTTGAGACAGTGAAAAGCCTGATTTTTTCATCCAGCAAAAGCTTTTATCAGCGTAATGGATAAAAGCCCTTATTTTTGCAGTATTAAAGTCAGTCAAAGCTTTTCAGCGAAGGCTGATTTAAAAAAGTTTCACATCAAAAAATTTGGATTTAATGAATACGTTAAAAGACAAAGTTATTTTGATAACAGGAGCGTCGTCAGGGATTGGCGAGGCATTGGCAATAGAAGCAGCGTCGCGTGGCGCCAAAATTATGCTGGCGGCGCGAAACATTGAAAAGCTAAGGCTTCTGGCCGAAGAGCTACAAAGCAAAGGTGCTGAAGTGCATTTCGCCAAAGCGGATGTGAGCCGGGAAGCCGATTGTGAGAACCTAATTGCTGAAACCTTGAAATATTTCCAAAAAATTGACGTGCTCATTAACAATGCCGGCATTTCGATGCGTGCTTTATTTAATGACGCAGACTTGAAAGTAATAAAGCAAGTGATGGACACAAACTTCTGGGGTACTGTATATTGCACAAAATATGCCTTGCCTCATTTGTTAAAACAAAAGGGTAGTGTTTCGGCAGTTTCGTCGGTCGGAGGACTTAATGGGCTGCCCGGTCGCACGGGCTATTCAGCCTCCAAGTTTGCAATCCGGGGATTTATGGAGTCGCTCAGGATAGAAAATTTGCATAACGGTTTGCACGTTCTAATGGCTTATCCGGGTTTTACAGCTTCCAATATCAGAAATACTGCCTTATTAGCCGATGGCAGTCAGCAGGGAGAGTCGCCTCGCAACGAAGCCAAAATGATGACCGCCGATGCAGTTGCCCACCACATCCTCAATGCTATCGAAAAAAGAAAGCGGACAATATTGCTCACAAACACAGGTAAGCTGACAGTTTTTCTGAATAAATTTTGGCCAAAACTCGCAGATAAATTGGTGTTTAGTCACATGGCCAGCGAGCCGGATTCTCCTTTTTTGAAGAAATAAATTATTGCACATCAAATAGTTAAGAAAGTTTTTACAAAAAGGATTAACTGTAACTTAAAACACGATATATCAGCATAAAACCCACTCAAAATTCCTATGGCAAATTTACTTTCCGTTGATTCTATTTCAAAATCTTATGGTGATAAAGTGCTTTTTGAAGGCCTTAGTTTTGGTTTGCAGCAGGGCGATAAATGCGCGCTGGTAGCGGCCAATGGCACCGGAAAAACCACGCTTTTGCGCTTGCTTACCGATAAGGATTCGCCTGATACCGGCTTTATCGCATACGCGGATGGGCTTCGTACCGGATTTTTGGAACAACAGCCCGATTTTGATCCAGCTCTTACCATCGCCGAGCTCATCAATAGCGGCCATACCGAAGTGATGCAGGCCATAAAAAATTATGAGGCAGCAGTAAATCTGCAAACTGAAGCCTCAGCCGAGAATGCTAAAACCTTCGAGCTTGCAAATTCCGAGATGGAACGGCTGCAAGCCTGGAACTACGACCAACGCCTGAAACAACTGCTTACCCTTTTTGAAATCATGGATTTAAGTCAGGTAATCGGAACGCTTTCTGGCGGACAACGTAAACGCCTGGCCCTCGCACTTGTGCTGCTCGATGAACCGGAATTATTGTTTCTCGATGAGCCTACCAACCACCTCGATATCGGCATGATTGAGTGGCTCGAACGCTATCTATCGCAAGCCAATACCACCTTATTAATGGTCACGCACGACCGCTATTTCCTGGATCGCGTTTGCAATAATATCCTCGAACTGTTTCAAGGTGAGCTTTATCACCACAGAGGAAACTACGAATATTACCTGCGGAAGAGCGAAGAACGCGAGGAAAATCTGCGAATCGCAACTGAAAAAGCCGGCCAACTGCTCAAGCACGAACAAGAATGGATGCGCCGCCAACCCAAAGCCAGAACAACTAAATCCAAAAGCCGGATCGACGCTTTTTACGAACTGAAAGAAAAAGCCGGTCAAAAAAGGAATCAGCAGCAGATGCTACTCGAAGTAAGTATGCAACGCATTGGTGGTAAGGTTTTGGAAATGAAAAATGTAAGTAAGGCTTACGGAGAAAATATAATCCTTGATGAGTTTGAATACCTTTTCACGAAAGGTGAACGCATAGGAATTATCGGCAAAAACGGCGTCGGGAAAACGAGTTTTTTGAACCTCATCACCGGCAAAGAAAAAGCCGATAGCGGACAGGTTATCAGTGGTGATACAGTTGTTTACGGCTATTATACCCAGGAGGGATTTCGGTTTTCTGACGAGAAAAAAGTGATTGATGTAGTTAAAGATATTGCCGAGATAATGCCGATGGGCGATGGCCGTAGCCTCACCGCTTCGCAGCTGCTTTCGTGGTTTATGTTTCCGCCAAAGGTGCAGCAGCAGCAGGTTTCGCTGCTTAGCGGCGGTGAGCAACGCAGACTTTACCTGCTTACGGTTTTGGTGCGCAATCCTAACTTTTTGATTCTGGATGAGCCAACCAACGACCTCGACCTGCTGACTTTGCAGACTTTAGAAGCATTTTTACAAAACTATAAAGGCTGCCTGATTGTGGTTTCGCACGACCGCTATTTTATGGATCAGGTGGTGGATCAACTATTTGTGTTTGAAGGCGAAGGAAAAGTGCGTGGTTTTGTAGGGAATTACTCCGATTACAAAGAACGGCAGGATGAACTCCAACGGCTTGAAAAAGAGGCGGCAGCAAAGCTGGCTCCACCGAAAAAAACCAAGTCGGAAACGGTATCTTCAGTGCACAAAAAGCGTTCTTACAAAGAGCAAAAAGAGTTTGAACAACTTGCAGCTGATCTTCAAAGCCTTGAAAAAGAAAAGCATCAGCTCACTGAAAAACTCTCGATTTTAATTGATTATCAAGATATTGAGAAGGCTGCGAGCCGCATAAAAGCCATTGATACGGCTCTTGATGAAAAAGAAATGCGCTGGCTTGAGCTGGATGAGCTGGGTTGAGGGACTGTTCCGAAATAAATTGCGCAACTTATTTCGGTGCAGAACCTGAATAATTAATTGTAATTTTGACCTAAAACTTTTATGACTGACAACGATCGTTTTGAACAATTTATAAAGGCAATTCATTCAACCGAACAAATTTGGTTGTTACAGGCTGACGACGGCCTTTTCGCTATGGTTGAAGACAGCAC
>Ga0265295_1008043_pt1 | contig 11856 bp, 11 predicted proteins | sample Munlansysbiofilm_FD_192503 | JGI IMG/M metagenome (GOLD analysis project Ga0265295, IMG submission 192503) | Leachate microbial communities from a municipal landfill in Southern Ontario, Canada - Methane capture system biofilm | ecosystem: Engineered > Solid waste > Landfill > Unclassified ... | reverse complement strand
CGAGTAAGGCTGAAGCTTGCCGAACTGTCCTGGGCCAGATGTTTTGCCAGATAGGGCAGGCTTTTTTCCAATGCCGCATGCAGGGTGTAAGGTGGATTAATAATAAACATACCACTTCCGTGCAGGCCGTGGCCATCGGCAGCCGGTTTTTTAACCGCCAAAGAAGCGTTTAGCCATTGGGTATCGGGCAATTTTTCAAGTTGCCTGACCATGTCATTTGCTTCTTTGCGGTTAATGAGCGGGTACCAAACGGCATAACAGCCCGTGGCAAAGCGTTTCAGGCCATCTTTAATGGCCATTAAGGTGTGCCGGTAATCCATTTTGTCTTCATAAGAAGGGTCAATCAACACAATGCCTCTTCGGGGTACCGGGGGCAACTGTGATTTCAGGCCCGAAAAACCGTCTTTTTCAAAAATCGTTACCTGGCGTGAAATTTCGCTGCCTTGTTGGTTAATGTTGTCCCTGAGGACATCAATTTCGGTGGGATGCAACTCAAATAAATGCAGACGATCTTTGGGACGCATCAGTTCCAGGGAGATCCAGGGAGATCCCGGGTAATACGACAGATCTGCGCCATCGTTCAGGTTGCGGATATGATCAATATATACCTGCAGGTCTTGGGGCAGGTTGGTATTGTTCCAGATTCGGGTAATGCCTTCCCGGAACTCAGCGGTTTTTTCTGCCCAGGCATCTTCCAGGTCGTAAATGCCGGCACCGGCATGGGTGTCGATAATCCAGTAAGGGGTTTCCTTTTTGTTGAAGTACTGCAAAATATGCAACAAAATGGAATGCTTTAAAACATCAGCATGATTGCCTGCATGAAAGGCGTGGCGGTAACTGAACAAAATATATCCTTGAGGTTATTGCAGGCTATTAAGCCATATCGGGTGTTACCCGAAGCAGTTCGTCGGTAAACAGGGCGTCGCACCCCCATTGTAACAATTGCCTGGCGCGTTGATAGTCGTTGACAGTCCAGGCGCAAACCTTGTAACCGGCTTGATGAATACGCGCTATTTTTTCCTGGTCAAGCAGGCTTTGTTTTATATTGATGGCGACACAATCCAGCCTTTCCAGCACGTTGATGAAATTATCAGGGAGCGCTTCGGTTAACAAGGCGCGAGGCAATTCGGGGGCGGTTTTTTGTGCTGCTGCCAGTGCTTCAATAGAAAAAGAAGAGATTAAGGGGAGCAGATGGGAATGCTGCCACCATTGGCGTGCCGCATTGGCGACCAGGATCCCGGTTTCTTCTTCACGGTTTGGGCAGGGCTTGATTTCTATATTGCAGAAAAGATTGTTTTCCTGGGTAAAACGGGCCACCGATAGAAACGTGGCAATGGGTTCCCCAGTATAGAAGGCGGAATGCCAGGCGCCAAAATCCAGCTCAGACAATTCCCTGAAGGTTTTGCTGGCGGCAAGTCCAATCCCGTTTGACGTGCGGTCGACCGTATCATCGTGCATCAGGACAAGTACATTATCTTGGCTGAGCTTGACATCGAACTCAAGCATGGAAAAACCGTACTCGTGGCCACAACGCATTGCGGCCAGGGTGTTTTCAGGGGCCATGAAGCCGCCACCACGATGGGCGATCAGGCGCGGATAGCGCCATTCAAAAGTATTTTTGGCTGACATAGGGTTTAAAGGTGGATTTGAAGAGTTATATTATTGTATTGTAGGAAGATATAAGCCGCTTTGAAAGCGACTTTTTATAAAACAAGGCTGAATTGTCTATTTAAAATTGAAAAAGACTAAAATGGGAAATCCCTTTTTCCAACAGCGACATTTATAATGTATATTCTGATTTTCGCCGTCTAAGTTGAGAGCTTAATGTTTGATTTTATCCGTACACACCAACGCTTTATGTTGGCATTGTTAATTCTTCTGGTGGTCCCGTCATTTGTTTTTTTTGGCGTGGCTGATTATCAAAGTTTCGCTTCCAATGATGCCAAATTGGTAGCCGTTAAAGATTCCATCATTACCCAAGAGCAGTTTAACCAGTCCTGGCGTAACCGTTTGGATCAGATGAGAATGGAGTCTGGTGCTAATTTTGATGTCTCCAAGGCAGATGCGCCTGAGAACCGTCGGGCCTGGCTGAACCAGCTTATTGATTCCCAGGTGGTGCAGCAGGAGATGATTGATGGTCATTTCAATGCCACTGATAATATGGTTCGTTTTGCCATTGGCTCCAATCCACAGTTTCATGAAAACGGGGTTTATTCCCCCCAGAAATACAACGAATTCCTTAGCGCTAACGGCATTCGGGATATAGACTACGAGGCTTATGTGCGTCAGAACCTGGCTTATGCCCATGTGCTCGAGCCCGTTGTACAATCTGTTTCGCTGCCAGCAAAAACACTCGACTTGCTGCAATCGGCCATGATTCAGGAACGTACGGTTCGCCTGAAAGAATTTGAGCTTTCTTCATATCAGGAAGCCGTCACGGTTTCTGAAGACGATATTAAACAGTGGTACGATAAAAACAGCAAATTGCTTGAAGTTCCCCGTTACGTGGATGTTCAATATATTATCCTTAACCAGGATACGGCATTGCAATCGGTTCCCGAGATTTCAGAAGCGGATATTGAATCCTATTACCAAACCAACATTGGCAAATACACCAAGCAAGAACGCCGTGAGGTTAACCATATCCAGATCATGGTGCCAGCCAGTGCCGATGCGGCTACCCAGGAAGAAATCCTGAAAAAAGCCCAGGATATAGCGGCACAGGCCAAGGAAAATCCAGCCCGGTTTTCGGCGCTGGCAAAGCAATATTCAGATGATGTAGGTACTAAAAACCTGGATGGTAGCCTGGGCCTGTTGTCCAGGGGTGATATCCCTGTTCTTGATGAGGCTATTTTTTCACTGACTCAACCCGGCGTTACCGATCCTGTTAAAGTGGGAAATTCTTATCACATTATCCAGGTTGCCAAGATAGACGAAGGGGCTATTCAGCCGCTGTCTGCCATTAAAAATGACGTTCTAGAGGAAATTCGCCTGCAACTGGCCTCAGAAAAATTTGCTGATCTGGCCACAGGCCTGACACAGCAGGTTAATGATGATCGTTCATCTTTGCAAGGCGTGGCCGATAATCTTCAGCTTGAGCTTAAAGCCGTTAATGGTGTGGCCCGTGACCGTTTACTAAGTGGTCAGCAGGTGGGTGAAAAAGCGGCTTCTGCCAGCCCTGCTGCCAAATATTTCGAGACGCCACGGGTTCGCGAGGTTTTGTTCTCAGATGAAGTCCTGAATCAGAAGCTCAACTCGGGTGTGATTGAAATTTCACCTTCGGAATTGTTGGTGGTTCGTGTAGAACAAGATGTGCCTGCCGCCATTCCTGCGCTTGATACGGTCAAAGCCGAGGTTGAAACCAGTATCAGGAATGAAAAAGCCCTGGAACTGGCCAAACTGGCCGGAGAGGAAGAGCTGAAAATGTTGCAGGAAAGCGGTAAGCTCACTTCTACCGGATTTGGCCAGGAAGCGGTAATTAGCCGCTTAATGACCCAGCAATTGCCTGAAGCAATGCTCAATACAATCATGGCTGCACCCGCAGATAAGCTACCTTCTTTTGTGGGTACCGCAACGCCTAATGGTTATGTTATTGCGCAAGTTGAAAAGGTTTCCGAGGGTAATCCAGAAATGAAAACACTTTTCACGCAGTTTCTGCAACCAGGCTTAGAGTCGGGTGTTGCGCTTGAAGTCGCCCAGGGTGTTACCCATATCTTGCGAGCAGATCACAAGGTTGAGATATTCCCCGAAGCAGAAAAAGTGATTCTGGGTGATTAAATAAGGCAAGCGCTTTCTTAACGCATAAACCTTGTTGCATAGCATTACATGCATAAACCCCAAAAACCGGTGCTGAATTTTCCGGTTTTTGGGGTTTTTCTATGGGTAAAGCCGGCCATTAAGCCGGCATCCAAACCTGGGGGGCTTGTTAATTAATGGCTTGTTTCAATATAGACCAGACATTTTCCGCCATGGTTTTTTGTGCGGACTCATTGGGATGAATGCCATCGTCCTGATACATGCTTTTATCCAGTGCAAAATTCTCAAACAGGAAGGGCACCAGTAAGGCTTTTTGTTTTTGTGCCACCTGGGCAAACATGTCCTTGAATTGCTGCGAATACACCGGCCCAAAGTTGGGTGGAATTTGCATGCCCACAATGACCACTTTGGCCTGTGCCTGTTTGCTTAATTCGCTCATTTTTTCAAGATTGTTGGTAGAATCGGCTAGTGACAGGCCACGCAAGGCGTCATTTGCGCCCAGTTCCACAATGACCACAGCAGGATTGTGCCGGGTTAATAAGGCCGGTAAGCGGCTAAGGCCGCCGCTGGTGGTATCGCCGCTAATACTGGCATTGATTATTTCATAATTGTCATCATCGCCCAGAAAATCGGATTTAATTATTTCTACCCAACCCTTGCCCCTTTCAATACCATATTCTGCTGATAAACTGTCTCCTATAACCAGTATTGTCTTGTTATTGGTGCTTTGCGCATGAGCAAACTGAAAGGTGGCGCTAGATATAAACAGCGTCAGACATAATTTGAGTAGTTGATTTATGAAAAACATATTAGCCCTGGAAGTAAATGGTCTGAATAAAATGGTGGAAGATGCCAATGGCCCGCTTCGTATTTTAGAGGATATTTCCTTTTTACTTGAAAAAGGTAAGACACTGGCGATTACCGGAAGTTCTGGTTCTGGTAAATCTACTTTGCTGGGTATTCTGGCTGGTCTTGATGTGCCCAGTCAAGGTAGCGTGCACTTGATGGGACAGGACCTGTTTGCACTGGATGAAGATCAGCGTGCGCAGTTGCGAGCCTATCATGTGGGATTTGTGTTCCAGTCTTTTCAGTTGCTGCCTAATCTGACTGCTCTGGAAAATGTCATGCTGCCACTGGAATTGCAGGGTAAGCTCGCCAAAGAGGCAGCCTGGGCCATGCTAGAGCGCGTGGGGCTTGCCGGGCGATCCCATCATTACCCTAAAACCTTATCTGGTGGAGAGCGTCAGCGTGTTGCCCTGGCGCGAGCTTTTGTGGTTGAACCCGCCATATTATTTGCCGATGAACCGACCGGAAGCCTGGATGCAACAACCGGCGCCCATATTATGGACTTAATGTTTGCGTTGCATCAGGAAAAAAGAAGCACCCTGGTACTGGTTACCCACGATACGGTCCTTGCCAGCCGTTGCCAGCAACAGCTGGTATTACAAGCGGGCAGGGTGCAAAATACCAGCCTTAACCTTTGATCCTGACAATCCTGGTTACCTGTGGTACGTGCCGCATTAGCCTGATAACCCGGGCTAAATGCTTGCGGTCATCTACCTGAATGGTAATTTGGATGGTGGCGGTTTCAAGGGCTTCTTCATTCATGGACATTTGAATGATATTAGAGTCGGCCGTGGCAATTTGTGCGGCGATGCGTCCCAAAACCCCTTTTTCACTCTTGATGGTAATTTCAAGGCGGGTAGGCAGGTGCTTGGTGGTTTCCTGGTCCCAGCTAACTGAAGATACCCAGCGTTCAGGTTCACGTGTGCGCTGGCGATGTGCAACGGGGCAGTCTTCGGTGTGAACGACCAGGCCATGGCCAGGACGGATACAGGCAATTAGAGCATCACCGGGAATTGGACGGCAGCAACTGGCTAGCTGCGCAGCCTGGCCTTCGTTGCCCTGAATGAAAATAGTACCTGTTTTGGCCACTGATATTTCATCAATAACTGCGGCACTGGTTGCTACAATTTCGTTGTCGATAAGGAAGCGACGGGCAACGACAGCGGCCAGACGACGTCCCAGGCCAATATCGGCCAAAATTTCATCAACCGAATGGGCGCCGGTGCTTTTAGCCAGTTTTTCCCATTGCGGGTCATCTTTGGGCGGCATTGGGATTTTTAGTTCTTGCAGGGCATGCAAAAGCTGTTTCTCGCCAAATTGAATGGATTCGCTGTATTTGACCGTTTTCAGGTAATGCCGGATTTCAGAGCGTGCCTTGCCAGTGCGGACATAGTTAAGCCATTGGGCACTGGGTACGGATGCCGGAGAAGTAATGATTTCGATCCGGTCACCGCTGTTGAGTTCTGTTTTGAGGGGAACAAACTCACCATTGATTTTGGCGGAAACAGCATGGTTGCCGATATCTGTGTGGATGAGGTAAGCAAAATCAATGGGTGTTGCACCGCGTGGCAAAGAGATAATCTTGCCTTTGGGGGTAAGTACATAAACCGCATCGGGGAACAGGTCTACCTTGACGTGTTCAAGAAACTCGCCCGAGTCGCCAGTTTGGCTTTGGATATCCAGCAACGATTGCAACCAGCGATGGGTTTGTTTTTGCAGGTCGTTTAACGAGATATCGTCATTTTTGTACATCCAGTGAGAGGCCACGCCTTTTTCGGCAATGTGGTCCATGTCACGGGTACGTATCTGGAATTCGATGGGGGTACCATAAGGGCCCACCAGGGTGGTATGTAAAGACTGGTAGCCGTTAAGCTTGGGAATGGCAATATAGTCTTTGAACTTGCCCGGTACCGGGCGATACAGCTGATGAATGACGCCCAAGGCCAGATAGCATTCGGCCAGAGTGTGTACGATAATCCGGAAGCCGTAGATATCCAGCACATCGGAAAAGGATTTTTTTTGTTCACGCATTTTTTTATAAATGCTGAACAGGGATTTTTCACGACCGGAAATTTCGGCTTCGATACCTTGTGCAGGTAAGGCGGCCGTGATGTTGTCGGTGATTTTGGTAAGGACTTCACGACGATTGCCGCGTGCAGCCATGACCGCCTTATGCAGGACCGAATAACGGTTGGGCGAGCTGGCCACAAAACATAAATCCTGGAGTTCGCGGACCAGGGAGTTAAGCCCCAGCCGGTGCGCGATAGGGGTGTAAATTTCAAGTGTTTCGTTAGCAACGCGCCGGCGTTTGGCGGGGTCTACCGCATCCAGGGTGCGCATATTGTGCAGGCGGTCGGCCAGCTTGATTAAAATAACGCGAACGTCTTTGGCCATGGCCAACAGCATTTTACGGAAGCTTTCCGCCTGCTGTTCGGCCTTGGTGGCAAAATTGAGCTTTTCTAGCTTGGTAAGGCCATCAACCAGATTGGCAACATCGGGGTTGAATTTTTCAGCCAGTTCGGCCTTTAGAACGCCCTGGTCTTCGATCACGTCGTGCAACAGGGCTGCCATTAGGGCATTGACGTCAAGCTTCCAGCCAGCACATATTTCGGTAACCGCAATGGGGTGGGTAATATAGGGCGCGCCACTGGAACGAAATTGACCTAAATGGGCCTGGTCCGCAAAGCGGTAGGCTTCACGTACCTTTTCGATATCTTTGTTGTCCATGTAGCTGGACAGCATTTCGGTAAGCGTGGCTAATGTGGCAATGGGAGGATCATTAACCGGTGCGGTTTTACCTGAAGCAAGTTGCACCGATTCAAGCGGTTTGGCGGATTTTTTCTGTTTTCTTTTAAAGGGCGAGCCTGCACGCAGTGCATGCAAAATCGTGGATGATGCGCCTTTTATCCCTTTAAAAGTCATAGTGTATTAATCCTTATTGATAAGTGCTTCAGGTGGGTACTTTACGCAGCATTTCAAGGCCCGTTACACCGCTGGCGATTTCGCGCAAGGCAATAACGGTTGGTTTGTCTTTGTCGCTTTCAATGCGTGGCTCGTGACCCTGGGCCAGTTCGCGTGCGCGGTAAGTGGCCGCCAGCGTCAGGCTAAAGCGGTTTGGAATCTGTTTTAAGCAGTCTTCAACGGTAATACGTGCCATTTGATAACCTGAAAAAATGTTAGAAAAATTGTATTGTTAGCCTAATTGGAGGCGGCATCGGAAATGCCCAGTTCGGCAAACAGCTTTTCGTGTCTTGCAGCTTGTGCTGTATAGCGTAAACGAGCCGTAGCAATTATTTGCTGCAGCTCATGAAGTGCGAGGTCGAAATCATTGTTAATGATAACATATTCGCACTCTGGCGCGTGCGCAATTTCGCCCCCGGCAGCTAATAAGCGACGGGCAATCACACCCGGTTCATCTTGGCCACGCCGGTTAAGCCGGACTTCAAGCTCTTCAATAGACGGTGGCAAAATGAAAATATCGGTAACAGCGGGAAATTGCTGCCTTACCTGTCGGGCGCCCTGCCAGTCTATTTCCAGCAAGACATCTTTACCCGCGGCAATGGCCTGTTTGATAAATGTCTTGGGCGTGCCGTAAAAATTGCCATGCACTTCTGCCCATTCCAGCAAATTATCATTGTCTTTCAGGGCCTGGAATTCGTCTACCGTAATAAAGTGATATTCACGCCCGTTTTCTTCACCCGGCCGTGGTGGGCGGGTGGTGCATGAAATTGATAATTCAATATCGGTATCATTTTTAAGCAGGGCATTAACAAGACTTGATTTTCCGGCACCGCTGGGAGCGATTATCATAAATACATTACCGGGATATTTCTTCATGGTGATGAGTCCAGTTTTTTACAAGTAGCAAGGATAACAAAAATGAGCGGGCTCATACAATGATATTGCTGTCTTTGCTGCGTTAATAAGCCAAAGAAGCGGGCGTTTGGCGTTTTTCCTGCACAAAATCATGTCAAAATACGAGCATCCTGATGCCAGCCTGCCGCTTTCTTGGTAGCATGGCAAAACAAAACGTGATGGAGTATAAAACCATGGATGTATCTAACCATAAAGTAGCGGTTGTAACTGGGGCGGGATTGAAGCGGGATTTTTTGGTATAAATCACATATAAAAATTGGGTAAAGGTTAAATGTTAAGACTGTCAGATGAAGAATTGTTAGTGTTGCTTAATGACACTGAGTCAGATCAAACTGAGCGTAAAGAGTCCTTTAAGGGTGATGTGCTCAAAAAGGCTCGTCAGGCTGTTTGTGCATTTGCCAATGATTTGTCAGGTTATAACCAGCCAGGCATATTGTTTATTGGTGCTAAAGATAATGGCGAGCCAAGTGGTTGTGAAATAACAGACCAGTTGTTGTTGTCTTTGGCTGATATAAAAACCGATGGCAATATTCTTCCTCTACCAGTTTTAACCGTTGAAAAGCGCATGCTTAAGAATGTGCAAATGGCTGTTGTTACGGTGATGCCTTCCGATATGCCGCCTGTAAAATATGAAGGACGTATCTGGATACGTACAGGCCCGCGTCGCTCTATCGCTAATGCGCAAGAAGAAAGATTATTGAATGAGAAACGTCGATATAAAAATTTGCCATTCGATCTTTATCCAGTACCAATAGCAAAGCTAAATGATTTATCACAAGTTATTTTTGAAAATGAGTATTTGCCCAGTGCATTTGCGGAAGATGTGCTGGAAGCAAATGGGCGGAGCTATGAAGAGCGACTGGCATCTTGCCGAATGATTGTTTCTACGGAAGAGCCCACTCCAACAGTGACGGGATTATTGGCTATAGGAAAAAGTCCTCAAGACTTCTTGGCTGGCGCCTATATTCAATTTTTAAGAATCAATGGGACTGAATTGGCAGATCAGGTTATTGATGAAGAAAATATAGGGGGCTCTATTGTTGATATGCTTCGACGGATCGAAGAAAAACTTAAAGCCCATAACCGTACGGCAATGGATATTACTTCGCAGCCAACGCATCAGATAACAAGGGACTATCCGCCTGCAGCATTGCAGCAAATTCTTTATAATGCGGTATTACATCGTACATATGAAAGTACGAATGCTCCAATTCGTGTGTACTGGTTTGACGATAGAATAGAAATTAACAGCCCAGGTGGCCCTTATGGCAATGTCACCGCAGAAAATTTTGGTAAACCGGGTGTTACAGATTACCGTAACCCAAATATTGCTGATATTTTGAAGACATTTGGTTTTATTCAGGCATTTGGCCGGGGTATTGCGATTGCCAAGCGAGAAATGGAAAAAAACGGTAATCCACCTTTGGAATTTGAAGTAAATCAAACGGCTGTGGTTTGTATATTGCGAGGTAAAGCATGAGCGTTCCTGTCCTTACATTTTTTAATAATAAAGGTGGGGTAGGTAAAACATCATTGATTTACCATTTGTCGTGGATGTTTGCCAGCTTAAAAAAAAGGGTTGTTGTTATAGACTTGGATCCACAGGCTAATCTTACAGCAGCTTTTCTGGATGAAGACCAAATTGAAAGTATTTGGCGGTCTCCGGTGGCAGGAGAAACAGTATATCAATGTGTAAAACCTTTAATGGGGGTAGGGGATATTGCCACACCCGTTGTAAGAAATATTACCAATGATTTATATCTGTTGCCCGGAGATATAGCCTTATCTGCTTTTGAAGATACTTTATCTGCTGAGTGGCCCAAGAGCATGGCGGATAATAATCTTTATCGTCCAATGCGAATTCTTACTGCATTTTGGCAAATGATGCAAATGGCAGCAGAACAAGTGCAGGCTGACCTTATTCTTGTTGATATCGGCCCTAATTTAGGAGCAATTAATCGTTCGGCCTTACTGGCTACTGATTTTGTGGCGATTCCTTTGGGGGCTGATTTGTTTTCATTACAAGGCTTAAATAACCTGGGGCCTACATTGCGTTCCTGGAAAGGGCTTTGGCAAAAGCGTTTAAATAACTGGCAAGAAAACGATGAGGCAGCACATTATCCGGGTTTTAAGTTACCTGCTGGGAAAATGCAGCCAATTGGATATTTATGTCAACAATATGGAGTGCGATTAGATCGTCCGGTTAAAGCTTATGATAAATGGGTACAGCGTATTCCTTCCGTGTATCGTGAAATGGTGCTTGATGAACCACCCGTGCCCGGTTTGAAACAGGAGGATGACCCTTATTGTTTAGCAACAATTAAACACTATCGTAGCTTGATACCTATGGGGCAGGAGTATCGTAAGCCTATTTTTAACCTGACCTCTGCTGACGGGGCGATTGGCGCCCATGCCAATGCAGTCATGGATGCAAAAAAAGATTTTAAACAGCTGGCTATAAAAATTGCGAAAGAGGTGGGGGTTGAGGTTTAATTGCCTGTTAATGATGCCAGCCAGCCCCATTCTTGGTAGCATGGCAAAAATAAAACGTAATGGAGAATAAAACCATGGATGTATCTAACCATAAAGTAGCGGTTGTAACTGGGGCAGGTACCGGCATTGGCAGGGCGGTGGCACTGGAATTGTTAAGTGCGGGTTACCGGGTAGTGTTGGCCGGAAGAAGGCGTGAACTACTGGAAGAAACGCGTACGGCAGCCGGACTGGATGCGGTAAGAGCCCTGGTGGTGCCCACCGATGTGACCAAAGAAAATGAAGTCAAAGCCTTGTTTGAGCAAACCCAGCGCGAGTATGGTCGGGTAGATGTGCTGTTTAATAACGCCGGCAAAAGCGGTACGGCGGTACCCATTGATGAGTTTTCAACCCAGGAATGGCGTGAAATTGTGGATGTGAACCTGACCGGCATGTTTTTATGCGCCCAGGCGGCCTTTCATGTTATGCGCTACCAGGCGCCGCAAGGGGGCAGGATCATTAATAACGGTTCTATTTCGGCCACCGCACCACGCCCCATGTCGATTGCCTATACGGCCACCAAACATGCCGTTACCGGCCTGACCAAAACCATCTCGCTGGATGGCCGTGCCTACAATATTGCCTGCGGCCAGATTGACATTGGCAATGCCGGTACCGATATGACGGACAGAATGAAAAAAGGTATTTTGCAGGCCAACGGTGAAGTAATGGCAGAGCCTGTTATGGATGTTGCCCATGTGGCACAAACCGTTCGCACCATGGCGGATTTCCCGCTGGAAACCAACGTGCAGTTTGTGACGATTATGGCGACGAAAATGCCGTTTGTGGGGCGGGGTTGATTACGACTAAGTGACTTAAAATGAAAATTGGACGAAATGACCCATGCCC
>Ga0265295_1008042_pt1 | contig 11859 bp, 11 predicted proteins | sample Munlansysbiofilm_FD_192503 | JGI IMG/M metagenome (GOLD analysis project Ga0265295, IMG submission 192503) | Leachate microbial communities from a municipal landfill in Southern Ontario, Canada - Methane capture system biofilm | ecosystem: Engineered > Solid waste > Landfill > Unclassified ... | reverse complement strand
GTGTCTGCCTTGTCCAGAGTCACTGACTGTTCAGTAGCGTAAAAATCGCCAGACTCCATATGCGCAACACGACACTCAGATTTCTCTGGCCATGCTTTCATCATTCTGTGTGGGTTTTTCTGTGCATTTTTCTTAACTGCAGCAGCAGCGCGGCGGTCGGAGTTACCCTCACGCAGAACTGGGTTAACTGCGGAACCGAGACACTTTGAATAGCGCTCTTGCAGAGCTTTTTCTGCATCGTTTTTAGGCTCTTCAGGATAGTTCGGCACATCATAGCCTTTTTCTTGCAATTCCTTGATGCATGCCTGAAGCTGCGGTACTGATGCACTGATATTAGGCAGTTTGATGATGTTGGCTTCGGGATCCTGAGTCCAGTCACCAAGTTTTTTCAAATTATCTGCTACCTTCTGATCTTCAGTCAATTTCTCGGGGAAATTGGCGAGTACGCGACCTGAAAGTGAAATATCACTGGTCACTACTTCGATATCTGCATCATTGGTGAATCCTTGTACAATCGGCAACAACGAGTACGTTGCCAACGCAGGTGCTTCGTCAATTTCTGTCCAGACAATCTTCGACATGTTCTCTCCTTAATTACGTTAAACGATCATTACCCATGAACTGAATCAGACCAGTCTGTTCTGAGCACCAGTACCCTTCCTCAGTCCAGCAACAAAACTACCGACATCCACCTGATAATTATAAAGTGGTGAAACATCCATAGTGACACAACACTTTGCAACCTTCGGCGGGTCTGAAATTAAGATCCACTCGAAGCGGTGTATACAGTATACAGTAACCCCTTAAGTGTCAAGGGAAAAGCCGCGCCCTAAAACGTGGTTTATTTTAAGTAAAAGCAGCAATATCAGATGGTTTCAAGCTTATCGACAATTGCCCCCGCTATCCCGACATAAGTGCTGGGGGTAAGGTTTTGCAGATAGTGTTTATCTTCTGGCGCCAGAGCAAGATTCTCAACAAAGTCGCGAATAATTTCGGGAGTAATTTGGTGCCCGCGGGTAAGATCTTTAAGTTTTTCATATGGGTTTTCGATCCCCGCTTTGCGCATCACCGTCTGAATCGGTTCCGCCAACACCTCCCACGCGTTGTTTAAGTCGCGCTGGAGCACGTCTGTGTTGAGTTTAAGTTTCCCCAGCCCCTTCAGGGTTGATTGATACGCGATAAGGCTGTAGCCAAACCCTACTCCCATGTTACGCAGCACTGTCGAGTCAGTGAGATCTCGCTGCAGACGCGAAATCGGGAGCTTTGAGCTCAGATGTTGAAAAATTGCGTTGGCGAGGCCACAGTTGCCTTCAGAGTTTTCGAAATCGATGGGATTGACCTTGTGCGGCATAGTGGAGGAGCCTATCTCACCTGTTACGGTCTTCTGTCCGAAATATCCCATAGAGATATAAGCCCAAATATCCCGATTCAAATCAGTAAGGATGGTATTCCACCTGGAGATGGCATCAAACAGCTCGGCCATATAGTCATGCGGTTCAATCTGGGTGGTAAAGAGGTTCTGCTTCAAACCAAGATCCTCTTCGATCAGCTCCCGACTCAGTTCGCCCCAATCTACCTGCGGATACGCAGCAATGTGCGCATTGAAGTTGCCCACCGCGCCATTCAATTTACCCAGCAATTCCACTTCACCTATTTTGCGCTGTTGCTGGCGTAGACGCGCGACAAATACTGCCAGCTCTTTTCCCACCGTTGTAGGGGAAGCAGTCTGCCCGTGCGTGCGTGCAAGCATGGATACATCCTTAAACTCCTGTGCCTGTTGGGTAAGCTGAGTTATGATCTCCTGCTGCTGCTGTGCAACAACTGCCAATCCATCCTTAAGCATCAATGCGTGGGAAAGGTTATTGATATCCTCTGAGGTGCATGCAAAATGGATGAACTCCGCAATATCAACAACAGATGAATCCTTAAGCTGTTCTTTAATATAGTATTCCACTGCTTTTACATCGTGGTTAGTTACTGCCTCAATCTCTTTGATCCGCTGTGCCTCATCCGGAGTGAAGTTATCCACAATAGCGTGCAGGTGGGTTTTTTCTGCTGCACTTAGAGCACGGCATTCAGGGATATCTGCTGCCGCGCTTATCCTGAGTAACCACGCAATCTCCACCTTTACGCGATTACGCATCAGCGCATATTCAGAAAAACAATTTTGCAATGCTGTGACTTTATTCGCGTAGCGCCCATCTATGGGACTGATTGCTGTTATCATGTAAAAATCTCCTTATCCACCTCGTGGCCTGGTTTTTGTGCTTATGCGTGTATGTGTAGGTTAAGTGGCGCGTTAAAACTCCTACGTATTGACGTTTGCGGCGAGAATATACCCTACCCAGACCGCCAAAAGCAATAACTCCGAACCCTTAAGGGATAGCCATTTTAACTTGCTATATACATTTCTAACTTTAAGATTGGAGTGAACATTCGCTACATGTTATCGTTAATGCATTATTCTCTACGCATGAGCCGCGCGCGCCAATCTTTTGGTGGCACAAACAGCGCAGCGATATTATTATCAATACTGGTCACTTCCCTAAAAAGAGTATACGCAGACTTAAGTGGATAGGCGCAGGGATCCAGATTTTTCAAAACTTTGCTTTGCATGGAGGCACTAATGAAATTCATCCTTAAAACAGTCATTGCGCTGTTTGTTCTAGTTGTGATCGCATTTGGCGTGGGTATTTACTACATAGATTCTATCGCCAAAAAAGCCATTGAGTATGGCGGCACTGAAGCACTGGGGGTTAACACCTCGCTGGGCAGTATTGATATCGCCCTCATGGACGGGCGCACCTCTATGCAAAACCTGAACATTGCCAACCCGCAAGGCTTTGATGCGCCACATCTGCTACAACTTGGCAAAGGAACCCTGGCGATAAACCTCCAATCGCTTACACAGGATACGATCATCATCCCGGAAATCAGTTTCGCTGACCTTACCCTGAATATTGAGCAGAAAGATCGCACTTCTAACGTTAAAAAACTGATGGATGGCATGGGCACCAAAACCCCCTCAGACACAGATAAAGCTGATAAAAGAGGGACTCAGGATGGAGATAGTTCAACAGCAGCCAAACAGTTCATCATAAAACGTGTAGTTTTAAACAATATCAAAGTAAATGCAAAAATAAGTGCCATGAATAACGTTTTAACCAATGCCAGCGTCACCATCCCTTCCATTCAACTAAAGGATATTGGCCAGTCGTCTGATGGCCTCCCTTTGGAAGCGATAATCAAAGAGTTAGTAAATGCTATATTGAATGCTTCGATCAATAATTCGGGCACTCTATCCTCTTCCCTCTCCGGTCTGCTGGAAGGTAAAGCGATCAATATAGATAGTTTCAAACAGAACATCTCTGACCAGGTGCAACAAAAAGCTGGTGCTGAAATTGACAGAGCCAAACAGAAACTCCTCCAGGGAACACAACTCCCCGAGGGGGATAATAAGCTTCTCAATCAACAAACCGACGAAGCGGTAAACAAACTTAAAGGTTTGTTCAATAAGGAGTAACCCAACTACATGACTGATGAACAACGCGGTTTCAGCCTCGATCCGAGGCTGGCCGCTGACTGTATCAAGCTGGGGCACACCACCGCTGGTGAACTACTGCTGCTGAATAACCGTCTGTTTCGCCCGTGGCTTATTTTAGTTCCGTGCACTCAAGAGCAGGAGTTGATTGATCTGGAGCCGGAACAACTTCGCAGGGTTATGCAACAAATTGGGGATCTCAGCAGATTTGTGCGGTGCGAGTTTAATCCAGATAAAATCAACACAGCTACCATCGGCAACGTTGTGAGTCAGCTGCATGTCCACATTATTGCACGCTACCATTCCGACCCGTGCTGGCCTGCTCCAGTTTGGGGCTATACAGAGCACACAGAGACCTACACTTCCGCAGAAGTTGAAACTCTAATCTGTAGCCTGAAGAGCAGCACTACTGTTCTTGTCGAGTAGGTACGCATACTGCAACGGCGCGTTACACAAAAATAGCTGCTCCGGTTAATACCGTGAGCAGCTATTTTTGTGGATTTACCCCGGGCAGATCAGCGCTATTTTCTTTAGTTCGCGCCTACTTAACCCAAACCGTCTGGATGTTTACAAACTCCTTGATACCGTAATGGGATAACTCACGTCCGAACCCGGAAATTCCCACCCCGCCAAAGGGTAGACGCGGATCACTCTTTACCATCCCGTTTACAAACACCGCACCGGCGCGAATCTGCCCTGCAAACGTTTCCCCCTTGGCGGAATCAGCAGTCCACACACTCCCACCGAGGCCGAAAGGGGTATCATTGGCTACATAGAGTGCTTCTGCTTCATCCTTTACTCGGATAAAAATAGCCACGGGGCCGAAAAACTCCTCACTGTAGGCGGGCATCCCCTTATCAACCGCTGCAAGGATGGTAGGAGGATAAAACGCTCCCGTGCCGCAGGGTTCACCCCCCAGCTCAACCTGCGCTCCGCACTTCACGCTCGCCTGCACCTGCTCGTGCAGTTCATGCATCAGGTCTTCGCGTGCTTGGGGCCCGATCTGAGTCTCTGCCTCGGTTGGATCACCCACTTTCAACGCTTTCATACCCGCTTTGAATTTCTCTAGAAACGCAGCATAAACTGCATCAACCACAATAAAGCGTTTAGCTGCAATGCAGCTCTGCCCTGAATTAAGGCAGCGCGCTTTCACCCCAATAGCAGCAGCTTCATCCAGATCGGCATCTTCGAGCACCACAAACGGGTCGCTGCCACCCAATTCCATTACCGACTTTTTCAGCATCTCGCCCGCTTTTTGTGCGACTTTACTCCCCGCGATCTCACTTCCGGTCAAAGTAATTCCAATTATCAGGGGATTTTCTATCACCTTATCAACCTTGGAGGAGCCAATCATCAAGGTGCGGAAGATGTTTGCAGGAAAACCTGCCTCAACAAAAACCTCTTCTATCGCCAGAGCACACGCAGGCACATTGGAGGCGTGCTTGAGCACCCCAGCATTGCCGGCCATGAGTGACGGAGCCGCAAAGCGAAACACCTGCCAGAACGGGAAATTCCACGGCATCACCGCAAGGACTACTCCCTGCGGACGATACGCAACATACGACTTCCCAGCGTCACTCTCAAGGGGCTCATCCGCAAGCATCTGTGCTGCATTCTCGGCGTAGTATTCACACACCAAGGCACATTTTTCGACCTCACCTGCCCCTTCGGTCACAGGCTTACCCATTTCGCGTGCCATTAACAGCGCGAACTCTTCCTTGCGCTTGCGTAACACCGCTGCAGCCTGCAACATCAGCTCTTTGCGGTGCGCAAAAGTTGTAGTACGCCAGTCAAGATAGGCCTCATGTACGGCACCAATAGTCTGCGCCACTTCTTCATCAGACCATTCAGCATAGGTTTTAATCAATTCTCCAGTTGCTGGGTTTAACGATTCAATTGCCATATCAGCTATCCTCCACCAAATAAATATAAACGCTATCAGCACATTCAGTTCTACCTCTTCCGTTCGATCCAATTTGTGCATCATACCTCAGCATAGATTAAGTTCAAGGGGGAGATGCGGTCTTGCTTGAGTGTTATCTCATGCAACAATAAACATCATATCTCCCTTGCCCCCATCAATCTTTTCTGCAATAGTTCCGTTTCGCGATAAATCACACACTGACATACTGACACCCTCAACTTGGAGCACGCAGTTTGGACTGGAAAAAACTTTTTGACTCAATAGGGATGAACGGCACCAAATGGCAGTGGCGCATCATCCGCTGGCAACACCGTGCCGGGCAGATCCGCAAGGGCAACAATCCCTTTGACATCTCTGCAAGCATGATTCTGCTGTATGTGAACCTGGGTCTCTTCACCATTCTGGTTCTACGCGGTGCCATGAGCGGACATGGGATGAGCAGCATCTTAACACCAGATAGTAGAACTCTGGTTGAGCTGGGGGCGCAATGGTGGCCCCTGGTTATCGATCACGGACAATGGTGGCGCTGCGTCACCTACGCCTTTACCCATGGTGGTCTCATACATCTGGCGTTTAATATGATGGTTTTGTACCAGGTTGGTCCTCAACTGGAGCGCGAAATCGGCACCGCCGGGTTCACATTTCTGTATCTTTTCACTGCCCTGGCAGCGACAGTGCTAGGGTTATTCTGGCATCCGGGCATAATTGTTGTCGGGGCATCCGGGGCGCTATTCGGTCTCATCGGTTTTTCCGTAACCTATTTCCACCGCATCGGAGGTCACTTTGCCCACGCCCAGCGCGATTTCATGTTAAAGTGGGCGTTGTTTGCATTTGTCTTCGGTCTGTTGGTGGGGGCAGACAATGCCGCTCACCTTGGAGGTGCCCTGAGCGGTGCGGCACTAGGGGCGATATTCCCCATATCTATCCAGGTCCGACGCACCCTGGCTCCCCTGATAAACGGTCTCTTTATCGCGAGCGTGATAACTATCGCCCTCAGCCTGGGCTTGCTGGTGGCTTCCTGGCTTTAAATTAGAATAATAGCAACGCCTGTGGAAGAATTATGCCAAAAAAGAAATCCCCATCATCTCCGGTAACCCGTTTACTTCAGCAGCATGGAACCGCCTTCAGCGTCCACGAGTATAAGTATACCCACCAAGGGGGCACAGCATGCTCATCCACAGAACTGGGAGTGGATGAACATCAGGTGATCAAAACCCTGGTAATGGAGGATGAGTTTGGAACGCCCTGCATTATCCTGATGCATGGGGACCTGAGCGTTTCTACTAAAGAACTCGCTCGCACTATCGGATGCAAGGCGCTTTCTCCCTGCAAGCCCGAAGTGGCCCAGCGTCACACCGGCTACATGGTCGGAGGCACGTCACCTTTTGCCACACGCAAACAGCTGCCTCTCTATGCCGAAGCAAGTATTATGGAACTGGAGCAGATATACATCAACGGAGGCAGACGCGGTCTGCTGGTATGCATTACACCGGAAACATTAAAATCCATCCTGAACCCTGTCCTGGTACATGTAGCAGTTTAGCATTGCGTCGAAGACGTCATCTAAAGAAAACCCGCATACGCGTACACTGGTTTTTACATGATTTAATTATATACAAACGATTTCAAGGAGTTAGTTGGCTATGGATTCTCAAGACCAGGAAATCTCTGCCGAACGCTGTGCCGTAATTGTTATGACGCGCTACCCTGAAGCAGGTCAGGTAAAAACCCGCCTTATTGAAACTCTGGGAGAACATGGCGCTGCTAACCTGCACAAACGCATGGCTGAACACACTATGTCAACACTGCAACCATTGCATGATATAGAAACTGCTGATCTGTTTGTTTTTTTCAATGGTGGCAGCAACGAGCAGATGCAGCGATGGCTCGGGTCATCCTTTGAGTATCAACCGCAGCAGGGCAGCAATTTAGGCGAAAAAATGGTCAACTCCTTTAAGCATATTTTTAACACCGGATATAATCGCGCGGTTATCCTCGGCACCGACTGTCCGGACATCGAAGGCGCCACCGTGGTCCAGGCGCTGAAATATCTGCGCAGTGCAGACCTGGTCCTCGGCCCGGCAGAAGATGGTGGGTATTACCTCCTCGGTTTAAACCAGACGATACCGCAACTGTTTGAAGGCATAGAGTGGGGCAGTGACAGGGTTCTGGCTCAGACAACTCAACAAGCAAAGCAACAGAATTTGAGCATTGAATACCTCCATCCATTAAGGGATATCGATACCCCGGCAGATCTGGAATCAATCCGGGGCACCTTTCTGCTCCCCTGAAATTCACATATGCACGCAGACATTTACGCTTCAGCGCCTCCTCTGATTTCGATAATCATTCCGACCCTGAATGAAGAGAACCATATCGCGCAGGTACTGCATACAACTGCGCAGCGATGCGCAGCACCCGATGCAACTGAAATTATTGTAGTGGACGGAGGCAGCAGTGACGCCACCATGGCACGAGCGCATCAATGTACCGCTGAACTTCAAAACAACGGAATGACCCTCCGTATCCTCAGCAGACCCAAAGGGCGGGCACGTCAGATGAACCTCGGCGCTGAACACGCCCTAGGCAACATACTCCTCTTTCTCCACGCCGATACCCTTCTGCCCCGCCATTTCGACAGACATATACGCACTGCCCTGGAAGGAGAACATCTGACTCTGGGAGCATTTAATCTGAACATTAATGCTGATACCCAGGTGATGAAATGGATCTGCTGGTGGGCTAATGTACGCAGCCGCATGTTTGCCCTCCCCTACGGGGATCAGGCGCTGTTTGTGCGGCGTTCTGATTTCATGCGCCTGGGGATGTTCCCCGCAATGGAGATCATGGAGGATTTCGCCTTTGTGCGGAAGTTCAAACGCAGTGGCGGTAACATCTCGGTGCTCTCCGATGAGGTAATAACCTCGGCACGGCGCTGGCAGAAGCGTGGCTGCCTGTTCACCACCTTGTGCAACCAGATAATGATTCTCGGCTACTATCTCCACATCCCCACCCGACACCTGGCGCGCTGGTACCGGCGCTGAAAAACCTTTATTAACCAGACAGGCCTTCACTTGCATAAATACAAGGATAACCACATGGATGAACTTCAACTATTGATCGACCTGCACAAACATGCGCAACGCCAGGGACCTGGCGCGGATGCCGAAACCCTGAGAGCTCTCGACCTGACAAGGCTGGATCGTACCACCCCTTTGAAAATAGCTGATATCGGCTGCGGCACAGGGGCTTCGACCCTGATGCTGGCGCAGCATTTAAATGCCGAAATAACTGCGGTGGATTTTCTGCAGGAATTTCTCGATATCCTTAATGACAGGGCCGCTTCTCTGGAGTTGCAGGATAAAATTACCCCGCTGTGCTGCTCCATGGACAACCTCCCCTTTGAGGCACAAGAATACGATGTTATCTGGTCTGAGGGGGCGATATACAACATCGGCTTTGCACAAGGGATCAAGGAGTGGAAACGCTACCTGAAGAAGGAGGGAATAATGGCTGTCTCTGAGATCACCTGGACTAGCGCCTCGCCTCCGGAGGAGATCAGGCAGCATTGGGAGAGCGAGTATCCTGAAATAGATACGGCGTCATCCAAGTTCGCCATTCTGGAACAGAGCGGCTTCTCTGCGCTGGGGTATTTTGTTCTGCCCGAGTACTGCTGGCTGGAGAACTACTATCGCCCCCTGCAGAACAGCTTTAAGGATTTTCTTGCCCGCAATGGCGACAGCAAAGAAGCACGCGCCATTGTCGAGGCTGAAGAGCGCGAAATTGAATTGCATGAAAAATACAGCAACTGCTACAGCTATGGTGTGTATATCGCCAGAAAGGTGGAGTAGCGCAGGCAGATAGCAGGTTTTCTTCAAAGAACTTATTCCATATCGGCTAGGCACAGAGCAGCGTAGATGCGTGCTGCAGCTTCCACCTCGCTCAGGGTGGTCTGCTCGTCAGGGGTGTGCGCGGTTTCCAGAGATCCGGGTCCGAGGATAAGGGGCTTCACCCCGGCTTCGAAAAAGAGGTTGCCGTCCGAGTGGGAGCGAAACGCATCGTGGTGCAGGGGTAAATTCAGGCGTGGATATATCTTCTCCAGTACACTGCTAAGGCAGTTGTGGGGGTCCAGACGATAGCCGCGCGAATCAAAGGTGAACGAAATATCGATATCGAGGTTGTCGACAAAGGCTGCAGCCTCTTCAATCTGTTTCTCCATCTCCGCGCGCACACGGGCAGAATCAATTTCAGGAACCAGATGGATATCAATCCACGCCTCGCAGCGATCCGGCACCACAAAACCGGCCTGGGATGAACTGAGTTCTCGAATGGAATACACCAGCTCGGAAGTCTCGCTGCTGAAGAGCGGATGGCGCCATAAATGCAGCAGCACCCGCAACATCGACTCGATGGCGTTGTGTCCCAGTTCGGGCAGGGATGAATGGATGCGGCGCCCGCGCGTAATCAGGCCCGCCTCCAGGTAACCGTAGTGACTGAAACAGGGAGTAAGGGAGGTAGGTTCACCGATCACCACCCAGGAGGGCGTTTCGGTTTCGAGGAAGGTCGCGCTGCCGTCACCGTTTTCCTCCTCCCCCACCACCAGAAGCAGCCCTACGGGCGGACGCTCTTCTTCCGCCAGAGATGCAAGGGCAAAGAAGGTCTCCACCATAGCAGCACATCCCCCTTTCATATCCGCGCTGCCGAGGCCACGCACCACACCCCACTCCTCTACGGGCCCCAACTCTTCCAGATCCCAGGCCGGAACAGTGTCCACATGCCCCACCAGGTAGAAGCGCGGCGTTTCCTTCCCCAGCACCACACGCAGATTGTAGCGATCCTCTTCGACAATCTGGCGTTCCACCCTGAAACCGCCCTGCTGCAGGAGATCTTCGAGGTAGAGTTGAACATCCTCCTCTTTACCTGCCGGGGAATATATATCCAGCATCTCCAGCAATATTCTGCGCAGGCGCGCCGGGTCAATGGCATGCCAGACACGCTCCAGACGGTGCGCACTCATGCGGATTTCCCCTTCCTGCGCTTTTTCTTGCGCGACAGATTAAGGGTCATGTAGACATGTTCCTGAATATTGCCGAATCCCTGTTTTTTAAAAAAGCGGATGCCCGCCTCGTTGTCGGCGTCAGTATCGACAATAACCATGCGCACCCCCTGTTCACGCATGCGGCGCTTGATCTCTTTAAACAGCGCTTCCCCTACCCCACTGTTCTGGGTGCCAGGCTTAACTCCCAACCATACCAGGTAGCCGTATTTCCAGGATGAATTGCTCTTTTCTACCGTAGTACCAAGGGCAAAGCCAAGAATTTCCTTTCCATATTCGGCCACTAAACACAGTTCGCTATCAGAATTGTAAAGTGTAGTTATTTCATATTCGTCCCAAGTGCGGTACATACTGGGGGAATAATCTGACGTAAACAGATCTTCGCCTATATGAAAAACTACCGGAAAGTCATCAATTGACATCTCACGGATACGCACAGACATCTCTGATTGATCAGAATCGGCAGACATGGAAAACCTCTGGCAGGCATGGAGTTTGGTGGAAACTCTGACGCGCAGACGCTTCATCTTGTGCTAGCGCAGCAGTGGAAACGTATATGTTTTGCTTCATTCTACCAGCATAGCCTTTGCTTCGCTGCGTAATGCTTCCATCAAATTGGGGTCGCGTACCACCAGCTTAAGGAGCTTCTGTCCACGTTTTTCCCATCCGAGGCCCAGATATGTCTGCGCTACGCGCAATTGCCAGCGCGGATTGTCCGGCTCCTGGCGGCAGGCACTGTTAAAGGCGTCCAGAATCTGGCGCAGCTCGCGCTTCTGGCGCAGGAGAAATTCGGCCAGATACAGGTTCATTCCTCCGGCACCGCAGCCTTTTGCCGGCGCCGGTATTCTGCGGTAGAGTGCCTCGGCTTCCCGAAATTGCTCCCTTGCTTCGTGCAGCATGGCAGCCATCAGCACAATATTTGTATCCGTGTACCCCCCTTCAATCGCTTCAAGGGCATGCTTCAGGGTACTATCGGCGTCATCCTGAGCGTAGTACACCGTGGCGAGTTGGGCATGGCAAAAAGGCGGGCTCTGGTTTTTCGCCATCATCTCCTGAATAAAATTGACGGCTTTCTGATATTCCTGCATACCAATGAGAATCGAGACCATGATCTCTGTGGCCAGTTCGAGGGTAGGATTCTGCTGCAGAGCGGAGTACAGGGCATCGCAGGCTTTGGGCCCTTCACCCAGGCGTGCTATCAGACAGCCGGCCTCGAAATCAAACAGATCATCCTGTTCAGCGGCCGGTAGTGCTCCTAAACGCTTTAGAGCCTCCTCCTCTTCCCCCTGATGCCCGAGCACAAAGGCCTCCTTGAACTCCTGACTTTTATTCTGATAA
>Ga0265295_1008040_pt1 | contig 11864 bp, 6 predicted proteins | sample Munlansysbiofilm_FD_192503 | JGI IMG/M metagenome (GOLD analysis project Ga0265295, IMG submission 192503) | Leachate microbial communities from a municipal landfill in Southern Ontario, Canada - Methane capture system biofilm | ecosystem: Engineered > Solid waste > Landfill > Unclassified ... | reverse complement strand
TACACAGTGTCGCACAGTGAAAAATTAAAAGAACTCTGTGAAATTAATTGCACAGTGTCACACAGTGTTAAGCACAGTGTCGCACAGTGAAAATTAAAAAAAACTCTGCGATATCAGTTGCACAGTGTCACACAGTGTTCTACACAGTGTCGCACAGTGAAAATTTAAAAAAACTCTGCGATATCAGTTGTACAGTGTCACATAGTGTTCTACACCGTGTCGCACAGTGAAAAATTAAAAGAACTCTGTGAAATTAATTGCACAGTGTCACACAGTGTTAAGCACAGTGTCGCACAGTGAAAATTAAAAAAAACTCTGTGATATCAGTTGCACAGTGTCACACAGTGTTCTACACAGTGTCGCACAGTGAAAAATTAAAAGAACTCTGTGAAATTGGTTGCACAGTGTCACACAGTGTTAAGCACAGTGTCGCACAGTGAAAAATTAAAAGAACTCTGTGAAATTGGTTGCACAGTGTCACACAGTGTTAAGCACAGTGTCGCACAGTGAAAATTTAAAAAAACTCTGCGATATCAGTTGCACAGTGGCGCATAGTGAAAAATTTAAAAAAACTCTGTGAAACTCTGCGCCAAACTCCGTGAAACTCTGTGATACCAGTTGCACAGTGGCGCACAGTGAAAAATTAAAAAAAAACTCTGTGATACTCTGTGTCAAACTCCGTGAAACTCTGTGATATTAGTTGCACAGTGTCGCACAGTGAAAATTTAAAAAGAACTCTGTGAAACTCTGTGATATTAGCTGCACAGTGTAAATTAACAGGAACACTCGATAAGGGGCTCAAATCCTTCAAATTGTCAAATCTTCAAATCCATAAAAACACCGTGAAACTCTGTGAAATAATTTAAGTTTATTTCATCCCGGATAAACCCAAAAAAAGCACCTTCAAAGAAAGCGCTTTTTCTCAATAAAATTCCGGTCAACAGCCTCAGATCATCATCAACAAATTAATTTCATTCTGATCGAGCATGCGCCATTTTCCGCGGGGCAGGTCTTTTTTGGTAAGATTGGCAAATGCCACCCGGTCCAGTTTTACTACGTTATATTCAAGGACTTCGAAGAGCCGGCGTACAATCCGGTTTCTGCCTGAGTGAATAACGATGCCTATGTTCTTTTTATCGTCACTTTTGCCGGTATAGGCAATTTCATCTACCGCCATCATGCCATCTTCCAGTTCTATGCCTTCGGTAAGCCGCTCCATATCCGATTTGGTCAGGGCTTTGTCGAGTTCTACGTGATAAACCTTTCGAACCCGGTGGGATGGATGCGTAAGCTTTTTGGTTACTTCTCCATCGTTGGTTAAAAGCAATAAGCCAGTGGTGTTGCGGTCGAGGCGGCCCACCGGATAAATACGTTCGCGACAGGCATCCTTCACAAGCAGCATCACGGTATTGCGGTCTGCGGGATCATCAACGGTGGTAATATAACCTTTTGGTTTATTCAGGAGCAAATACACTTTTTTTTCAATGTTGAGTGTTTCCCCTCCAAACTCCACTTTATCTTCGCGGGTGATGCGGGTTCCCAGTTGGGTAACCACTTCACCATTAACCGTTACCGCTCCCGAAACGATCAGTTCATCGGCTTCACGTCGTGAACATACCCCCGAATTGGCAATATATTTATTCAGACGAATGGTACCTTCCGCATTAAATCCACTCTTTCCTTTGGGCATTTCAACACCACTCCGGGGACCCGGACCGCTGCTTTTGCGCTTGTAGGGCTTAACATCTTCCCTACGCTCTCTGCTCTTGTATCCTGATCCTTCCTCTTTCTTCCAGGTGGACGAACGCTCCCTGTCTGAAGCTCTATATTGCTGGCCATCAGCATTCTCACGTCGGCGTTTTGGCCGATCATCTCCACGGCTTCCCGATTTATCATCTACAAACTTAGACTCCTCTCTCCCTGAAGCGGGGCGTTTTTGCCATTCATCCCTTTTGTGCTCCGGTTTGTCGGTCCAGCTTCGCCGTGGTTTATGATCATCTCCTGCGGCTCTGTGTTCTTTTTCCGGTTTATCGTATTTCCGGCGGGGTCTGCTTTCATCGCGAGAAAACCCACGTCCTTCGCCAGGCTTCTCATAACTGCGGTGGGGTTTGTGCTCATCACGTGAAGAGCCGGAGCCCTCCTTAGATTTATCATAACTACGGCGTGGCCTGCTTTCATCGCGTGAAAATCCACCCCTTTCACCAGGTTTCACATACCTTGAGCGGGATGTATGCTCTTCACCTGAAGCGTGAGTACCTTCACCGGGTTTATCAAAACTGCGGCGGGGTTTGCTTTCATCGCGTGAAGCTCCGGAACCCTCTCCGGCTTTGTCATACTTCCGACGAGGACGATCGTCATCGCGGTAGCTTTTATAAGAACCGGAGGCTTTACTTTTAGACTCAGCAGGTCCGGAACGCTCTCCTTTATCTTCTTTATTCCAATCTTTACTTTTTGCTTTTTTAAACCCATAAGGTACCGGGGCTGCTCCTTTTTCATAAGGTTTGTCTTTCCCCCGCTCCTTTTTAGGCTTGTCGTCACCTGAATTTTTATCTGGTCTTGATCTCATTGCGCTCATGGTATCTGCTTCATTTTTAAGGCCGCAAAGGTAACGCGTTACACCATTACATTGCAGTTATTGAAAAACTTTGTTTAAATATAACACAATCCGGGCAATTTTTCTTGGAAAACTGCCCTATAATACGTACTTTCGTATGCTCAGGAGTTAACCTTATGATGACATAACCACTAAAACCCTCATAGTGATGGAACCGACCGATGAAAAACTTATTGTAATTGCCCGACACACCACCAGCAGGGCTTTGCTGTTACAATCCCACCTTGAAGCTGAAGGTATAGACTGCTTTTTATCTCATGAGAATCTGGTGCAGGGGGCTTTCGGCTCCGGTGTAGAATTGAGGGTTCGCAGATCGGACATGGAGAAAGCCCTTAAGCTTATCGAAATGTCAAAGCAGGAACATGGATTGGAAAAAGAACCCGCCGTAAAAACGCTGCGGCAGGTGCGTAAAATACTGGTTCCGGTTGACTTCTCTGATGCTTCGCTTAAGGCCTGTACTTTTGCCCTGGGCCTGGCTGCCAAACTGAAGGCAGAAATCAAATTGCTGCATGTGTATTATAATCCGGTAATTGATGTGGTACCTTTTGATACCAGTCATGCCTATCAGGTAAATCTGGTAAATTATCTGCATGAAGCAGAACAAAATGCCAAACAACAACTCATCCGCCTGGCTGATGATCTGAAACACAGGGTAAGCGAAGGGAAAGCAGATACCAAAATTTCATACTCCCTGCAAAACGGTATTGCTGCTGAAGAAATTGTGGCCATGTCCAACCACTACAAGCCCGGCCTTATAGTATTGGGTACCAGAGGCATAGGACAGCAATCCAGCAGTCTGCTGGGAAGTGTAACTGCCAGGGTGATTGAGAAAGCATCGGTTCCAGTGCTTGCCATTCACGAAGCAAGCCGCTTTACCAGTATCGAAAGCTTTAAGAATGTTTTGTATGCCACCGATTTTGACGAGTCAGACCATATCGCATTAAGCCGGCTGATAAATCTGATGCATCCTTTCCATGTGCAGATATATTGTGTACATATCAGTATTGGCGTTAAAAAACCGTGGCAAAAGGTGAAATTGGATAGTCTAAAAAACCTGATTAATGTTGAACATCCGAATACTGCCATTCATTACGATATTCTGGTAAGTGATGACATTCTAAACGGACTGGAAACCTTTATGCGAAACCAGTCTGTAGATGTAATCGCACTTACCAATCACAACCGCGGACTGATGGCCCGGTTGTTTACCCCCAGTATTACCCAAAAGATACTTAAACGCATTGACAAACCGCTATTTGTGTTTAAATCGGGTGATTAATGCATGGTTGGATAAAAGGCATCTTCTATGTGTTTAATATTTCGTTTTGATCCGCTTATGACTATGGAAATGATGTCGAAGCGTGTTTCCAAATCGACTTTATTGCGTTCAAGATACACCTGAGTGGCACGAATAAGGAAGCGTTGTTTTTGAGTGGTGACGAATACCTCCGGTTCACCGAAAGCATTGGACTGCCTCGTTTTCACCTCGACAATCACCAGAAATTTATCCTTTTCGGCAATAATGTCAATTTCATCCTTCCCGAAACGCCAGTTGGTTTCCTTAATCTGGTATCCCTTTTCCCTAAGGTGGGACAGGGCAATTTCTTCGCCCAGCTTCCCCAGTTCATTATGCTCTGCCATAATGTTTTAAATTTAAATGATGCTGAAAAATAATTGATAAATCAGATAAAGTAATATAAAAAAGCCACTGATGAATATTGCGGGCTTAAGAAATGCGCTATAATGCTTACTGCCGGTTTTACGGGGTGGTTTAAAGAGCAATTCGGCTTCCGCACCCACATTCAGGGTTGCTTCGCGGCCTAAAATGAGTGGCTGATTGTCGGATAGATGACCGGCAGGAAACCCAAATATCACCGGATAGGAATATTCAGCTATGGCAGATGAAATAATCTCCTCTGCCGTTTTGCCAAATGGAATTGAATTGTCGCGCATCTCCGTCATGCCACCAACCACCAGGCCGGCCAGTTGTTCGAGCATTCCACCCCTCTTCAGGTTCATCATCATGCGGTCAACGTGGTAAAGGTACTCGTCCAAATCTTCAATGAACAGGATTTTACCTTCCGTGTTGATGTCGTCAGGAGTGCCGCGCAGACTATACAGCATAGACAGGTTACCGCCAACCACTACTCCCTGCGCATGACCGGAACGGGAACCAAGTCTTGAAGTCAGCTTATATTCAGGAGTTTCACCAAAAAGACATTTTTTTAATCCTTGCGTAGAAATATTCTCACTCCCATCCTTAGGGAAGTTTAGCGGCATTGTTGCATGCAGGGTCTCAATACCAAAGTGCTTGTGAATGTGTGAATGCAAAACGGTTATGTCACTGTATCCCACCACCCATTTAGGTTTTTTTTCAAAGGCAGTAAAATCCAACAAATCAATGATACGCACTGTTCCATACCCTCCACGGGCACAAAAGATGGCTTTAATTTCAGTATCATCGAGCATTTGCTGTATATCGGCAGCCCGGTCCTTATCGCTGCCGGCCTGCTGATGGGCTTCATCAAACAAATGTACACCCTGCACTACTTCCAGACCCCAGGATTCAAATACCCTGAGAGCAGGATCAACTTCGGCCAAAGATATTTTACGCGCTGTGGCTATTATGCCGACTTTATCACCTGATTTTAAAAAGGGGGGTGTAATCATTTTTTGTTGGGTTTAATAACCAAAGATAATTCTTTTTGTTATTCCCTGTCCTTATCGGAATGAAAACCAATCTATCTGCCAAAGAAAGATATTTCCTGGTTAATTATGTCATTTGTATCTATCTTTGCTAAAAATTTATTCTACAATCTAAATTTGGGTAAAAGAACTCATTCATGAAAAGGCTGATTCGACAGCTATCAGTGAATATTATAGGAGCTTTAGCAGTTTTTATTTTTTCCTTAGTCTGGCATTCTTCTGTTAATACTGCAAATCTGGAACGTTATGGCCCGATAATAGGCATATATTTTCTTGTTCATTTTTTCACTTCATTGCTTTACAGGAAATATGAAACGGACACTTATTATCCGCGCATGCAGCTTTATACATTGTACTTCCGCACCTGGATGATCTCCACCGGTTTTTTGCTGCTCTTTATTTACGTTTTTCAGTATGCTTACCTGTCCCGTTTGGTTATCCTGACCAATATTTTTGGTTTATTTTTGACAGAAGGCATTCTCATGCACTTATACCTTCTTATAAGAAGCTCAGACGAAAGCATTGATGAGTTACCCGCTACCGCAACATTTGTGATGCCTGATACCACACAAATAGATGAAGCGCTGGCAAAGAAAATTCCTGAAATAGATCCTGAAACATTAACAGAGCTTGGCGAGGAGTCTTTGTATTTCCTCAGCGAAACTATGGATAAGTTTCCCGGGAAAACAATGATTTTCAACACCACCACTATTTTTAATATTAACTCGCGCAGCGGTGAGGGCTACACCAAAATTGTAAACCTGCACCGGCTCAACGATGTACGCTATATCAATAAGTTTCTTGAGGCTATAAACCAAAAACTACCCATGGGCGGATGGATGGCCGTTTGCGCTGAAACCAAAAACCAGCGCAAAGAACGGATTCTCAATAAATATCCACCCTTGCTTAATTATATTTATTATGCCGCCGACTTCTTTGTTAAGCGGGTGTTGCCCAAAATCCCCGTGGCTAAAAAACTTTACTTTTTTCTTACCCGCGGTCTCAATCGGGTTATTTCACGGGGGGAATTACTTGGTCGGGTAATATCGTGCGGCTTTACCATTCTTGAAGAAAAGAAAATCAATGGATTGATGTTCGTGGTAGCGCAAAAAACGGGCACTCCTGCCTTTAATGAGCACGCTTCCTATGGACCGCTTATTTACCTGAACCGTATCGGCAAAAACGGCAAGCACATCAAAGTCTATAAATTCCGTACCATGCATCCGTACAGCGAATATTTGCAAGAATATATTTATAATAATAACAACCTGAGCGAGAGTGGTAAGATTAAAGACGACTACCGCATTACCCGCGCAGGTCGTTTTGCCCGCAGGTTTTGGATTGATGAATTGCCAATGTTGATTAACCTATTTCGAGGCGAGTTAAAATTGGTAGGTGTCCGCCCCCTCAGCCAGCATTATTTTAGTCTGTATTCACCTGAACTTCAGGAAATGCGCACCCGTTCACGTCCCGGGCTTATTCCTCCCTTTTATGTCGATATGCCCAAAACAATGGAAGAAATTCAGGCCTCTGAGCAACGTTACCTGGAAGCTTACTTTAAAAGTCCGTTTCTCACCGACGTAAAGTATTTCTTCAAAGCATCGTATAATATTATTTTCAGGAAAGCACGGAGTAGTTAGAGATCAGTAATCAGTGATCAGTGATCAGTAATCAGTGATCAGTGATCAGTGATCAGTAGTCCAGTTCAGTGGGGAGTGATGAGCTTCTCACTTCTAATCACTACACTACTCAACTCACTACTCACTACTCACTACTTCCTACTCCTTACTTCTACATCACTTCTATCGGCATTAGGGAATCCTTCCCGACTTTTCACCCTCACCCTCGCGCAAGTGCCAAAGTCGCCCCTTCGCCCACTCGGTAAAGTCGCCCACTCACAAAAGTCGCCCACTCACCCCCATCGTTAAAAGTCGCCCCATCGCTAAAGTCGCCCCCATCGCTAAAGTAGCCACTCACCCCTCTTCCTGCACCAGTTGAAAAGCACCTTTGGCAAGGAAGCGTGCATTCTTTGGGAGCTGTCCGGTACGTTTAAGTTCGGTAAGGCCATACATGGTTTGCCCCGGGAAAAGTTCAACCTTCTCAAAATGATATACATCCGAACCTTCATTTATAAGCATCAATCCATAATAAACGCCATCTACTTCAACCACTGCATCCTCGGGAAGGCAGCGAACGTCGTAATCGCTCACCGCAATGCTTCCCGTAAGGTACATACCGGGGATAAGCACACCGGTATTGCCCCGCTTAATCGGAATAATTACTTCCGAGGAACGTTTCTCCTTATCAATGGTCCGGCCAATGCTCTCAACCACGCCCTCGTAGCTTTCAGATGCACTTTCAACCAACCTCAACTGAACGGCTTGTCCGGTTTTGAGAAGCGGCAAATCCCTTTCGTAAACATTTAAACGAGCCCATAAAATGTCACCATTAATTAGCTCCATCGCTTCGGTTTCGGCTGTGATCCACTGCCCGCGGGTCACCAATATCCTGCTGACCGATGCAGCCAAAGGAGCGCGTACCTGAAGTTGTGCGCTTAAACTTTCGGCAGTCAGTGTTTCCGGGTTAATTTGCATGAGTTTAAGTTTTTGACCAAGTGCGCTTAATTTGGCGGCAGCCATCTTATAGTCAGCTTCCGACTGTAAAAAGTCTTTTTGCGAAGCTACATTTTCACCGACAAGCGTTTTTTGCCGTTCGTATAAGGAACTAAGGTTGCGCAGCAGACTTGCGGTTTCGAGATAGGCTTGCTGCATATCCAAAAATTCAGGATTGTCAATCACATACAGAATTTCACCTTTATTCACCCGTTGCCCGGTGATTACCTGTATTTCGGAAACCTTTCCACCATAGTAACTGCCGAGCACCATACGGTTTTTGGCAGGTACATCTACAAAGCCATTGGCTTTGATAAAGTGATGGAATGTGGTATCCTTAAATGTGGCCAATTCCATATTGGCTCCGTCAAATTGTTGCTTGCTCAGTACAATATCGCCTGTGGTGGAATCCTGTGCATCCACGGCAGCCTGCTCCCCGCCCGAGGAGCAGGAGAACAGCAAAAGCAGCGAAAATAGGGCCGTGAAGAAGGATGGAACAAATCCAGTCCATCGGTTGGTTTTGTAGCGGGAAACAGCATTTTTTACTGTCAGGGTATTTAGTATCCGGTATTTCATATCTATCAAATATTTAAAATCAAAGGCTCAGGTGATTTATTTCAAGCACAATTAAATTGTAATCATTCACAACATTCAGGTAATCCACCTCGATGCGCAGGGCATTTTCGAGGGAGAGCAAATACTGAAAAAGGCCAATACCGCCCGATTGGTAAGAGAGTTGAGCGGCGCTTCTTATTTCGCGGGCCAGTTCAATCCCCTCGGAGGTATAATAATCAAGTCGCAATTGCCGCACGCCAAGTTCAAGCATCAATTGATCGCGCCTCGACTTCAATTTAAGCAATTGGTTGTCCGATTGCTGTTGCATGGCATCTGCCAAAAGGCGCTTCGATTTAATGGCGGCATGCCGGGCCGGGAACCAAAGCGGAATGCCCAGTCCGATCTGGAAACCATTATAACGATTGAATTCAGTGCCATCGTTTACGCCCAGAAAGTACTCAAGTTGCAGGTCGGGAAAGCTGCTGTAGCGCTCCACCCGTGCGGCGGCGGTTGCAGCCGAACTGTTCAGCATGTAATAGCGCCCGGCTTCAGCCATCAACTCTGTATTCTCCAGCAGGTCAATGGGTTTGTACTCCATCGGCTCAACCTCAAAAGGCTCCTCCGACTTCATCAGGGCGGTCAGCCTGATTTTTGCCGCAACCATATCACTACTGATTTTATCAAGCTGCATGGCAATTTCCTTACTTTTGGCTTTAACCGTGAGGTATTCCAGCTTTCCGGTTTCACCATACTCGAAATTCTTTAGCGCAGCATCGGAAATATTAGAATAATTGGAGTCCAGCAACTGATAATTTACCAAAAGGTGCTTAAGAAACACGAGTTCGAGGTATGCGGTTTTCACATCCCTGACCAGGATATTTTTGAGCCGGTCCAGCTCCCATTCCCTGATGCCAAGGCGATGTTTTGCTTCGCGGTGTTGCCACACATAAGCGGCCGGGAATGCCAGTGATTGCTGTACGCCCCACACCTTAAGCGGCAGGTTATTTTCGGCAATATTATTTTCATCAAAATTGTAATAAACCGTAGCCTTTTCGGGATCAAAGGAAGCCCGGGCTATTTGCCTGGCACTCTCCACTTCAAAACTTGCAGCTTTTATTCCCGGATTATTGTTCAGCGCTATGTTGATGGCTTCATCCATACTTAGGGGAGCCTGTTGGGCAAATCCTTTATTAACCGGCAATAGAAGCAGTAATAACATCACCAAAGTAGCCGAATTCGGACCTTTCTTTTTTCTTTTTGGCTTCCAGGCGGTTTCAAACATGCAATAGAGTACCGGCAAAACAATCATGGTTAAGAGTGTTGCCGTAATTAATCCGCCAATAACCACCGTGGCCAGCGGGCGTTGCACTTCGGCACCGGCCGAGGTGGAGATAGCCATAGGCAAAAACCCCATGGCTGCGGCTGATGCGGTGAGCAATACCGGTCGTAAACGTTCGCGGGTTCCTTTGATGATTAGTTCCCGGGTATTGGTGATGCCTTGTTTTCGAAGCTCTTTAAAGTGTTCAATCAGCACAATGCCATTCAACACCGCGATACCAAACAAGGCAATAAATCCCACGCCTGCCGAGATGCTAAAGGGCATATCGCGCAGCCAGAGCAGCCAGACTCCTCCTACGGCTGACAAGGGAATGGCCGTGTAAACCATTAAAGCTTCGCGAAACGACCCGAAAGCCAGGTGCAGTAAGGTGAAAATCATAATAAGGGCAATCGGCACCGCAATCAATAAGCGGTTGCGGGCGCTTCTCAGGTTTTCAAACTGCCCGCCGTATTCTACAAAGTAGCCTGTGCGTAAATCGATATTGTCATCAATAATTTTCTGCACATCTTTCACCACCGATTCCAGGTCGCGGCCACGCACGTTTACACCCACCACCACGCGGCGCCGGGTATCGTCGCGTGATACTTTGGCCGGTCCCTTCGAAAAGGAGACTTCGGCAATTTCACTTAGCGGCACCTGACCCCCCGAAGGCAGTGGAACAAAAGTATTGCGCAGATGGTCAATCTGGTTTCGAAACTCCTTTTTATATCTGATTACCAGGTCAAAACGTTTTTCCCCTTCAAATATCTCACCGGCTTTCAATCCGGCAAACGCCATGGAGATAACCTTATTTGCATCGTCCACACTTAATCCATACATGGCAAGTTTGGTACGGTTATAAACTACGCTCATTTCGGGCAGGCCGGCAGTTTTTTCCACAATCACATCAGCGGCCCCCTCAACCGGGGAAACCAATGATTGGATTTTTAATGCCGTAGTATTCAGATAATCAAGGTCTTCGCCAAAAATTTTAATGGCCAGGTCGGCCCGGGTACCGGTTATCAATTCATTGAAACGCATTTCGATGGGCTGGGTGAACTCATAATCAATTCCCGGAATCACCATCAGGGCTTCTTTAAAGGCATCGGCCAGCTCATCCTTGCTGCCAGCAGTGGTCCACTGTTTTCGGGGCTTAAGGGTGATGATAACGTCACTCTCTTCCATCGACATGGGGTCCGTTGGCACTTCGGCAGCGCCAATGCGGCTCACCACCTGGTCCACCTCGGGAAAAGTTTTCAAAATTTGTTCAATCCGGGTGGTTAATTCTATGGTGTTGCTTAGTGTAGTTCCGGTTTTAAACACGGGTTGAATCACGAAATCCCCTTCATCGAGTGTAGGCACAAATTCACCGCCCATGCGCGAAAAAATCAAACCACTCACGACCAGGAGCAAAACAGCGATGGAGAGCACTGTTTTCTTGTATTTCAGTGCCCAGGTAATGGAAGGGTCATACGCCCGGTTGAGAAAATCCAGCAATCGTGTAGAGATATTTCGCTTTTGTGATGCTGGTTTTAGAAACATTGCCGAAACCACCGGCACATAGGTAAATCCTAGAATCATGGTACCCAAAAGCGCAAAGGTAAACACCTGGGCCATAGGTCTGAACATTTTTCCCTCAATGCCCGAAAGCGACAAAATAGGGATAAATACAATGATGATAATCAGTTGCCCGAAAATGGCTGAGCGGGTTAGTTTGGCGGTTCCGTTCAGGGTGATGGTATCTATCATGTTCTGTCGCTCTTTGCCATGCAATCCGGTCAATTCGCCACTTCTTTGGGTAATCTTATAGGCAATGAACTCAACAATAATTACGGCCCCGTCAATGATGATTCCAAAGTCAATTGCCCCCAGGCTCATCAGGTTGGCATCCACGCCAAATACATACATCAGCGAAAGCGCAAACAGCAGGCTTAACGGAATTACGGAAGCAATCACCATGCCCGAACGCAGATTTCCCAGCAGCAATACCACTACAAAAATCACGATCAAACAGCCCAAAATAAGATTCTCTGCAATCGTAGTGGTGGTTTTTTTGATG
>Ga0265295_1008039_pt1 | contig 11869 bp, 12 predicted proteins | sample Munlansysbiofilm_FD_192503 | JGI IMG/M metagenome (GOLD analysis project Ga0265295, IMG submission 192503) | Leachate microbial communities from a municipal landfill in Southern Ontario, Canada - Methane capture system biofilm | ecosystem: Engineered > Solid waste > Landfill > Unclassified ... | reverse complement strand
TCAACCTTACTTAAGGCGTTTATAACATCATCATAAACCCCATTTTTCTTAATTGACCCCCCACCATAGTGTAAGAGTATCTTTTTATATTTTCCTTCTATTAATTTTGGCATCTGGTCTATAGACCCCTTGCCAAAAACTAAGTTAGTTGGTGCATTATAACTAAAATTTTTCATAAACAAACTCCTCTCGATTTTTGATATACATACTATACCCATTATAAGGAAGTCTTAAATTCTTTAATACTTATCTAGCCAACCATTATCCTTATAAATCTGATTTATTATGGTTATTGCAGACTTATTTTCTATCTTTGAAGTTACTTTTTTATATAGTTCATCTTTTTGCTTATAAGCCTCCCTATTTAAAAGCTTTATTAAAAAGTCATCAAAGACCTTTTTATCTTCCACACCTAGGCCATTTATTTCTAAGTTTAATATGGCATCTGTAGTTTTAGAAGTTGAAAGTAGGGAATAATAAAACTTATCTGATTTTACATTTTCTACAGCCTTATTGTAATCTTTCAAGTAAAGGTTTAAATAAACTAAATCAACTGGTATATAGTCCCCTATCCTATCATAGGCATCCCTTGCTTTTTTATATTCTTTATTTACTATATTTAATTGGGCAAGGGTATAATAATACTCATCATCGTATGTTTTAATATTATTTAGAACATCCTTTATCAAGTCCTTGTTCTCCCCAATATCCTTAAAGTCCATACAAGCTATAACTTTAAAAAGCATATCTTCTCTTGAAACTGAATCTTCATACCTTTTTGCATAAGAAATAGCCTTCTCATAGTCTTTTTCTCCATCCTTCCATCCAATTGCAAATATTTTACTTAAATAAAGGAGGGCCTCCTTGTCACTAGGTTTATCTTCTAAGACCTTCTTGTAATAAGCTATTGCCTTTGGATAATCTTTACTTAGGATAATCTTTTGACCCTCACTAAGGTCTCCATCTTTAATTATAGATGGAATCTTATCGTAATAAGCCCTTAAGGGTAGGCTACTTGTTATTATATTACCCTCTTTATCATATGCATTTACAACTATGGGGTACTCTATTCCTGGTAAAAATACCCCCAAGACCCCACTAGGGGCTAAGAGCATTTCTTCCCCACTAAAGGATAGGCCAACCATATTTTCTTTTAAATTTTCAATGTTAAAGCTTGCCCTTGTACCTGTAATTTTAATATGACCCTTTATATCTCCAATAGGCCCCCTAGAAGAATTACCCTTTAAATTATAGGGGTCTGAAAAAATTACAGGCTCAACATTATAGTAATAAGCCCCTCTTACAGGCTCCCATGATACTTCAATTATATCTTTCTTAACTAGAGTTCTAGGTCTTGGTGAAAGTATATTTAAAGTTTCCCTAAAGACAAAATCTACGTTTACATCTTGACCCTTTAATTCTATATAATCTACACTTGTTTTTTGCAGGACCTTATCAGTTAAGGCTACCCCATCTAAACCAAGAACTAGCTGGACTGTCCCTTCTCTTATAGGCACAGTTTCAAAATAACCATTTTCATCTGTTATACCAAGATAGTTTCCTCCACCTGTCCTAAAGCCCCCATGGGGTTCTTGCACATAAATTTCTACAAAGGGCATAGGTTTATCTTCAAAGAAAACTGTCCCTTTGATTTTATTTGTATTGCCTAGGATGTCTTTTTCGTATTCTAAAAAGTATTTCCTATCCAAGTACCTATAAGATGCAAATATGGGTTCCATCCTATCCCAATAATTCATCTTATTAGCTCCTTCTAAAAAGTCTCCTGTTTTTTCATAGTCACCTTGGAAAAAATAAATTTCAGATAAGAGGACATCGAGCAAAGAATCCCTAAGGTCACTTTGAAAATATTTTTCTGCAATTTCAAGTGCCCTTTCTTCCTCACGGTTTACATGAAAAAGAAAAGCCCTGTACATATCTCTTGTATAAGCCATCTTTTCTGTTTCCTGAGGATTTTTAAAGTCTAGCCATTTTTTTAGCATGCCTACATCATTAGTTGAAATACCTATATCAAGGAGTCTTTTATATGCTTTCTCCATGTATTCTACTTTGGATTTTGATATATTTTCTTCTCTTACTATCCCACCTAGTAGTTTTTTAGCTTCTTCTAATTTTATAGGGTCTGTGTTAGAACCCCCTCCCCAGCCAGAAAATGTAATTTGAAACTTTGAAAATCCATCTATTAAACTTTCTGCATAAATATATTTTCCCTTTATGGTATTTGAAACAAGAGGGTACTGGTAGTACCTTTGATAAAAGAACTCTGCCTTATCATTGTTTTTATCATTTAAATAATTTGCTATTTGTAAACTTGCAAAGGGAATCCCCCAAATTAGTATTATCATTGTTATTATTGATATTAATATAAGACTTTTAACCTTTATTTTTACCTTCATCTTTTGCTCACCTCTTTAAAGTCCCTTATAATAACTTGTGAACTTCCAAAATCCAAAGTTTTTACCCTATCTCCCCTAATAATTCCATCAATTGGGACAATTAAAAGTAAAAATGCAGCAAGTAAGCCTGCCCCTATAGGGATTAAAGGAAGTTCTATTTCTTTATTTAAAAATTCTCTTATTGTCTTAATTCTAAAGCTTGGAGCCTTTTTTAAAATATTAGCTTTAATTTCTTCTGATAAAAAAAGCTCCCCTACTTCTTCTTCCATAATCTTATTTATTTCTATTCCTAGTAAGTCTTTCTTATCCAATTAAAGCATCCTCCTTTTCTAAACTTAACTTTAGTATATTTCTTGCCCTAGATAAACGGCTCTTAATTGTCCCTTCACTTGTTTCTAGGATTAGGGCAATATCCTTAATTGAAAATTCTCTTAGGTAAAATAAAACAAGAACTTCCTTGTATATGGGGTTTAATTTTTTTAATTCCCTTTCTAAGACCTCTTTATTTATTTTTTCTTCTATTTTTAAATTAGGATCTTCTTCCCCTATCCATTCATCTTCAAGGCTTAAGTTGATATGCCTTTTTCTTAGTATATCCCTAGATAAGTTTAGATTTATTTGATAAATCCATGTGTAGAGCTTGCTAGTCCCCTTAAAGTTTTTAATGTTTTTAAAAACCCTAATAAGGGTCTCTTGGACTACATCTTCTGCCTCTTCTTTATCTCTTAGGATTAGATAAGAAGTCCTTAAGAGTTGGTCTGCATATAAGTCTATAACTTCCTTATAAGCTGAGTCTTTTCCTTTTTTTAAGTTTTTTATCAAGTCTTTTTCGCTCAAATCTAACCCTCCTTACTATTTAGACGTGGTAAAAGTTAAAAGGTTGCAATAAAAAGAAAAACCGAAAGAAAATTCTCAATCGGTATTGTTTGAAGTATCTTTTTTATGGTGGACAATACTTATCCACTTTTCACCTACTAAAATTTTCCTAACCCTTCTTTCAAATTCCATCCTAGTAAGCCAAATTTGCCTGTCACACCCTAAACACCTTAGTTTTATATCAACCCCAGTCCTTAAGACCTCCCATTTGTTTTCACCACAAGGATGGCCTTTTTTCAAGGTTACCTGGTCTCCTACTTCATAGTGTAGCATCATTTTTCATCGCCTCCATAAACTACTAGTTTAGAATAAGGTATTTCAATTCCTTCTTGGTCAAAGGCTTCTTTATAGGCTTTTCTCATAACCCGCTCGACTGACCATTGTTCCATTGGCCTAGTTTTAGCAACGGCTGTAATAACGACATCCGATGCCCCCATAGCTGAAATTCCAAGTACTGTAGGCCCTTCTACTATAGTATCAAGTGAATCTGATATCTCTCTACTTACCCTTTCCATAACCCTAAGTGCATTATCCACATCTTCTTCATAGGCAATTGACATCTTAACAAGGGCCCGCATGGCTCCCCTAGTCCTATTTGTCACAACATTTATACTACTATTTGGTATAATATGAAGCTCTCCTGTGAAATCTCTCACCTTTGTAACCCTAAGGCCAAGTTCTTCAACTACCCCTTCCTTATCATTAATTTGAATATAATCACCTATGGTGTATTGGTCTTCAAGGAGAATGAAAAAACCTGTTATAATATCTTTTACTAAAGATTGGGCCCCAAAACCTATAGCCAGGCCCCCAACTCCAGCTGTTGCTATGATGGAAGTTGTGTTTATATCAAATAATTCTAGGGAAATAACTACCCCGATAAAATAAAGGACATACTTAACTATTTTCTTTAAGATAGCTGTTAGGGTGTCCCTCCTACTATCTGTTATTTGAAGTTTTGCCATTCCCTTAAGCTCAATAGTCCTATCTATTAGCTTGTCAAAAATTGCATTAATAATCCTTATAATTGTAAATATTAAAATTATGGTTAAAAATTTACCCAATAAATTTAAATTCCCACTTTCATCTCTTAAAAAAAAATCTACACTTTCCTTTAAAAACAACCTTGTTTCTTGTAAAAAATTCATAAATTCCTCCTAAAGTATCTTTTTTAGCAACCTTCCCTCTGTAGACTCTTTAAGGGAGTAAAGATTTTTAAGTTTTAATTCTCCCCCATCATAAAACTCCTTTATTTTTTCTATATCTTCAATCCCAATCCTTATAGCAAGGCCACAAGAAAGGGTAATATCCCTTGGGGTAGGTATTGTCTTTGTTTTAATTTCTTTTTTTATTAAATAAGCTTCTGCCTTCATAGCATGTTGAGTTCCTTCAAAGGTTAAAATGCCGTACTCTTTCTTTTCCATATTATCATCCTATCGTAATCGTATTGTGAGATTCCTTCATTTTTTCATAAATTGTATACATATTTGATATTTCCCCAACCCCAAGTTCATCCTTTAGATTGTAAAAATCTAAGCACGTTCCACAAGAGATTATTTCAACCCCTGCCTTATCTAAGAGTATTAAGTCTTCTAGTACTGGACTTGTCTTAACTGTCAGCTTTACCCCATTATTATAAAAGAGGATGGCCTTTGGATAGGGTTTTGTTTCAGATACTGTGTAGATAAAACTCTTCATTAAAACCTTGCCAAGCTGGAAGTCGCCAGTCCCCATTAAATCTGATGGTATAACAATAAGAGGTCCCTCTTCACTTTTTTCAAGAGGTTTAACTTTTTTAGGAGAAGGTGAATAATCACCCCCACCCTTTATTATAGAAACTTCAAAATTTCCATCCATATCTTCTTCTACCTTAAATTCTAATTCAAGACTTTTTGCAAACTTTGATAAATTATCCCTTGAAATTTCATTATCAACTATAGTTGTGATAGTACCTTCTTTAATATTTTCTATTTCCTTTTTTGTTAATATGACAGGCTTTGGACATGCAAGTCCCCTAGCATCAATTTTTTTATTCATTTTTATTCCTCCATTCTATCTAATTTTACATCCCTTATCCTCATAGTATAGACTCCAGAATTTAGTGTTACTATAAGGTCATTAAACTGACTTGTTAGTTTTTTTATACTTGTACCACTAGCATATTGGGCCTTGTCTTCCTTGTTAAATAAGGCAATTATATTTTTATCCCCATATAGGAGGATATACCTTTCATGCTTATGAAAGGATGTATAAGAAAGGACATAGGTTTTTTTGTGTAAGCTTTCTAGGTCCATATTTAAAACCTCAAGGTTATCCCCATAAAGGATGTAAATTTCATCCCCATCAAGGATTATATCTTTAACTAGGTCAAAGTCCCTTTGTAGGTTTATATCATCACTACTAGTTTTTACTATACCCGAATCTGTCAATATTATATAGCCTCCTTTGTAGGGAAGAGCTTTTAATATTATACTGTCTTTAACTTCTGCCTTTAAGCTTGTGTTTTCCTTACCCTTTTCATATAAGTGGGAGTAAAGATACCCATCCTTAAAGTCAACTTGGGTATACATTAAATTATTAGAAGAATTAAGCCAGTAATCTAGGGGGATACTATCTATAAAGGTCACCCTATCCCAGCTAGCACTTGAAAAATCATAGTTTAATACTTCTTCCTTATCTTCAAGTTTTATATGGGTTATCAAGCCTTGGTCTGAGAGCTTAAGATTAAAAATCTTATTTTCTAGGTTATCTTCTAGCAAGGTTTCACCGTTTCCATTGTATAAATACAAGATACCCTCTTCATTGTAGACCCCTATCCTATTTTCATTTAAAACTATTTTTGGATCTTCAAACAAGAAGGTCTTTGTCCAAAGGATTTTTTCACTTGGGTCTAGGAGGGTTAGCTTTTCTCCATCCCACTCTAAGTACCTTCCATTTAAGTACTCAATCCCTTCTTTTTCATAGGTTGAAACAATTTGAAATTCTTTTTGAGTCTTATCAAAACTGTGTATGTAGGTAACTAGGTTTTTTTGATTTTCCTCTTTAGAAAAAAACAAGGTCCCCCCTACTATAAGAAAAGTAATTAACACAATTACAAATACTTTTATCTTTTTCATATTCTAGGCTCCTAAACTATCTCTATATATTGATTTTATATGATAGGAGTAAAAAGTGCTAGTCAATTGTCTTATTTTTATACAAATGTTATAATAAGTGTATCCATACAAAAAAGGGTGATTTATATGTTAAGTGAAATAGTTTTAGATAAGAGTAAAAGCTTACCTTTATATCTCCAACTTTATGAACAAATAAAGGATTTAATAGAAGAAAACAAACTTAAAGAAGATAAGCTCCCTTCTATTCGGGCCCTGGCAGGTCTTTTGGGTGTGAATAATATTACAGTTATAAATGCTTATAAGTTACTTGAAAAAGAAGATTATATATATACTATTAAAGGAAGCGGGACCTTTATAAAAAACCCTGACTTAAAGGAAGAAAGCCTCCTTAGTGAGGATGGTGATATGGCCTTAATGCTATCTGGCATATTCCCTTTTTTAAAAAATAGCATAGACTTTGCCAGCGCCTCCCCAACCCCTGAGATGTTTCCAATTGAATTGTTTAAGCATGCCTTAATTGATGTCCTAGATAGAGATGGGGGGTCTGCTTTTTTATATCCAGAAATTAGCGGCTTTTTACCCTTACGAGAATCTATAAGTAAGTTTTTATGGGATAACTATTCTATACAAGCACCAAGTGATCAAATACTGATTACATCAGGTGGCCAACAAGGCCTTGATATAGTTTCTAAGGTCCTTATAGACCAAGGAGATACCATCTTTGTTGAAAACCCAACCTATCCTGGTGCCTATGCTGCCTTTAAGTCTAGGGGGGCTAAGATTATTGGGATTCCTCTAGAAGATGATGGTATAAACCTAGGGGTCCTAGAGTCATATGCAAAAAGGTATAAGCCAAAATTTATATATGTTATGCCTAACTACCAAAGCCCTACAACCATATCCTATAGTATGGAAAAAAAGCAGGAACTCTTAAGGATAGCTAAAGAATATAACTTTTATATAATAGAAGATGACTTTTTAACAGACCTCTCCTTTATAGAGGATAAGAAAGTTCCCCTAAAGACCTTAGATAAAAAAGATAAGGTGGTCTTTATAAAGAGCTTCTCAAAGATTTTTATGCCGGGTGTAAGAATTGGATTTATGATCCTACCCCAAAGTATGTATAAGACTATTATGAAGGCCAAGCATTCTAGTGATATATCATCCTCAGGCTACTTACAAAGGGCCTTTGACTTATACCTTAGGAATGGTTATTGGAGAAACCACATAGAAGATTCTAGGAATTTTTATAAAAAAAGATATATGCTAATGTTAGATGAGCTAAGGGGTCTTGAGCCTTATGGGTTTTCATATAAGCCCCCTGGAGGAGGTCTTAGCTTATGGGTAAAACTTCCAAGTGATTGGAATTCAATTAACTTTTATGAAGAAGCTAGCAAGAAAAATGTAGCCCTGGTGCCTGGAAATGTTTTCTTTACAGAAGAAGGAACAGACCAAAACTATATAAGACTTAGCTTTAGTGCGGTTGATGAAGACCAAATTAAAAAGGGGATGGCCCTAATAAAAGAAATAATAGTAGGTAAGGATAAGGATGAAGTTCATAAGTATATGCCTTTTTTATAAAAGATAGGACCCTCCAGATTTGGAAGGTCCCTTTGTGTTATTTACTAATAAATTTACTAACAAGCTTAGCGAATTCGACAGGGTTTTCAAGGGGAACTAGGTGGCCTGCATTCTTTATTACTTTAAGGTCAGATCCTCTTATAAGACTTGCCATCTTTTGTCCTGCTTCTAAATTGTAAAACTCACTTTTTTCTCCATTAATGATTAGGGTTTTAATGTTTATATTTTTTGCAAGGATACAATAATCTTTATCGCTTAAAGACTTCCAAAGTGACTTCATTGAGTCTTTATTTCTATCTTCTATTAACTTAGCTGCTATTTCAAAATCTCTTCCATGAAGATTTGGCGCCATCCTCTTAAGAAAGTTTCTCCCCCAGCTACTATATGACTTATCTATCCTTTTTAGATCAGATTTTAAGTCTTCTTCTGTATAATCACCCTTAAAAAGTCCATGTTTCCAAGAATTATCATTTAATAGTTTAAAAGATGTTTCCACTAGAATTAGTGAGGAAAGCTTATGAGTTCCATATAAGTTTATATATTCTAAAGCAATACTTCCCCCCATAGACCAGCCTAGGATAGTGAAATCTTTTAATCCAAGCTCATTAACTACTTCGTCTATATCTTTAGCTAGTAATTCTATACTTAAGTCTTTTGATTCATCCGATTTTCCATGTCCTCTTAAATCTAGGGATAGAATATTAAAATCTTTACCAAGGGTTTTCTCAGTAAGTCTAAAAGCACTATGGTCTGCAGCGAAACCGTGGATGCATAAGATTGTATGGCCTTTGCCAATGGTATTATAGTAAATATTAGTTCCATCTTGGAGTTTTATATATGGCATGTTTTTCACCTTCTTATAAATATATAATAACATGAATAAATATGTTTTTGTAAAATTAAAATGCTAAGATAATTGGAAAAATAATCTTAGCATTTCTTTATTTGTAACTTCTTTAAATGTTACTTCTTTATATGTTACTTCTTATAAACTTGTCTATTCTTTCAATTGCCTTTTCTAAATTTTCCATTGAATTAGCGCAGGATAATCTTAAATAACCTTCTCCGTAGCTGCCAAAGGATGTTCCTGCTAAAGTTGCAACTCCTGCTTCTTCTAATAATCTATCTTGCAATACTTTACCGTTTATATTCGTATTTTTTATATTTGGGAATACATAAAAGGCTCCACTTGGTAATATACAACTTATTCCAGGTATACCATTTAATGCCTCTACTACATAGTCTCTTCTCTTTTTAAATTGTTCTACCATATAGACTACCGTATCTTGTGGTCCTGTTAGGGCTTCTATTGCTGCTTTTTGTGTAAATGAAGCTGCACAAGAATTTGAATTTACCATTAACATTGTAAAATGTTTTGCTAGTTCTTTATTCATAACTCCATATCCAAGTCTCCAACCAGTCATTGCATATGTTTTAGAAAATCCATCTAAAATGATTGTTTTATCTTTCATCTCTGGTATAGATGCTATGGAAAATGGCTCACCATCAAACATAATCCTATCGTATATTTCATCAGATAAAACATATATGTCTCTTGATTTTATAATATCTGTTATTGCTAGAATATCTTCTTTTGTTAATGTTCCACCTGTTGGGTTTGATGGTGTATTAAGTATTACTAACTTTGTTTTATCTGTGATTGATTCTTTGAATTTTTCTATATCTATTCTAAAGTCATTTTCATCTAGTAATGGCATTGGTACAGGAACCCCACCTACAAATTTTATATTTGATTCATATATTGGAAATCCTGGATTTGGATAAATTACTTCATCCCCTGGATTGACTAAAGATAGCATGGTGTAAAACATTATAGGCTTTCCACCTGGTACTACTACTATTTCATCTGCATTTGTCTTAACTCCCTTGTGTCTGATACAATAGTCTGCTATTACTTCTCTTGTTTCTAAAAGGCCATTTGCAGGAGTGTAACCTGTAAAGCCTTCATTCATAGCTCTAGCTCCTGCATCAATTATATTTTGTGGTGTTTTAAAGTCTGGTTGACCGATTTCTAGATGAACTATATCTTTACCTTGTGTTTCCAATTTTTTTGCTTTTGCAAGTACGTCAAATGCACTTTCTGTGGATAATAAGCTTATTCTATCTGCTATATTTTGCATAATCTACCTCCCTATATATATGAGTTATTCTATTTTTATTTCTAATTTTCTTTTATCATTTAAAGTTAAAATATACTCTGAATAAAGTAGAGTATTGGTAGTACAATTATTAGGGCGCCTGTGTTAAACAACCAGCTAGAATTAGCCAAATCTTCATCTAACTTATATATTTGCGGTGGGACCAAAGAATTAAAAGCAGGTGGCATCGCAGATAATACAAGCACTACTTTCAAAGGCAACCCATCACTTATCTCACCAATACCTATTAGATATGCAATATAAGTGATTACTACAGGAATAATTAAAAATTTTATTGCCGAAACAACTAGTGATTCTTTAATGTAATCTTTCACAACTGTTAATCTCATTTTGAAACCAACGCTTGCTACTAATAATAATGAAGATGTAGGAATTAGAAAATTATTTATATTACTATAAATTTCTGGTCTGGTTATTCCATTTGTGTTTAGAATTAATCCTATTACAATACTTAAAAGAGCAACTAAAATGTATGGATCCAGGATTATCTTAAAGAGATTATTTTTATTTGACTTACTTGTTCCATGTGCTTTCGCTATTGGATACCCTATTATATAATAATATAATTGTTCGAAAATTTTGTACATTGAGACATAAGCATAAGAAACTTCACCAAAAAAAATAAAGCAAATTAATCCACCAAAAGAACCCAGATTGGTAAATGATGCTGATAAGAAAAGAGAGCCTCTCTGCTTTTTATCAAGTTTCATAATCATTGCTGCTAAATAACCAACAGCCCCTCCTAAAACCAAAGCGCTTAAACCCAAGAATGGAATAGCTATTAGCCTCATATCCTCTATTTTTAAAATCCAAAATGCTCCTATGCTTGTGATTGGATTTAACACTAAAAGTGCTATAATTCGTAAACTTATAAAGTACTTCTCAATAGGTATGGATTCACTTATTAGTTTATTATCTACTAGTTTTTTTATTGATTGGCCTATTACTAAGCCTAAAAAGATAAGTCCTAATGAAATAATGAATTTTTGCAATGAGTATCCCTCTTTCTATATAAATAAGAATCACTAGATTACATACGTTAGTTAATTAGGTATCTTATATTATAGCTTTCTTATTTGAGATTACTTATATTCACATTTTAACTCTTACAATAGTGTGCTGAATATATTCATATTATTCATTTTTGACAATATTTTGCTTATTTAGTCGAATGAAATAAACGACTATTTTTTATATCTACTTAAACATTTTTATACAGAAAAAATCCTAACCCTATTATAAAGTTAAGATTCTTTCTTATATTTGTTAAAATAAAGGGGCAATTTTTATTTATTCACGATGTAGCGGGGTGTTTTATTATTTTTAAACATATTTATTTCTTCTACCGCAGTCATACCCATTTTTATCAGAGCTTCCTCAGTTGCAGCCCCAATATGAGGTGTTGCTATAAAATTATTTAAACTAAGAAGCGGGTTATCTATTTCTGGTGGTTCTACCTCAAACACATCCATAGCTGCACTCTTAATTTTATTATTTATAAGAGCATCATATAAGGCTTTTTCATTAACAATTTTCCCTCTTGCAGTATTTACAAGTATTGAATTATTCTTCATAGAATCGAATTCTTTTTCTGTAATAAGGTTTTTGGTTGAATCTGTTAAGGGAACTGAAATTGATACTATATCAACTTCCTTTAACATATCAATTAGATTTTCAAACTTTTTAAATCCGAGTTCATTAG
>Ga0265295_1008037_pt1 | contig 11869 bp, 10 predicted proteins | sample Munlansysbiofilm_FD_192503 | JGI IMG/M metagenome (GOLD analysis project Ga0265295, IMG submission 192503) | Leachate microbial communities from a municipal landfill in Southern Ontario, Canada - Methane capture system biofilm | ecosystem: Engineered > Solid waste > Landfill > Unclassified ... | reverse complement strand
GCTTTCATCCCGGAAGTTGCGTAACACGCAGTAGACCACAAGCATGTACCCCTGCATGGGATGATCAATAACGGTGGCCGCACACTCCTTTATCCGCGTGACGTCCATAACTGCAGTTTCTATCTCGTCGATACTGCGTCTGCCGCTGCCGGTGGTCAGGATATTGTCCATACGTCCGGTGAGGTCAAAGTTGGCGTTGGCATCATACTGAGCCCCGTCTCCAGTGGCGTAGAAACTTCGATTGGTGAACTTCTTCCAGAAGGTCTGTTCATAGCCGACCGGGTGTTTATACAGATCCTGCAACATGGAGGGCAACGGCGACGCCAGCACCAGACGCCCGGGTTCGCCGGAGGCAGTGATCTGCTCACCGTTATGATCCACAATACGTGCGTCCACACCAGGAAGCGGGCGCATCATGGTATCGTCCTCAAAATCAAGCACCCCGGGAACCCCAGCAATCAAACATCCTCCCGTTTCAGTTTGACCCCAGATCTGCGTAATGGGAAGGTTGCGCTTATTGGTGAGTTCATACTGGGTCCAGTTGTATATCTCTTCGCTGATCTTCTCACCTCCACAGCCGATAAGACGCAAGGAGTTGCTGGTACGATTCAAGTAACGCTTGGTACTTTTTGCACGCATGACACTACGCAATACGGTGGGACTGGTGTACATCACGGTCACATAATAGCGGTCCAAATAATCAAAAAAGCGGCTGGTGTTTTCATACGAAATCACCCCTTCATACAAAAACATAGTCGCCCCAAGCATGAGTGGACCGTACACCGTATATGTATGTCCGTTGATCCAGGCCAGCTCTGAGGTGTTCCAGAAGATGTCTGTATCGACCAGATCAAAAAGCAACTCCGTGGTAAACTGAGCCCACATCAGATATCCGGCCAGGCCGTGCTGAACCCCTCGGGGTTCCTTGGTTTTGCTCAAGGTGTAAAGGATAAATAGAGGCTCATCGGCGTTACGGACCGGATCAAAACTAGCTCCGGTTGAAAACGCGGAGTCATTCACCAGATCGCCATACCAGATATCGCGCTGTGGACGCATATGTACCTGCTGTCCGGTATGGCGTACCACGATGCAGTGGTTGATCTTGTAATCGATCCGCTCCAGCGCCTCGCTCACCACATCCTTCAGGCCACGCGAACGATATGAAACCCCATCGCAGGTAACGATATATTTAGCCTGACAGTGTTGCAGGCGCTGCGCCAACGCTTCAGTCGAATACGACATATGGTAATTTACATGCACTGCCCCTATACACGCACAGGCCAGCATGGCAAAGATGGTCTCGGGCAGGTCCGGCATATAGATAAGAACCCGGTCGCCCTTTTTCACCCCTAGATGCAACATAGCATTAATCAGGGATTTCACCTCGTGTCCCAAGGTCTGATAGGTGTAGGTGCGCTCCTCGTCATCCACCCCACGCCAGATAATGGCGGCCTTGTTGCGCCGCAGAGTCCCCATATGTTTACCCACTAGGTTCTCAAATACGTTCAGCTTACCTCCCTGATACCAGCGGTAATGGGGTGGAGCCATATCGTCGAGCACCTTGCGGTACGGTTCTTTCCAACTGAGATATTTACGCCCCAGCACGTCAAACAATTCCGTCGGGGGCATACTTTTGTAGCTCTCATACTGGTGTACCGATATCTTACGGCGCTGATAACTAAGTTTTGGATGAACCATCATAAATTATCCTTGCGTGACAAATCCTTCTGGGCCGCATACAGATCATTGAGAGTCTGAAATGAAGAAGGTAGTTCCCGCAGAATTCGCAGAAATACCCGCGTCGTGGCAATAGCGTCACCCAAGGCGCGGTGGCGCTGATGGGTATCTACTATGTAGATATCCGTAAGATCGTCTAGCTGAGTGCTGGTATTATTTTCCATAACCAGTTTGTGCAGTAACATGGTATCTAGCCAAGGTGCTCCTTCGATGGAGGCGGCAAAACATTCTTTTACATGCCGCTCCAGCATGCGCAAATCAAAATTGATGTGGTGTCCGACAATAATGCTATCCCCGATAAAATCGAGCAACTCCGGCAACACCTCACAGATTGAAGGCTTATCTATCAGCATATTCTCTGTGATACCATGCCACTTTATCGATTCATGCGGAATGGGCTGCTCCGGCTTGATATAAGATTCGTAGATTTTTGTGATCCCACCTTTTTTCACTTTTACTGCAGCTGCGTTGATAACAACATCCTGTTCTACATCCAGTCCCGTGGTTTCAAGGTCGATAATACAGAAACTGGCCTTGTCGATAGTTCTTTTCAAAACATCACGCGAGGATATCAGCTGACAGCATTTGTGCACAAATTCAAGCAGAGGATCTTCACTAACCCCCTGTTTAATCTGAGAAACACCTTTGAATAAGTTTTTCCACATACGTCGTGTCACCGTTTGTCCCTGACATTTAAACTGAATAGAATTCTCTGGATTTACTGTGGAAATTCTATTCCTGACAGTCTATACTCGAGAAAATAATCCCCCACAGGAGTACACACCGATGAATTTAAAACCCATTTTTATTCTGATAATTATAGTATCACTTATATTACAGTTGCGTAACTGTCAATACGGAGCCGAACACCAGGTAAATTTCGATAAATTTGACCCTAAATACGAAAATGCGCACCTGACTGCGGTCAGTGCACAAAACCTTCTTGGGGAAAAAAAATACGCCGAAGCCCTACACTACTATGAGATGGCGCGCGCTGAAATGGAACATCCCAATGTACGCGCTGACAAAGGGGAAGATATCTATATCAACTACGGTTTTGTCATGAACGATATTGGCGTCATTCATCTGGGGTGGTCTTTGTACGGCAAAGATATGAATACAGACATCAGCCACATTGATCAGAAGGCAGTTGACACCGTCGAGTTAGCCAAGGCCAAGGTCGCGCTAGAGACAGCTATCGACTTTTACCTGCGCTGGTTTGAGCACAACGAAAATGAATACGAACTCTTCTCCAAGGCCATCTCAGAAAGCTATACAAACCTAGGCATGACCCTCAAATACAGCGGCGAACAGGAAAAAGCGCTGGAGGCATTCAGACTCGCATTGCTGAATAATCCGGACAGCCACAATGCCAAACGCGCCCTGGAGATGTTGGATATCAGCCCGGCTCCGTACATTGAGGCGGGCAAGGAAGAGTTAAAGAAGCACAAGAAGCTGCCTATCTAAGCAGACAGCGGTATGAGCTTGTTTTCGTCCTAACCCACCAGAGATCATCCAATCTGGCTAATCTCTGGGCGTCACAGCGCAAAAAACGCCTGTAACATTGGCACATTGAGGTGAAACACCTCCCCTTGCTGAATCAGGTCCGCCACCTGTGCTGCATTCATCCAGCAATGGTCAGAGGCCTCCGGAGTATCGACTGGGATGCCCCGGGAGTGCAGCACCACCGCCATGCACACGCAGTGACATTCACAGTCGAGCACACAGGTCAGTGGGCGAAACGATTCCACACAGCCACCACCTGCATGACTCAGGCTGGCGTGGAGGGAATTGAGGGCGAGGGCTTCGATGCCAGCCTCTTCGTGTAATTCGCGCGCGGCACAGGCAAACAGAGTCTCCCCCGCGCGCATCTTGCCCTGAGGCAACTCCCACAAGGCATAAAAACGCCCACGAGGATCACCCTTGGTGCGGCGCTGCAACAGCACCCGATCAGGCGCGCCCGCTTCGTCCACAGCAAGGATCGACACCACTGGGCGCGTCAAAACTTCTTCCACCATATCTAACCTTTCTAAACTAATCCACCGAGGTAAAACAGCTCCACGTTTGCCTCGCATGCACCATTCACTTACGGACTTTGCTTGATCTGAGCATATGCGCCCAAAGCGCGCTGACGCGAAGCTTTCAGATCGATACAGGGGTACGGATAGTTGTGCCCAAGTTCTATCCCAGCAGCACGCAGTACAGTTGCAGGTGCCTTCCAAGGTTCAAAAATGTACTGAAGTGGCAACTCACGCAATTGTGGCACAAAACGGCGCACATATGCAGCGTGAGGATCAAATTTACGCGCCTGAGTGACCGGATTGAATATGCGGAAATATGGCGCAGCATCGGCGCCACAGCCCGCAACCCACTGCCAACTCGCGCAATTATTTGCATAGTCGGCGTCAAGCAGACAGTCGCGAAACCAATCCTCACCATGTCGCCAGTGGAGAAGCAAATTCTTAACCAGAAACGAACCGACTACCATACGCACGCGGTTGTGCATATAGCCGGTATCCCAGAGCTCCCGCATCCCTGCATCCACCAGTGGATAACCGGTGAGGCCGCGCTGCCAACGCTGCAGGTCCGCAGTATTTTTACGCCAGGGGAATTTATCAAACTTCGCGCGCAGATTCTCCCTGCGCATGTGTGGATTGGCATACAGCTGAGTAGTGCTAAATTCGCGCCAGCCCAGTTGACGCCGGAAGACCCTCGCATTTTCGCGCAGCCCAGCGGGGATACTTTCCTCCAAAGCAGCCTCACTAGCGTGCCAGAGCTGATTGGGCGACACCTGTCCCCAGGCCAGATACGGCGCCAGGCGAGATACTCCGTTGGTTGCGGGAAAATCCCGCGCGCCAGAATAGCTGAGCAAATCTGTGCCCACAAACTCCCGGATGCGCGCATGAGCGGCCTGCTCGCCAACGTCCCAGCACAGTGCCAACTTATCTATCCAGGGATGGTGCGGTAACAACTGGAACTGCGCCGGATCAGTTACGTCTATCTCGTCCGATATTGCAGGCTCCACCGCCAACAACTCCAACTGGGACGGTACAGGGAGTGGGAAGTGAGGCAAGGGTGCATGCTCCAACACATTGCGATAAAAAGGGGTAAACACCTGATACGGAGTGCCGTCAGCTTTGGTCAGAGAATCGGGCACCCACAAATAGTTGCCGTTGTAGACAGAACTGGAAACCTGCTCTTGCAGCAACGCTTGCTCCACCATGCGCTCCAGCGCCATCCCCGTCGGAGTATAGTTGCGGTTATAAAAAACCTCCTGCACATTATAGCGCCGACACAGTTGGGATAGAATCGTGGCTGCAGAACCCTGGTAAAGCCGCAGGGCCCCGCGCAGAGAGCGCTGCAAATCGATCAGACTGTGATGCAACCACCACTGCCCCGCTACCCCAGCGTAGCTTTGCGTGTCCTTCTCCGTTTCGTGCACAAACACCGGGATAACCGTGCCCTGCTGCGCCGCTGCGTACAGAGCCGGATTATCTTGAAGGCGCAAGTCTGTCCGAAACCACATGATTACGCGGGGCGAATCTAGCACGTCTTCACGTGGATACGACACTCCTCTCACCTTTTTCTAAGTAGATTCAGCATCACCACCACCGCACCGCCCAGACTGATATAACTGCCGATGCGCGCAGTATCCGTGCCATGCTGCTGCATAAAAAAAGCAAGTCCGAACCAGAACAGTAACCAACACACACTGCGCAAATAGCGTCCGACACTATCGACGATGTACGCTCGATCCGCCCCACTGATACGCACCACCATGTCCCCCTGCTCAGCCTGTTCGATCACCCGCCGCGCCCGCACCAGCGTCAGGGGGAACTGGCGCGCCTCACGCACTATGGCCTCGACGCCGCAATTTTCTTCCCCCAAAGCGCGGGTGAGATTCTGCTTTAAAATCGGGAGAATATCCTTAACCCCATTGAAGTTCGGTACGTACTGGGTTCCCAAACCTTCCAGCAGCGAACTGACCCGCATGACATAGATAACATCCTGAGGGAGTTTAAAGGGCTGGTCGTGGAGCAGATCTAGAACGCCAAAAGCCAGATCTTGCATACTGGCGGCGTTAAGATGTTTACTGGAGAAAATGCCGAATAATTCTTCTGCGATAGTGCTCATCCCTTGCAGATCAGCCTCTTCCGTGAGAATACCGAGACGTCGCACCGCGCTGATCAAACGTTCATAGTCGTGTTCGTAGGATGCCTTCACCGCCTGAATCATGGCCTGACGCGTATGGTGAGGAATTCGACTCACCATGCCAAAATCAAGGAGCACCAATTCACCCGCTTCGTTGACCAGCAGGTTCCCCGGATGCGGATCAGCATGGAAAAAACCCTTCACCAGCATCTGTTCCGTATAGAACAGCACCAGTTGTTCCATCAAGTCGGAAAACTCCACCGGCAGACGTGCTACTGCAGCAGTGTCGTCGATACGTACTCCGGACTCGAAGCTCATCACCAGCGCCGCGTCACTGCAGTATTTAGGGTATGGTCGGGGAAAGCGGATGCTGGAATCGGCGTAGGCTTCACTGAACTGTTGCAGATTGGCCAGCTCGTGTTCCATGCTGACTTCCTGTAGAATTACCACAGTAAACGCGCGCAATACCGCCTCGATGGAATTGCGCGTCTGACTACTGAACAAGGGGCGAAACAGAAGCAGAAACAAACGCAACAGCGCGATATCAATGCGTACTATGGTACGGATATCCTTGCGCCGCAGTTTTACCGCCACTTCCTGTCCCCCTTCACGCAGAATCGCACGATGCACTTGACCGATGGAGGCGCTGGCAAGTGGGGTCGAATCAAAGGTGGTAAACACCTCCGGATCGGAGAATGCCGCAGCAAATACGGTGGCGCACTGCGCCGGAGGCATGGGAGGCATCTGATCGTGAAGTTGGCGCAGAGCTTCCAGATAATTTGAATCGAAAAAATCCGCCCTGGTGGCAAGCACCTGTGCCAGTTTTAAAAAACTGGTCCCTAAGGTACGGATAGTAGCAACGAGGGCTTCAGGGCCGAGGGGGCTCCACAGCAGCCAGCGCTGCCGTCGCCGCAGCAGCAGAAACACTGTCACTAAAAAGCGAAAAATCGCATACATGCGCTGTGGACTGCACTGGCGTAAAATCAACCGCGGACGCAACTTCAAATCAACGCTCCAGATCTTGTTTCAGCTGCTCCAAGTCTTTCTTTGTGGCGAGGCCAAGGTCGTCAATCACTTCGCGCAGCAACGTACGCAAAGCATCCCGTGCCGTGTCTCGAGCTGTATTCCGTCCCTCTTCGCCGCGCGAACTCAACCCTTTAAGCAGTGTACGCGCATTATCTTGCGCCTGTTGCTGAAATTCGCGAAACTGAGTGCTATCGCTCTCTATGCGCTTCTTAGCTGCCAGCGCAGTACCCAAAGCAAGATAGAGCAGTTGCTCCAGTGGACTTTCATCCCTGCAATTACTCTGCTCTTTTTCCGCACCAGTGGTATCTTCTGGTTTTTCAGTCATGGCTAACTCCTTTAAATTATAGTAGATGCACCCATTTTTCCGCTAGCGTTAAACCCTGCTACACGAAACAGTCGTTCAAATCCGGTGGAGTGGTTCAGATGCTGGCTTGCCAAAATAATTCCCCTGAACATAATCCACCCCGAGCTCCTTGAACCAAGCAAACTCATCTGCAGTTTCAACCCCTTCTGCTAGCAGCATACAGTCGGCTTTGCGCGCCATATGCGCCAGCGCCTGCGCCACAGCCTGCTTTACTTCAATCTTATGGATATCTCGCACCAACTCCATATCCAGCTTGATAATGTCAGGGGCCAACTGCACAAACTTATTCAGCGAGGCGTAGCCACTACCCACGTCGTCGAGAGCAACACGAAAACCACGCTCTGTGCAATAGCGCAGAATGCGTTTGAGGTGCTCGATATCGCTGACCTCTTCCGCCTCCACCACTTCAAACACTATCGTGACAGGATCGAAATTAAGCTGCTGTGCCCAACGTACCGTGTCACGCAGGCAGTATTCGGGACTGTAGATAGCTGTGGGGAGAAAATTGACAAATAAGTTGCGTTGCAGTTGCTTCCGCGCTGCGGTACGAATAGCACCTTCACGGCATTGGCGATCGAGGTTGAACAGCATCCCCGTGGCTCGGGCGATATCAAACATCAACTCCGGCGCCATCATATCACCGTTGCTCTGTACCCCGCGTGCCAGCGCTTCGTGGGCATACACCGACATATCTTCAACGCAAATAATGGGCTGGAACAGCGTCCTGATGGCGCCTTGCTCCAAGATGCGCACCAACTCATGTGCGTCTAGGAGGATATGCCACGCCCGCAGAGATTTGGCCTCGGTCACATGTCCAAAATGCAACTTCGTTTCTATTCCTAGAGGCAGCACGTTAAGGCTATCCAACTCCACAGGATTAAAATAAGGGTCATCTCCGACTGCACGCACCAGCGCCGCAAATTCTGCAGTTTCAAGTACAATCTGACCTTCAGCCTCTTGCGCGCTAAAATCATGCACAGCAAGCCAATTCATCATTTTCTCCAGAATATAGACATGACCGGCGTTGATAAATATCCGCAGCATACCCTGTGGGAACCTAGGTACTGACGTACACTTTTCACACGACATGTCTTCTCCGTTCGTTAGGATGATTCAGCGCCGACGCTGATAAGCCTGGAGCTTAGGAGCTTATTTATTTGGCTTCCCAAAGTAAATTCCTAAAAGGTACGGCATGCTACGCGGCTACGTGACTCAGAAGCGGCGCTGTAACTCTACGTGCCGATAAGAAACATATAGCATTTAATTTGTGAGGCACAATGCCATAGTGGAGCATTTGCCCGCAGATCTCCATAGGCAGGACGCCATAGGTATGACGGTAGTATATCAGATATGTCATCTTCACCCCTCATCCTTCATCGCTACGGCGTACACATCTCCACCCATCTCATGCAGTTGCCCTCTGTCCTCGCGGTGCTGACGCGCCAGCGCATACAAAAACTGCCGCCATCCCTATAACAGGATGGCGGCAGGATGGCGACAGCGCTTATATCTTTTCTCAATATTTGAGCTTAAAAAATAAATCAGGTTAAAATTAGAACCCAACGGCAAACTGCAGGGTTACGAGGGTCTCATCCTGAATGTCGGTGTAGCTAACCTTCTTGTTTTGGTCCACAAAGGTCCCCTCAAGGGTAATCTTGTTGGCGGCACCCTTGAGATAGTAGTTCGCTCCTACTCCATAAATATGGGTATTGGAACTTCCACTCCCATCCGGGTTGATGCGCTGATAGTGCCCGAACGGCTGCAGGTTGCCCGGCCCTAATTTAGAACCCAGGTAGTAGCCTGCCTTCAGCGCCAGAATGGAACCATCGTCGCCAAAGTCCAGGTGGGTAAAGGTGATCCTATTCACAGTATTACTCACATCAATATACGATGCCGTAAACGTGATGGCATCACCGTCTCCCATGGGCTGCTCGTAGAACACATCCATAGTCCAGGCAAAATAGTTCTGTTCCTTACCCGCAAGGATAAGATCACGCTGGGTATCGGCACCCACGCCGAAACTCAAAACCCTTTTGGTGCCAAGATAGGTACCGGCGTTAAACCACTTGGTTTCGGGGTCAAACACGCTGTAGCTCAGACGCCCGGCATAACGCATGGTATCGTCATGATTTTTAGCATCATCTTCTTCCCCATCACCGATCATGAAACGATACTGGAGCTTATTTTCAAGGATATTCCCCCATACAGTCAGAGCATCATCACGCCCTACATTACTGGGATAGAAAATAGTGCTGCGATGCCCCCCCTGACCCCAGTTGAGGTCAGTGGTGAGCAGAGACTTGGTGGAGGTAGTGCCATAATCGCGTGTAAACGGCACATACATGCGACCGGCCTGCACCATGAGGCCCTCCCCCAGCACCTTGTAGTTGACCCAGGCATCGCGCAGAGCCAGGCCGGAGCCAAGTCCGCTACCTGAATCGTTCGTTATTTCATCCATCCCCAGCTTATCTCCAGCATAGTGCATAAAGAAACTAAGCTCCGGGGTAACGGTACCACTGAGGTAAAAATAGGAGCGCCGCACCAGAAAATCATTCAGACGATCGTTATAGCGCCCACTGTTATTGGTATCCATGTTCGATACGGTCTGTCCCCAAACCTGACCCCACCAGCCCGCGTCAAGCGAAATATCATCCTTGCGGTAGATCTCCAGCGCAAATACGTTGCCTGCCCCCAGTAGCACCAACAGTGCGACCAGTACAATCTTTCTTGCCATACAGTCTCTCCTTTTTCCCGTTTTGTGATTTTAATACCAGTTTTGCTGAAATACACGCTACGCCACCTCTATTGAAGATATTCGGCAAATATTTTAGCGAACATCCCGACGCAGATTCAGGTACCCTAACCTGAACGATAACGCCGCTTATACCATAGTACGTACATCTGGTATAGAGGGGAGTTATTCTCTATTCAGTGGTGAAGCATCTACTGCGTTGAAAATAAACAGGCCCGCCATGGTTGGGAAAATCCTTGTGCAGGGATTCCCCCCAGGCGGGCCCAGCGTTAATCTTCAGTATGCTCCAAAAAATAAGGTATTAAGCGCCTAAGAAGCTCAGGGACTTTGTCCCAATCCGTCGAGAAAGCGTTCGGCGTCCATCGCCGCCATACACCCGGTTCCAGCTGAGGTTATTGCCTGGCGATAGACATAGTCCTGCACATCTCCAGCGGCAAACACCCCTGGGACACTGGTTTGGGTTGCAAACCCGTCTGCGCTATGGCTGGTTTTAATGTAGCCATCCTGCATCTCCAACTGCCCAGCAAATATTCCACTGTTGGGGGAGTGCCCGATAGCGATAAACACCCCGTCCACGTCAATATCCTGCGTCGAGTTGTCGCGCACATCGCGGATACGGATGCCGGTCACCCCCATGTTATCTCCAAGCACCTCCTCGAGAACATGGAACCAAGCAATATCCACGTTGCCATTTTCAGCTTTTTGCTTAAGTTTATCCGCTAGAATTTTTTCGGAGCGAAACTGGTCGCGCCGGTGCACAACGGTGACCTTGCTGGCAATATTGGCCAGATACAGTGCTTCTTCCACTGCGGTATTACCACCGCCGATAACTGCAACTGGCTTGTTGCGATAAAAGAAACCATCGCAGGTGGCGCAGGCAGAAACGCCCTTGCCCTTAAACGCATTTTCAGAGGGCAACCCCAGATAGCGCGCAGAAGCTCCAGTGGCAATAATCAGGGCATCGCAGGTGTAGACGCGGTCGTTGCTTTCTAGAACAAAGGGACGCTGTTTCAAGTCGGCCTTTTCAATATGGTCGGCAATAAACTTGGTCTCAAAACGTTCTGCGTGCTGGCGCATCCGCTCCATCAGCTCCTGACCTTCAACCCCGGCGTGTTCCCCTGGCCAGTTATCCACCTCAGTGGTGGTGGTCAGTTGACCGCCGGGCTGCATCCCGCTGATAAGGGCAGGTTCAAGATTCGCCCGCGCGGCGTATATGGCTGCAGTATACCCGGCAGGGCCTGAACCTAGGATAATTACACGGTGATGTTGAGACTCTGAAGTTGGACTCATTGCAATTGACTCCTTTTTGGCTAGAGTGTTGAGTAGTGTGTTGGGTTTTGTCTGGTCGAAAAGTTCAACTTTTACCCATAATATCAGATTTAAACCCTAAAAGCAGTGGGGGAGAACACGTGAAGCATACAATGAACTGCAATCAGCGGATTGAGCAGTGGTTAAACATCCGCAAAGATACATTTCAATCGGAGAGCCGCCCGTTCGTCACCCTCTCCTACGCCCAGAGCTGGGGTGGCAGTATCACCACCAAACGAGGCCAACCTGTGGTGCTAAGTGGGGCAGATTCCAATCGCCTGACCCACCAGCTCAGAGGCATGCACGATGGAATCCTGGTTGGGATAGATACAGTCCTGGCGGATGACCCCCAACTGACGGTTAGATACTGGTCGGGGGAAAACCCCCAACCTATCATCCTGGGTACTGCGTTACGGATGCCGAAAAATGCACGCCTGTGTCACCATCCAGACAAGGATTGTTGGGTATTTACCACCCGTATCCCTGCAGAAAACGAGTTTTCAGGCGTCGAAATTATCCCCTTGGTAGAT